>Ga0307379_10004034_pt1 | contig 21091 bp, 19 predicted proteins | sample UN2MG_FD_202237 | JGI IMG/M metagenome (GOLD analysis project Ga0307379, IMG submission 202237) | Soil microbial communities from Risofladan, Vaasa, Finland - UN-2 | ecosystem: Environmental > Terrestrial > Soil > Coastal area > Acid sulfate soil | place: Finland: Risofladan, Vaasa | collected... | reverse complement strand
AGGGCATCTATGAACACCTGGACCAAGTCCAGGGCCGCTTTCGCAGCCAACTGGAGGCCGGGCGGGACCTGGCTTTCCTGAGCCGCCGCCTGGCGACCATCGTACGCGATGCGCCGATCCAACTCGATCTCGACGCCTGCCGGGTACGGTCCTTCGAGCGCGAGCCGGTGATGGACCTGTTCCGGGACTTGGAGTTCCGCTCGCTGCTCGAACGGCTGCCGGAGTCCGCGCGGGCCCAGCCGGCGGGGGCGCCCCACCAGCTTAGCCTGTTCGGCGCAGGGCCAGGGGCCACGGGCGCACCTGCGGCTGCCGGAACAGCCGGGGCTGCCGGAACCAGCCGTGTGATTGCCGACGAGGGAGCCTTGCGCCAGTTGGTGGCGCGGCTGGAGCGCCAGCCTGCCTTTACGCTCGACACCGAGACCACCCACACCGATCCGATGAGGGCCGAACTGGTGGGGCTGGCCCTCACCGGCGCGCCAGGACAAGGCACCTACATCCCGGTCATGGCCCCGCCCGGCGACCCGCAACTGCCGCTGAGCACGGTGCGCGAGGTCGTAGGCCCGCTGCTGAGCGATCCCGGGCGCGCCAAGTACGGCCACAACCTAAAGTACGACCAGGCGGTGTTAGAGCGGGCCGGGATGCAGCTCGAGGGCCTGGCGTTCGACACCATGGTTGCCGAATGGCTGGTCAACCCCGAGTCCAAGAACCTGGGACTCAAGAACCTGGCCTGGGCGCGGCTCAAGGAAAGGATGACGCCCATCAGCGACCTGATCGGCAAAGGCACCGGGCGGGCGAGCATGGACCAGGTGCCGGTGGCCCAGGTGGCACCCTACGCCTGCGCCGACGTGGAGATGACGCAGCGCCTGGTGGCCGTGCTGGAGGCGGAGTTGCAGGACAAGCACCTGCGCTCGCTGTTCGCCGAGGTGGAGATGCCGTTGATCCCGGTGCTCATGGCGATGGAAATGGCGGGCGTGCAACTCGACGTGGCGCTGCTGGGGACTATGTCGAAGGAATTGGCCGCCCGGCTGGGGGAACTGGAGGCGCAGATCCAGGAGATGGTGGGCCACGCTTTCAATGTCAACTCGACCCAACAACTCTCCGACGCACTGTTCAAGAGGCTGGGGCTACCCACGCAGGGGTTGCGCAAGACGGCCTCCGGCCATTTCTCGACGGCGGCCGACGTGCTGGAGCGGCTGCGGGGCAAGCACCCCGTGATTGACCTGATCCTGGAACAACGGGCACTGGCCAAGTTAAAGTCCACCTACGTGGATGCGTTGCCCCGGATGGTCAACCCCCACACCGGCCGGCTGCACACCTCGTACAACCAGACCGGGACGGTGACCGGGCGCATCAGCTCGAGCGACCCCAATTTGCAGAACATCCCGGTGCGTACCGAGATTGGGCGACAGGTGCGGCGGGCGTTCATCGCCGCGCCGGGCTGCCAACTGGTGGCGGCCGACTATTCGCAGGTCGAACTGCGCATCATGGCCCACATCTCCGGCGACGAGGGACTATTGAGCGCCTTCGCCCGGGGGGAGGACATCCACGCCAGCACTGCCGCGGCGATCCTGGGCGTCCCGCTGGCAGAAGTCACTTCCGACATGCGGCGGCTGGCCAAGACGGTGAACTTTGGCCTCTCGTACGGCCAGACCGCCTACGGGCTGGCCCAGGCGACCGGGCTGACGCAGCCGGAGGCGGAGAACTTTATCAAGGCGTATTTCGAACGCTTCCCGAAGGTACGGGAGTACATTGACCTGACGAAGGCGCTGGCCACGCGGCAGGGGTACGTGGAGACGCTGCTGGGGCGGCGGCGCTACTTTCCCGAGTTACAGCCGGGCAGCCGGGCCACCCACAACGTGCGCCAATCCGCCGAACGGATGGCGATCAACGCCCCGATCCAGGGCACGGCGGCCGACATCATCAAGATCGCCATGATCCGGCTGCACCGGGCACTGCAGGAGCGGCGGCTGCGGGCGCGCATGACCTTACAGGTGCACGACGAACTGGTGCTCGAAGCGCCGGACAAGGAAGTGGCCGCCGTGGCCCGGCTGGTGCGCCAGGTCATGGAGGGCGCCTTCGACCTCATAGCCCCCCTCAAGGTCGACATCAAGGTGGGGCACAACTGGAAAGAGATGTAGAGACAGGAGGGAGAGCATGGCAAAGCAGGCCATCGAAACGCGCGTGTTGGGCAAGAGTGGCATCCAAGTGACCAGGATGGGCATCGGCCTGTGGGCCGTCGGAGGTGACGAGTGGGGCCCCACGGACGACCGGGACTCGCTGGAGGCGATCGGGGCCGCGCTGGAGGCGGGCATCACCTTCTTCGACACCTCCGACGTATACGGCGACGGCCACAGCGAGGAACTGCTGGGGCAGGCGATGAAGGGGCGGCGGGACAAATTTATCGTCGCCACCAAGATCGGCTGGCGAGGTTTCGACGGCGAGCGCCGGCAGAGCGCCTACAGCACGGTCGAGGCGCTGATCGCCGGGGTGGAGAGCAATCTACGCCGGTTGCAGACCGACTACGTGGACGTCATTCAGGACCACATCAGTTTTCGCGAGCCAAACATGGAGATTTTCCTGAAGGGCTTTCAGCGGCTGCAGCGGGAGGGCAAGGTGCGGGCCTACGGCGTCAGCACCAGCAATTTCGAGTACCTGCAGGCGTTCGACGCCGACGGCAGCTGCGCCACCTTGCAGATTGACTATAGCGTGCTCAACCGCACGGCGGAGGCCGCCATCTTCCCGTACTGCCAGGCGCGCAACATCGGCGTGATCGTGCGGGGGCCGCTGGCGATGGGCATCCTGACGGGCAAGTTCGGTCCCGACAGCCAGTTCCCGCAAGGGGACTTCCGGCGGAACTGGCAGGAGGACCCGGACCAGCACCGCACGTACCTGGAGGACCTGGCGAAGGTGGAGCGGCTGCGCCCGCTGGCCCAGGGCCGTACGCTGGCCAAGGGCTGTACGTTAGCCCAGTTGGCCCTCCAGTTTGTGATGGCCCATCCGGCGGTCACGGTGACGATCCCAGGAGCCAAGACCGCGCGACAGTTGCAGGACAACGTGGGGGCGGTGCTCCTGCCGCCGCTGAGCGGCGAGGAGATGGCGCGCATAGACGCCATTACGCCGCCGGGCGGCGGCCGCAAGATCTGGCCGGCGTAACGGGACGACGTTTCCTAGAGGGGCACATGGCTTTCAAGATCACCGTCATCGGAGGCGGGAGTAGCACGTTTACTCCCCAACTCATGCGCCTGTTTCTCGAGTCGAAATCGCTGCGGGGCAGCACAATCACGCTCATGGACGTGGATGCCCACCGGCTGGAGGTGATGGACAGGCTGTGCCAGCAGTTGGTACGATGGGAGGGAGCGGAGCTGGTCATCGAGAGCACGACCGACCGGCGCGAGGCGTTGAAGGGAACCGATTTCGTCGTCGCCGCCATTTCCGTCGGCGGCATGGACGCCTGGGAAAAGGACATCGAGATCCCCGCCCGCTACGGGATCTATATGCCGATTGCCGACACCGTTGGCCCAGGCGGCATCATGCGCGCCTTCCGGCACATCCCACCGCTGGTGGCCGTGTGCAAGGACCTGGAAGAGGTAGCGCCCAACGCGTGGGTCTTTAACTATACCAACCCCGCCACGGCCAACTGCATCGCCATGCGCAGGGCCAGCAGGATGCAGGTGGTGAGCCTGTGCACCGGCACCACCGTGCCCCGCGATGCCAAATTCCTGGCCGACTGGGCTGGAGTGGAGCCTGACGAGGTGGCCTGCCCGGCCCCGGCGGGGGGCCTCAACCACTGCGCAGCGATCCTGGCACTGCGGCTCAAGGATGGCCGCGACGCTTTCCCGCTGATCAAGGAACGGGTGATTCACCCGGTGCTCCAGTGGGGGCTGGAGAACTATGGCATTCTGCTCTATTCCTGGGTGCACTGGACAGAGTTCTATCCCGCGCTATGCCGGTTGGAGGCGGAATATCGAGGGAGGCTGCAAGGGTTGTGGATGAAGTACGGGATTCCGGTGCACGACATGGAGCACGAGCGGGCCCGCGTGCGGCGGTGGGAACAACTGGTGGAGCAATGGGCGCGCGGCGACGGGGAGCGCGTGGCGTTGGCCGAGTTGCCTGAGGACGAGTCAGTGCAGGTGGTGCAACTGATCGAGGCGCTGATCGAGGACCGCAACGAGATCCACGTGGCCAACCTCCCCAACCGGGGGGCGATCGAGAACCTGCCCTACGACGCCATCGTCGAGGTCTCGTGCCTGGTGGGTGGCTATGGCATCCGGCCGGTGCACGTTGGCCCGTTGCCAGAGCCGGTGGCGGCAACCTTGCGCCAGCACATCACCGCGCAGGAACTGACGGTGGAGGCGGCGCTGAGCGGGGACCGGCACGTGGCGCTGCAGGCCTTTCTGCAGGACCCGCAGATCGCGGCCAGGCTGGCGCCGGAGGAGACGGCAGCGCTGCTCGATGAACTGCTGGAGGCCCACGCGGAATACTTGCCTCAATTCTAGAGACCCTGGCGAAGGTTCCAGCACTGGGAGGGTAACTGCTCAGGTCACAGAGATTCACAGAGGAGACACAGAGAAACACAGAGGTTGCATGGCCTCTTAATAACCATCCTCTGTGTGCCTCTGTGTGTTCTCCGCGTAACTCTGTGTAATTGGCCGTCCTACCTGAGCAGTTACGAGGGAGGAAATACCATGACCAAAGGTTTTGGAGTGATCGGGACGGGCTTGTGGGGCGAATACCACGCCCTGACCTATGCGACCTATCCGGGAGCGGACCTGGTCGCTGTATGTGACGTGAACGCAGAACGGGCGACGGAGATGGCCAGGAAATACGGGGCCAAGCGCTGGTACACCGCCTACCCGGAATTGCTGGCCGACCCCGAGGTGGACGCGGTGACGGTGGCCACGCCCGACTACCTGCACACGGAAGTCGGCATCGCGGCGGCCCAGGCGGGCAAGGACATCCTGATGGAAAAGCCGCTGGCGCTGACGGTGGAGGATTGCCGGGCCATCATCGCCGCGGCCGACGAGGCCGGCGTCAAACTGATGGTGGATTTCCACAACCGCTGGAACCCACCCTTCAATATGCTCAAGCAGAGGCTCGAGGCCGGGGAACTGGGCGACCCGCTGCTGGTCAACGCGCGCCTGAACAACACGATCTTTGTGCCGACCGAGATGCTGCGCTGGGCGGGCCGCTCGGCCACCATCTGGTTCACCGGCAGCCACCTGATTGACCTGGTGTGCTGGCTGGTCGGGAGCAGCGTGTCGCGCGTGTACAGCGTGTCGCGCTCGAAAGTGCTGGTCGCCCGCGGCATCTCCACGCCCGACTTTTTCGAGACGACGCTCGAGTTTGCCAGCGGGGCGGTGGCGTTCGTGGAGAACTGCTGGATCCTGCCCAACAGCGAGCCGAGCGTGGTGGATTTCAAGATGCGGCTGGTGGGGACGAAGGGGTCGGCAACGGTGGACACCACCCACAGCCGCACGCTGGAATGCTACACCGGGCGCGTGGCCTTCCCCGACGTGCTGGGGCTGCCCAAGATATTCGGCCAGCAGCAGGGGTTCGCGGTGGAAAGCATCAAGCACTTTGCCGACTGCATCATCCACGACAAGGAGCCAATGCTCAGCGGGCAGGATGGCCTGATCAACACGGCCATCGTGTGCGCCGCGCTCAAATCAGCCGAAACCGGCCAGCCGGTGGAATTATAGCACACGGATGACACGGATGCGACGGATCAACACGGATCGTACAAAAAAAGATCCGTGTGAATCCGTATGATCCGTGTTTTTCCGTGTCCCAATGTCTTCGCGGGTGGCGCAGATGCTATGGAGATGAGAATCGAGGTGCGGGCAGAGGGGGATTTGACGGAGGAGGAGCGCAGGGGATTGAGTTGGCCGTGGGAAGGACCTGAGCGGGAGTTCGAATGGTCCGAGTCGGACTGGCGCGTGTTAGTGTGGGCGGAGGGCCAGGTGGTCAGCCAGGTGGCGATCGTCGAGCGTGTGGGCCGGGTGGCCGGGCAGCCGGTGAGATTGGGCGGGGTTGGAGGCGTCATCGCGCTGCCGCCCTGGCGCGGGCGGGGGTTCACCAGCGCAGCGATGAGGCGGGCGGCGGAATTTATGTGCCAGGAATTGGGCGTGGAGTTTGGGCTGCTGGTGTGTGAGGAGGACGTGGTGGCTTTTTACGAGCGGCTGGGCTGGCAGGTGGTGGAGGGGCCGCTGACGTTCGACCAGTCGGGGGGCAAAGCGACGTGGCCGGCGGTAGCCATGGTGCTGCCGTGTGGGGGGAGGGAGTGGCCCGAGGGGGTGATTGACCTGTGCGGGAGGCCGTGGTGAGAGAAGAGGCGTTTGGACCACGAAAGGCGCAGAATCTCGCGAAAAACACGAACCAGCCGTAAGACCTTGACGGGCACGCTGTGCGAATGCGCGAATTCAGGACTTGACTTTTGTGGAAAGATGCAATATAATGTGAGTGTGTAAAGAGTGGTGCCCGGCACCCGGAGCGAGCCTGGGACACTGGCCCAGGCAGTAAGTATGCTGTGGAGGTAGATAGAGCAGGATCCCATAACCCGCCCGCCATTACGAGGTGTGGCGGGTGTTTTGTTGGGGACTGTGGATGAAGTAGTCTAGCAGAGATAGCCGTATAAAGATGCCAATGGCGGCTTGGATGAAAAACTGTCCGCCTAGGAATATTCGTTGGGCTCTTGGTCGCTTTGCATGGGAATATGTAGCCTCCCGGCGAAGGGATGAACTGCCTGCTTTGAGCGGCCCCGATTCTCGCTGTCTTCCCTGTCAACTTTCTGGGGCTATGACCGAAAGTGAGTCTTGTGCTGCTGCCAGATTGGTTGCCGATTGAGATGATAGCAAAGGATGGTAAGGCATGAACAAATGCGCAACGGGCTTTTTTGCCTATCCAGCTAAACCATTATCATTAGCTGAAACCATAGAATCAGCAATCAAGCAAATCAATAAGAACGGCGCTGGTACAGTCAGTGTTCAGGGATGGAAGTCGCTGGACGTGCCGGGAAGACTTGTCGTTCATGAGGTGTGTGCTGCTATTAACAGCTGCGACTTGTTCATCTGTGACCTAACTGAACTGAGCATGAATGTATTCTTCGAGCTTGGATATGCAATTGCAAAAAACAAGCGGGTGTGGATCACGCTAGATGCAAGCTACCAGCATGCAAAGGACAACTACACAAAACTGAGCATATTGTCGACGGTAGGCTATGCGCCATATCAAAACTCCTACGAATTAACCGATCAATTCTTGTCAGAACAGCCATTCCTTTCTGAATCTACTATCTTCCAAGATGTAATCCAATCCATAGTGCAAGCTCAAACAGCGCAGCCAAGCTTGCTCTATCTCAAATGCGAGCTCAAGACTGAAGCATCTGTTCGGCTGACAAGGCGGCTGCAGAAGTCCGGAATCCTCCTAGTTACTGATGACCCAGAGGAGATCTCCAACCTACCTCTGACGTGGTATGCTTTGAAAACGTTCTACGCATGTGGGGTAATTGCTCACCTAATTGATGAGAAACGCGTACGCAATAGCGTGCCTTTGAGGAATGCTAAGTACTCGCTTGTATCTGGGCTAGCATACGGATTCGATAGGCCCCTTCTGCTGTTAGCTCATGCGCCATTTAGCTCGCCGGTTGACTATAGAGACCTACTGCACGTGCACGAGACATCTGCAGAATGTCTTAACGCGGTCAATGCGTGGCTTCCTGCAATTGCACAAGACTATTCAAGACAGCGCGAAGAACATAGAAAACGTCAGGCCACAATAGGGGCCACGGTTGAGTTGCATAGAATAGATCTTGGCGGATACATCGCAGAGAATGAGGAACACGAACTCTCGAAGTACTTCGTGCCCACCGATGCATTCAGAGAGGCTTTGAATACTTCTCTCTATAGGCTGTACGTTGGTCGGAAGGGAAGTGGTAAGACCGCAAATCTATATCAGATTGCTCGCAACTTGTTAGAGGACAAACGTAATCATGTGTGCATTATCAGACCGATTGATTATGAGCTTGAGGGCGTCCTGAGCCTGCTTACCTCAAATCTATCTAAAGCTGATCCTGGATATCTCACTGAAAGCCTGTGGAAGTTCCTGATCTACACAGAGCTTGCCGTGAGCGTTTACGATCAACTCAAGGAAAAGCCCATACATTCTACTCTCGACAAAGAACAGACCGAGTTTATGGAGTACATCCAGAGTCATAGAGTGATATTCTCCGAATTTACAGTGCGCATGGAGCACGCGATAAAGGAATTGTGCCAGATAGGGGACTATGACAACGTAAGGGAGCAGAGAGCCAAAGTCAGTGAAATCCTACATAAAAAGCTTCTTGGCGATTTGCGAAGACTCCTTGGAGGAGTGCTAAGAGAAAAGCACAAAGTCTTCGTGCTTGTAGACAATCTGGATAAAGCCTGGAGGAAAAGAGAAGATCTTGACGTCTTGTCGGCGTTTCTTTTCGGTTTGCTTAGCGCTGGCCAAACCATCTCCAATGAGTTTCAGAAAGATCGTCTGAAATGGCCAGGGGTGAATCTCGCGCTGATAGTGTTCTTGCGTAGCGATATTTTCTCACACATCAAGCGGGTCGCGCGTGAGAGAGACAAGATTAGCTTCACACAGATGGACTGGAATGACCCTGTCCTGTTGCAGCGTGTAATAGAGGAAAGAATCGCTAGTTCTCTAGGAGAAGAAGCTGCACCAGGGGAGATCTGGCGACGGTTCTTCGCAGATGAAGTTCAGGGAGTGCTTCCAGAGGAGTATATCGTTCGCCGAATTGTTCCTCATCCACGTGACATCATATACTTCTGTAGCAATGCACTGTCTCAGGCAATCAACCACAGAAATACCAGAATAGAGGAAAGCGATATACTTTCGGCAGAGAGGAGCTATTCTCGGTTCGCATTCGACACTCTGCGAACCGAGACAGAAACTCAGCTTGAGGAAATCGAGACTCTGCTTTATGAGTTTGTAGGAGCAGATGAAATTGTTACTCGTGAACAAATAGAGGGATTCATGCAGAAAGCGAACATACCGGAAGACAAGATAGATTATGTCATTGACTTGTTATATGAATCCGTTTTTCTCGGTTTGGAAACTGCGCCTAACACTTTCGAGTTTCTATATGAGCCGGACAGAAAGCAAGTGCTTCAAAAACTGTCTCAACAGACGGCGGAGCTGAGGGGCGAGGGGCGATTCAAGATCAATATCCCATTTCATTCTTTCCTGGAGATCAGACCTCAATCTGAGGAACCATCAGCCCTTTACCCGAACAAGTGAGGAACTGGGGATATGCTTAATCAACTGAATCTGGGGCTACATTGAAATCAAAGGAGATAGCCTTATGTCTGATAATTCAGCAGAGGACAAATCCGTGGATAAGACGGTCGATTGGCTTTTGGAAGAATACAGGCTCTATGTTGAAATGGCTGATAAAGTGAGTGCGCGTCGGATTGAAGCCAGCAGGCTATACATCGCATTGCTGACTGGGCTTCTCGCGGTGATTCCATTCATTCTGGAGCAGGGCACTCCGGCAAGTATCCAAAAGACTGTGCTCATATCAATGGGCTTTCTAGGGCTCGCCTTGTGCTGTATTTGGACCCTGAACATCCGTTCTTATAGCCAACTGAATTCGCTTAAGTTTAGGGTGATTCACGAGATTGAACAGCGGCTACCTTTTCCCTGTTATGAGCGCGAGTGGGAGATTCTAAAGGAACAGCATGACTCGCGGAGTTATCTGCGACTCTCTAAAGTAGAACGATACATCCCTGTTCTGCTGATGATTCCATATCTGGTCTTGCTCATCTACGCATTCTTCTTCTCCTAACAAGGCTGCCCGACTCACACATCTGCGACCCGTTCGGGCGCTCGTGTGGGCGTCTGGTCAATGCATTACTGGATGCGACCCGTCACCAGGGACGGGTCTCCTTACCCTGGCGACTCAGAGTGCCAAGCCGCTCTGGGCTGGTCAGTTTCCAGGGGACATGTGCGAGTCGTGAGGGGGAGACCGACCTCCAAGACGCGAACGCTCAGGAAGGATGGAAAGGGTTAGCCGGTGATGGGCGCCAATTTTCGCCCGATATGGGGCCACCGGTTTTCGGACAAGGTGGCCCACTCGCAGAGATGGCGCACGGGAGACTCTTGCTAAAAAAGTGATAGGCGGAGCCGCCATAGTACTGTGGAAACCGTCGAGAGAGGGTGGAGGAAAGGGCGGCAGTTGCTCACGGCAAGACGACGAGCGACGTGGAGGTCTAATATCCTTGAACAAGGAGAATATCTCCCAAGTCCAAAGAGGCTTGCCTTGGCGGTGGAGGTTCACCGCGAAGAGCAACGGAGAGCCGTGCAGCTAGAAATGGTTACACATGGTTCGGTGGGAGGAGTGGTGGAAGCGCACTTGGGAGACCAAGAAGGTGCGCCGCTGCTTCTACCCAACTTCGGGAGTGGCGCGGGGGCTGCAAATCCCCTGCCGACCGCAACCAGCCTACTGCTTCGTTCGCTGCGCTCGCTCGCGGCGGCTGAAGCGCCAGTCGTTGGCCCACCATAATTTGTGAAGTCGCTATTTTCTATACAGGGGGAAGGTTATGTCTACTAATCATAATCGTAGATTGCAATGGTTCGACAATGCCTATGGTGGTCAAAAACCACAAATTCCTACTGTGCCTTCATCCGTTGAGGCCCAGGCAATGGTAGACCAGGCCTTATGGAATCTTGGGATTGACCCTCAAGAGGCTACCGACCCGGAAGGTTGGCATCACCTGAGCCTAGGAACGGCACATGGCCTGATTAACGTCATCGAATGGGAACCAGGAATCCACTTTCTGGTAGTGTGGTCGCCCATCTTGCGCGTACCGGAAGACCCACGATTACGTGCTGGACTGTTTGAAACCCTACTGCGGCTTAATCACCATGATACGGGTATGGCGCGAGCCTCACTTCGAAATGACTTGATTGTGCTTTCGTTTGTGCGTCCCATTCACGGCCTGGATTTGGATGAGATTCTCGACGCCATTCGTATGGTAATGAAGGCAGCAGATATTTTGGATGAACCCCTGCAAAGTGCCTTTGAGATTACCATGCCTCAGATTGAGATGGATAAAGCTACCTGGCAGGGCGTTCTGGATGTACTACGCTTATGTGATACCCACACTCGAGGTATCTTCAATTATTTGTTAGAAGGTTGGGTAACACGTAAAGGTACTGTGACTACCGGCAAAAATGGCATTGGACTACGGGCTAAATCGGCCAGTGATAAAACTTTGGCTGCGCTGATTGGGTATGCTTCTGCCGGCCCATTGGTCACAGTCGGCTGGGATTCGCTAGTAAGTACATGGGGCGTACAAGTAGAGGATGAAGCAACTTTCAAACAGGCTGTACCGCGCCCTCGACGCTTCAAAATCACGGAAAGCTCTGCGCACTTGCCGGTAGATGAAAATTTCACCGAGGCAATGGCTGAACAATTTCTTGATGCGCTGGCTGTATTGGACAAGGCGTTAAAACGCGCCACTCCACCGCCTAAACCACCTCTTCCTGACTTGGAACAACGCTGGGGGCTCAAAATTGAAGTAGGAGGAGCGACTCAACGTGGTATTCATGCCTTGTTGGAGTCCTGTCCACCAGAAGTGCAAAAGGTCTACTGCCTGTTGATTCAGGGCTGGCACGATGCCGGTCAGAAACTTTACACCAACGATCTGGACCGCGTCGCTCTACGGTTAACTGTGGATGACCATACTTTTGGAATCTGCACACTCCATGGCCCACAAAAAGCAAAGGCTCCACGAATCGAACTCTATTATCCATTGTCGTACTATTTTGAGAATCGTGAGGAAGCCCGGCGGCGCTACGAGCAAGGCGTAGCCCGGATACCACGATTCAGCCCTCACAATTCGGGCGCTCGTATTGCAGTGGATGACACATTTACAACCAAGTCGGCTGAAAGCCTGTTGAAAATCCTGTGCCGTTTGGCCGAAGATGCAAATGCAGCCCTGCCAATCTAGTCTCCAAGAGGGTGGGCTAACAAGTCAATTGACACAACGAAGAAAACAGGATATCGTTTTGAGCCTTCCGGTATCGATTTTTAACTTCTCTGGTCAATGTACGCGAGATAACCAGTAAACCTAGCACGGAATCAATGTAACTTGCATGAACAAGCCACTTCACCCACCAGGCTGTGAGATTCTCAGCCTTTGGGCAATTGCACAAAGTGGAGTTCCTGGACGACTTGCCCTATGATTGCGCAATCATTACGTTAACGGTGGACATTCGCCGCGAAGAGCAATAGAGAGCCGTGTAACCAGAAATGGTACGCACGGTTCGGTGGGGGGAGTGGCGGAAGCACAGTTAGGAGGTCAAGAAGGTGCGCCGCCGCTTCTACCCAACTTCTGAAGCAGGGGGGAAGGGATTCCTTTGCCTACTGTAACGAGCCGACGCTGCTATCGTGGCGGTTAGCGGGGTCAGTCGAGCCTGGCGTCTCGCCAATAGGCGAGGACACCTTGCTTGGGTCGCAGCGCGGCTCAGTTCGCGGTCGTTAGCCCGCGCTACGACATCGGAGGAGATTGTGACCAACACAAATGACTTATTGTCGCAGGGAGTCGCTGCCCTCAAAGCAGGACAAAGAGCAGAAGCACGCACCCTGCTGCAGCAAGTTATCAATCAAGACAAGCAGAATGAAATGGCTTGGTTGTGGTTGAGTGGTGCGGTTGACACGGATAAAGAACGCCGTATTTGCTTGCAGCGGGTTCTTGCCATCAACCCAAGTAACGAAGTAGCGCAACTTGGATTGCAGCATCTTGATCTGGAATTAACGACATCAAGCCAAGCGCGGCAACGCATTCCCCCCAAGAAAGCACAACCGTTGCCAATCTCGGCTAATCAACGAGAACCAAGTGGCACGAAGGCACTAGAAAGCGAGTTGAGTCATACAGCCGCTCTGAAGAAGCGCCAGGCTACGAAGAAGTGTCCACACTGTGCTGAGGATGTGAGACCTGAAGCGAAGATATGTCCACACTGTGGTAAGCAACTACAAGGGCCAGGAGCAATGGCAGCTGTCGGCACATTGCTGTTTGGTTTGATTCTTATTTTCGGTGCGTTCACAGGTTTCGGCAAGATTGCAGGTCTAGGAGATTGGTGGAATGACGTTTGGCTATTGGTTGGTGTCGGCTGTGTAGTAGTGGGACTTATCGCCTTGTTTAAGCGGTAGTGCAAGAGGGATACAGCACATGGATTTGGATATTGCGAATTTCGTAATTGCCCTGTATGGAGCGGTTGTTGCGACAGCTAGCGCATTTGCAGCCGTCATTCTGGGCATGATAGAGTTGAGAAGAGGCAAACCCGAATTGAAAGTCCGCATATCCACTCTGCAATCTTTCGACAGCAAGACAGAGAGAATCTCCAGACGATATGTTTCGGTAAGGGTTGCTAATGCAGGGACAAGGCCGCTAACAATCACATCACAGGGTTTCATCACCCATCAAGGCAACTATCTCGTTATACTAGAGTACCTGCCTCCAGCATTTGTGCTGGAAGATGGGCAATCCAAGGATATCCTCTACCCAGTAGCTATCTTCGCGGACGAATCATTCTTCAAAGATGTGGCGGCGGTATGGGTGGCGGACGGTACTGGTAAGTCATGGAAGACACAAATAACACGAAGGCACAAGAGGGTAATTCTGGAAATGGTGCGGGAGGAGCGTCTTGCAGGAAATAAGAACCCCGCAAGCACGTAATATCTGTACTCAAGGGGCGCGGGCTAACCCGTCGCTGGAGGCGACAGCGCCTTCGGCGCTGGGTAGCATCGGCGGCTTGGTTTCAGGTAGTAGTCAGTGAGCCATGGTGCTCATGCAAATCCAGCGCTGCGTCTCAGCTCAACCATTGGGCGCGGTGAACACAGGTGTCAGAAGCAGGGCAGAAAGGCGATCAGCTTCAAGCCACATGATGCGACGCGTCGAGTGGGTGGCTATGGGTAACGTGAGTGAAGGTATGTTGAGAGTGAGGCAACCACCCACATGAGACCCAGCGTACAGTACCACCCTAAAGTCACGCAAAATGGGCACACGGAACGGGGTAACCCGGTTATGCTTTTCGTTGATCCTGCTCTTGCTCGCCGGTTAGAACTGGCTCACGCCTGGCGGGGAGTAGAATATGCCCGCGCCCAAGGTACGTTGCATCCTGACGTTCGAATCAGGGTCGAACGAGTGGCGGGAGGCTACGCCATCTATGCCGGGGATGGCTCCCCTCTCAACCGGGCCGCCGGCCTGGGCCTGTCCGGGCCGGTCACCAGGACGGACATCGAGTTCGTCGAGCAGTTCTATGCCGGTTGTGGTGCTCCACCCCGCGTAGACCTCTGTCCCCTGGCCGATCCATACTTGCTCCACTTGCCCAAACTGGGCGGCTATCGCCTGGAGCAGTTCTACAGCGTGTTGGTGCGCGCTTTGACTGAGGACGCCGTACCTGTACCTCTGCCGGCGGAGATACGGATCAGCCAGGCCGGTCCAACAGAAGCAGAACTGTGGATCACCACAGTGGCACAGGGCTTTGGCGACGCGGAGGTCCCGGCCCAGGAGACACTCGATCTGCTGGCCCCGAATTTCCATAGCACGAATGGGACCTGCTTTTTCGCCTGGCTCGATGGGCAGCCCGCTGGCGGTGGAGCGATCTATATCCACGAGGGGGTGGCCGAAGTGGGGAGCACCAGCACCCGCCCGGCCTTTCGCAGGCGGGGTGTCCAGACGGCGCTGCTTCAGGCGCAGTTGGCGGCCGCTCGCGAGCGGGGGTGCGATTTAGCGCTGACCATCACCTCACCGGGTAGTGATTCGCAACGGAATATGGAGCGCAGCGGATTCCGGCTGGCCTATACGAAAGCGATCCTGGTGGGGGCGTGAGCACAGTGGGTCAGGATGCCTTATGAAAGTGCTGTTCGTTACGGATTTGCACGGGACCACCTGGAAGTATGAGCGCCTGTTACGCATTGCCCAGGCCCTGCGCGTAGAGGTAGTCGTTCATGGCGGAGACATGTTGCCCAAGAGCGGGGATCTCTTTCACCAAGACGAGTTTATCGTGCATTACCTCGACCATCACTTTGCACAGTTCGAGGCCGCCGGTATTTACTGTCTGTGCTACCTTGGGAACGATGACCTCAGAATCTTTAGCGATTTGTTCGACGAGACCTGTGGCAAGTACTCACACGTCGTCAACTTGGCACAACGGAGTTTCAAGATCGGGGACTATGAGTTTGTGGGCATGAATTGGGTGGCCGATTATCCGTTCCGCCTCAAAGACTGGTGCAGAATGGATACTCAGGACTATGTGTTTCAGGAGCAACTGGGGTCGGGGTTGCTATCTACACGGCAGGGCTGGAGGGAGTTGGACGACTGGTTCGCTTACGCCAGAACGTTGCCGACCCTGGAGGATGAATTGGCCCGATTGGTGCGCCCGGTGGATATGGAGCGGGCGATATATGTGATCCACATGCCCCCATACAGGCTCGGGCTGGACAAATGTGCGGATGGCCTGGAAGTAGGATCGAAAGCGGTCTACGATTTCTTACTGGAAAACCAGCCCCTACTTGCACTTCATGGGCACATCCACGAATCGCCTGAAATCAGTGGTAGATGGTATGCCAGGCTGGGGCGTACGATTTGTATTCAGCCCGGCCAACTTGCACCGTTGACTTACGTTACTGTTGACCTGGAATCCATGAAGTTCGATAGGCATCTGGAGCGCTACGATTAAGAGCCACAAAGCACCTCGCAGCGAAGGAGGAGGTAATCCCTATGAAAAGGCCTGTGAAGCGCTTGCTGTTCTGGACGCCCAGGATTCTGTGCATCCTGTTCGCCGTCTTTGTGAGCCTGTTCGCCCTCGACGTGTTTGGTGAAGGCTATGGGTTCTGGGAGACGATCCAGGCTCTGCTGATGCATCTAGTTCCAACGGGCGTCATTCTCATCGTACTGGCCATCTCCTGGCGCTGGGAGTGGGTGGGAGGAGTCCTGTTCATCGCGCTGGGGGTGTTGTACCTGGTCATGGCCTGGGGGCGGCTTCATTGGTCCGCTTACCTGGTGATATCCGGGCCGCTGTTCCTGGTGGGCGTCCTGTTCCTGATCAACTGGCTGTACAGGGCGGAGCTTCGTACATAGAGAAGAGGCCAGGAGGTGAGATATGGCAAAGAGATTCAGAGGCAGCGATGCCAAGACGCTGATGATCGCAATCGTTGCCATCGGTGGCACTCTCGCCGTTTTTCTGCTGTCATGCAGGGGGCAGGAGTACTTGTTTGCCCATCCCACGTCTACACCTACAGGGACCAGTACACCCACTCAGACACTCTCGCCCACTTCCACGCCTTCGGAGACACCAACCCCCACTCACACGCCTACCAGGACGCCGACACCTACCAGCACTTTTACCCAGACTCCTACTCCTACCCTCACTCCAACGCCAACATCCACCCCAACCCACACCCCCGCGCCTGTCGTCAGTCATGTGTATATGGCGGATGATGGCAAAGGCAACAGGTGGTGTGAGCCAGACACAATTCGGGCCGGGCGCGTTGTGGTCCGGAGGGCGATTGGCCGCTGGCCAACTCCAGAGGAGGCGCGGGCAGCGGTGGGTGATTCATGGCCGCCCATCACTGCCAACGGCCAAGCCCTCGTCGTCACAGTCCTGGAGCGCTCCGATGCGGAGTGGCATACAAACGGGCCTGATGATCCTGCACCTGGTTGGGGCTTTAGCGCCAGCATAGAAATTCAGTTGGTTCCGGGCGTGTACGATGTGTCCTCGCTGTGGCTGCACGACCTAAAGACGTGTACCCTCACAGTGACTGAACCGTGACATCCGTCATCACCGGCGCCGCATCAGGCATCGGGCAGGGGGTAGCAGACCTGCCAGGTTTTGGAAACCTGGCAGGTCTGATGACCAAAGCGAGGGGTTGACCACGCAAGGCATCGCGTTTATAATTATGTTCTGTATGCAGAGTAAAAGCGGACATCCCAATGAGAAAATGGACGGTTCAAGACCGATACGGTAATACCATCTACTTTACGGAAGAACGGTGGCGCCACATTTTAGAATCCCGGCCTGAACTGGAACCATACCTTGACCAGTTCCTTGAAACACTACGTACTGGACACCGTCAGCAAGACCCATTGATTCCAAACGAGTATCGGTACCACAAGCAGTTCGATGAGTTACTGCCTGAGAACAATCACCTGGTGGTCATCGTTGTGTTCAGAATGCGCCCTGATGAAAGCGGCAAGTATGTTCCCAACAATTTCGTGGTGACCGGATGGGCCAAGGATATCCGATCAAAAAGGTGAGCGAATGAGTGAACTCAATCTGTACAAGACAGAGATGACGGCGAGCGATGGAACCCCCGTGCGTTTCGTCTACGACCAGGAAGCGGACATTTTGGAGCTCTTTTTCGGCGAGAACGAACCTGCTACGGGCGTCGAACTGACCGATCACATCGTACTGCGCCTCAATAAGCAGACACGCCGAGCGGTCAGTCTGATGCTGCTTCATTTCTCTATTCTGACGGAACACACCGAATATGGGCCGCGCAGTTATCCCTTGGATAAGCTGAGTGAGGTATCAGAAGACCTGCGGGAACTGGTACTCCACGTCATTACCTCGATGCCCGTCAATCAGTTCTTGAAAATGTCCTATTTTCAGGCCTCGCCCACCAGGCAGATACCCTTTACCTACGTGGAAGCGCAGCCGATGAGGGCTGTAGCCTGATCTTCTCGCCTGGTGACATCGGACGATATGCGCCCGGAATACCGTTTTGATTACCGCAAAGCACGCCCCAATCGGTTTGCAGACCGAAGTAAGGGAAAATGCTTGGCTGAGGAATACCCAATGAGACGAGATGATGTCTTGCGTGCCCTGGCCAGATTTCGGGACCTCAAGCAGGATGAGTTTGGTATCGTCCGCATCGGTGTGTTTGGCTCTGTTGCCAGGGAAGAGAACACCGAGGCCAGCGACGTGGACGTCGTAGTTGAACTTGGCCGGCCCGATTTGCTTGTGCTGGTGGGCATCAAGCAGGAGCTGGAGGAGTTGTTGCACCGGCCGGTTGATATCGTGCGTTATCGAGAAAGAATGAACGCTTACCTTAAACGGCGCATTGAACAGGAAGCGGTCTATGTATGACATCGAACTGGTCAAGGAAATCCTCCACCAGATCCTGTGGTCCGCCCAGACCATAGCAAAATGAACTATACTCCAGATCAGATCCGCGACGCCATCGCCACGTTTCGTGCGCCCGAGCGCAGCCAATATCCTGAGCTCGACGGGTACGCGCGCGACGAACTGTACGAGGATTGCTCCGGCGGCGGCGGACTGTACCTTGCCGCACGCATGGTGCGCACGCTGCGCCTGCGCGCGGGCGACGTGGTGCTCGACCTGGGCTGCGGCAAAGGCACGACCTCGCTCTTTCTGGCAAAGCACTGGGGCGTGCAGGTGATCGCGCTTGACTTGTGGACACCGGCCACGTTCCTCGACCGCAAGTTCACCGCGCGCGGCTATCGCGATCGGATCGTGCCGCTGCAGATGGACGTGACGCACGAGTTGCCGTTCGCCGAAGACTACTTTGACGCGGTCTTTTGTATGAACTCGTTTAACTTTTACGGCGGCAGCGTCGAGTTTCTGCGCCATCTGCTCAAGCACGTAAAGCCGGGTGGGCAATTATGCATCGGCTCGGAAGTGCTGACGGCCGAATTCACCGCCGAGCAACTTGAAAATCCGCCCTACGTGTACGCCTTCAGACTGCCGCCGCCGAACGAGCACGTGGACGTGTTCGAAGGCGACTTTAAGAAGCAGCACACGCCGCGCTGGTGGCGCGAGTTGTTCGAGAATTCGGGGCTGCTGCAAGTCGAGTACTGCCAGGAACTGGACGACGCGGACGTGCTGTACGAAGAGATGGTGCGTTACGAGTACGAGCATGACCTCGATCCGTTCGACGTCGAGATATGCCTGGCGCAGATGGAATGGGAACGTACCCACCGGCCGCGCAGGTCGCTGTTCGTCCTGACGGCTCACAAAGTAGAAGAGGAGAAGAACACGTGGAAGCAAAACTGAACGAGTTGAAGGCGCGGCTGGCGGAGGTTTACGACCTGCAGGCGGCCGCCAGGGTCCTGGATTGGGATCAGAATACCTACATGCCGCCGGGCGGGGCGCCGGCCCGCGCGCGGCAACTCAGCACGCTGGAGCGGCTGGCGCACGAGAAATTCACCGCCGCCGAGATCGGGCAGTTGCTGGACGGCCTGCGCCCCTACGAGGAGAGCCTGCCCTACGAGGCGGACGAGGCCAGCCTGATCCGCGTCACGCGGCGCGACTATGAGCGGGCGGTCAAGGTCCCGCCGTCGTTCGTCGCCCAACTCGCCGACCACGCGTCCGGTTCCTACCAGGCCTGGACGGTGGCCCGCCCGGCCGATGACTTTGCCCGCGTGCGGCCCTACCTGGAGAAGACGCTCGACCTGAGCCGGCAGCTGGCGGACTTTTTCCCCGGCTACGAGCACATCGCCGACCCGCTGATCGAGTATGACGACTATGGTATGACGGTTGCCACCATCCGGGCGCTGTTCGGCCAACTGCGGGAGCGACTTGCGCCGCTGGTGCAGGCGATCACTGCCCAGGAGCCCCTGGACGACGCGTGCCTGCGCCAGGATTTCGGCGAAGCGCAGCAGTTAGCGTTCGGGCTTGAGATCGTGCGGCGCTTTGGGTACGACCTGGCGCGCGGGCGGCTGGACAAGACCCCCCACCCGTTCACCACCGACTTTTCGATCGGCGACGTGCGCATCACCACCCGCGTCAACGGACGCCACCTGGGGGAGGCGCTGTTCAGCACCATGCACGAGTCGGGCCACGCCATGTACGAGCAGGGCATCCGCGCAGACTACGAAGGTACGCCGTTGGCCGCGGGGACGTCGTCGGGCGTGCACGAGAGCCAATCCCGGCTGTGGGAGAACGTCGTCGGCCGCAGCCGCGACCTGTGGCAGTTCTTTTACCCCCGCCTGCAGGCAACCTTCCCCGGCCAACTGGGGCACGTGCCGCTGGAGACGTTCTACCGGGCGATCAACAAGGTCGAGCGCTCGCTGATCCGCACGGAGGCGGACGAGGTGACCTATAACCTGCACGTGATGCTGCGCTTCGAGTTAGAACTCGACCTGCTGGAGGGGCACCTGGCCGTGCGCGACCTGCCCGAGGCGTGGCGGGCGCGCTACCAGCGCGACCTGGGCATCGCGCCGAACGACGACCGGGACGGGGTGTTGCAGGACGTGCACTGGTATGCAGGCACCATCGGCGGCGCGTTCCAGGGCTATACGCTGGGGAACGTGATGAGCGGGGCGTTCTTCGAGGCTGCGCTGCGGGCACACCCCGAGATCCCGGATGAGATGGCGGTTGGAGAGTTCGGCACGCTGCACGGCTGGCTCAAGGAGAACATTTACCAGCACGGCAGCAAGTACACGGCGGCCGAACTGGTCGAGCGCGTCACAGGCGCACCGCTCAGTATCGAGCCGTACGTGCGGTATCTGCGGGGCAAGTACGGAGAATTGTACAGGCTTTAGAAAAGGGATAGTCCCCCTCTTGAGTGTTGGTGGTAGACATCGGCCTGATTGAACCGCGAAGACGCCAAGAACGCGAAGAAAACAAGCAGAAACTTGGCGCCCTTGGCGTCTTTGCGGTGAAAAACTTCCAGCAGCATTCAACGGGGAGACTATCAGATAAGGAACTCAGGGAACTTGTCTGCGGAGGTCGGGGACGATGGTGGATGAGGTGATGGTACGGGATATTTACGTGGCGCGGCGGAGGATCGCGTCCATTGCCAGGAGGACGCCGCTCATTCTTTCCCCTGTGCTCACAGAGCGCGCGGGGGCGTCCGTCTATCTCAAACTGGAGAACTTGCAGGAGACCGGCTCCTTCAAGATGCGGGGAGCGGCCAACAAGATGCTCAGCCTGACGCCGGAGGAGCAGGCACGGGGGGTGATCGCCGTCTCCACCGGCAACCACGGCCGGGCGGTGGCGTGCGTGGCCGGGCAATTGGGCATCCGCGCCGTCGTGTGCATCTCGGAGCGGGTGCCGGCCAACAAGGTGGACGCCATGC
>Ga0307379_10004033_pt1 | contig 21096 bp, 19 predicted proteins | sample UN2MG_FD_202237 | JGI IMG/M metagenome (GOLD analysis project Ga0307379, IMG submission 202237) | Soil microbial communities from Risofladan, Vaasa, Finland - UN-2 | ecosystem: Environmental > Terrestrial > Soil > Coastal area > Acid sulfate soil | place: Finland: Risofladan, Vaasa | collected... | reverse complement strand
TGCCCTTCTCATCTATCATAAAGAAGTATTTTCGCTTCGCGGTCAGCTTGTTCTCGTCAAATGCTGCCATCTTGAACCAGATTTTATGCCCCTCGTCCTTCTGACCAACCGAAGCTACAACGCTCTTGCTCTGGCTAAGCGTCTCATACCCCGGCATGTGCATCGTGCTGAGCACATCGGCTGAACCGCTCTGCTCGAGAACCGTCTTAAAATAACCCGCTGAAAGTTCATTGTCATATGGCGGCTGCTCCTCCTCAAAAAGCTCAAAAAATGAACAACCACACAATGCACAACAACAAACAACGATTAGTATCTTCGCAACTCTCACCGAATTTCCCCTTTAATATTTTAACTCGAAGAACACAAATAAATCAGACTTCTTTCGAATCTATCCACTCCATCATTTTTCGCAATTCTCTGCCGACGTTTTCAAGCTGCGAACCGTGATCTTTATCGTAAAGTTCTTTGAAGTTCTTAAGACCTGTTTTATATTCGTTCACCCATTCCTTGGCAAAATCACCTGACGTAATCTCCGACAGAATCTTTTTCATCTCGGCCCTGGTCTGTTCCGTAATAATCCTCGGGCCGCGGGTAAGGTCCCCATATTCGGCCGTATTGGAAATGCTGTATCGCATGTAGCTAAGCCCACCCTGGTACATAAGGTCAACTATAAGCTTGACCTCGTGTAGACATTCGAAATAGGCAATCTCAGGCTGATATCCGGCTTCGACAAGCGTCTCGAAACCGGCCTTGATAAGAGAAGTAAGCCCTCCGCAGAGCACGCACTGCTCGCCGAACAAATCCGTCTCGGTCTCCTCCTTGTAGGTCGTCTCAATGATGCCCGCTCTGGCGCCGCCTATGCCGTTCGCCCACGCAAGGGCTATCTGCTTGGCCTCGCCCGTCGCGTCCTGCTCAACAGCTACAAGGTTCGGAACCCCGCCGCCTTTCTCAAATTCGCTGCGAACAAGATGACCCGGGCCCTTCGGCGCAATCATCACTACGTTAACATCCTCAGAGACAACAATATATTTAAAGTGAATGTTAAAACCGTGACAAAAGCCCAGTGTCTGGCCCGCCGCCAGATTCGGCCCTATCTGCGACTCGTAAACCTTCGCCTGAACCTCATCCGGAACTGTCACGATAATCAAAGTCGCGCCTTCCATAGCGGTCTTTATATCAGCAGGCTTAAACCCATGCTCCAAGGCCAGCCGATAGTTGTCCGTACCCTCTAATTCCGCCACCACAACTTCAATGCCGCTGTCACGTAAATTCAGACTGTGCGCATGTCCCTGACTACCGTAACCTATGACTGCAACTTTCTTGCCTTTCAAGGCATCTATCGGTGCGTCTTTTTCATAATAAATTTTTACTGCCATCGCACATGTTCTCCTTATTCTCCAATATGAACCTTATTATCCCAAATTCACGCCTTCAGGACTCCCGCAGGAAAAAATCTTCCAACCCGAAAACACGAACTCACATTATAGTAAAGCCCCGTCCTTAGGCAAGAAATTTATACTTTCAATCTCCAAAGGCCAATTGTTCAAATGCCAAAGTATTTATAGGACCCATTATTTCAGCTGCCAACGATTATCCGACCACAGGGGAATAATTGAGGCCTACATACTAAACAGAGCTCCAATTAAGGCCGAATAACTCAACAGCACCTAGAAAAATAACGGTTAACGGGGATTACAAACATGGCAAAAGGCAAAAACGTCCTGACCACCGGCGACGTGGCCAGAATCTGCAATGTCGCGCCGCGTACTGTCTCAAAGTGGTTCGATAGCGGACAGCTAAAAGGCTACCGTATACCAGGCAGCAAGGACCGCCGAATTCCTCTAAACGAACTACTCCGCTTCATGAAAGAAAACAATATGCCTTCGCCTTCAATCCCGACTGGTAAAATCCGCGTCCTTATCGCAGACTGCAGCGAAGAAGCTGCCTCGGCTCTGGCCCGCGAACTCAGCAGCAGAAACAATTACGAAGTTCAGACCGTCTCAAGCAATTTTGAAACCGGACAGGTCGCTCAAAAATTCGCCCCACATGTTCTGCTGATAAACCTCTTTGCCGACGGCATAGACGCCGGCGAAATCTGCAAATCTGTCCGCTGCGATGAGGACCTCCGCGCCATCAAGGTTATTGCCATCGCAAATCAGTTAAGTGACTCCGAAGCCACCGCACTGCTCCAAAAAGGATTTGACGGCTATGTATCAAACCCCGCCGACATCAACAAAATCATCGAAGAAATCGAACATACGACCGCGATTGTCTATTAGCCAGTGCCCACCCTGTGACACTTTTACAAAAATTCGAACCGCAAGTAAGGAAACTCGCAATTTTCTATCTTAAAATAAAAGGGGCCGGTTTCAATAAGCCGGCCCCTTGTCCGCTCAGGTTATTAAATTAATTAGTAGTCCTTAAAGGTTCGCATCCACTCAGGCCAGTCGCTCGGGCTGACGTCACCTACTATCGTCCAGGGTCCTTTCAAATCAAAACCGCGGTTCCACTTGAAAGTCCACGGCTCCTTAAGACCAAACTTCCGCACAGAAAAATCAAGGAAAACCGCATTTAAAAATCCATCGTGTCGGTTAACGAGGAAGCGGCCCATTTGGCTCGTGTTATTCCAATCTTGAGCATCATATTCCGGCGGTTCATCATACTCGGTAGGCCAGCAGTCCACCCACTGGTGGTCCAAGAGAAGCGGTATGTTACCCGAACCATTAACGTTGGCCCTGCGCCAGTTTACATCTTTTCTTTCCCAAATTCCAAAACCCGGCGGAGGATTGGCAACAAAACCGTTCCAGCCATAACTGCCGTAGTCACCGGGAACCGCATAGGACCATGCACTGCTGAAAACTCCCCATGCTGAAAACGGCCCTCCGCCATTACCATACTCACCAAGCCCAAGCTCGGTACCGGGCTTCGTCGCTGAAGGGCAAAGACGAAGGTCACCTGCGTCCCCATAACAGGGGCGAAGGGCATCCATCCAGTAATCTTTATAGGCACCTTCATAATCCTTTTCTATCCAGCCCTCTGGAAAATAGCCGTCCCAGTCATTGATATACATCGAAAAACAGACTCCCCATTGTTTGAGATTTGTCTGGCATAATACCGTCTTGGCCTGCTTCCTGACCCGAGCCAGGGCCGGCATCAATATCGACATAAGAAGGGCTATAATGGCTATCACAACCAGAAGCTCAACCAGCGTAAAACCTTTTTTCTCACTCATAATCCGGCTACTCCTACCAATTACGTCAATTTTACTCCTCTAAAACCACACCGCCATTGTAACATCAATCCTGTATATGATGCGCAAAAACACCGTCCTGTTCCATAAAAATTGCCTTTTCCTCCCCTTTATCAGTCCTCAGCACCTCTAAACAGCCCGGATTGTACCCCAAAAAACATCTTTTTGCAACTAAAATCCGCAAAAAGACGTTTTTTCCTGACAATGTGCGGCGGGGGGATTGGGTTTGTTTGGGCTCGAATTGGGTTTGATTGGGTTTGTTTTTGGGGCGTCGGCGGGGCGGTTTATTTTCATAATTGCTTGTTAGGACAGGGTTTGCGTTCATTTGGGTTTTCCGGAAATTGGGTTTGTTTTGCATAAAAAGGTTTTTTTGATTGACCCGCCTTCGCTAAAGCTATGGCGGGCAAGTTTTCCTCCGCTCGCCGCGGGGGCTTCTAAAAAGGGGTAAAGGTTTGTATCCGAGAAAAGCTCCTCGCTAAAAAGAAGAAAAGAAGGGTTACGCGCTAAAAAAAGCTGGTGAGTCATATAGGAATCGGCCTTTAGGTTTTGAGATGTCTTTATGTACTACGTTAAATACAGGGGTATTTTAACATAATTTCGAACAAAATTCAACAAAAAAGGGCTGAAAAAGTAGTTGCAAAGGGGAGGGGGAGGTAGTATACTTAGAATCAGCACCAGAGAGAGGATTTAGGGTGGATAGACAATGGAATTTTACGGGAGGAAGTCCCGTGAGTAGTCAAGGTGTTTTTTTTCTGCGGTTTGATGTACGTGCTTTATTCGGATTTTGACGATAAGGTTCCGGCATAGGGCCGAAGGACAATTTTAAGGTTTTATTTTGAAGGAGGAATAAAATGGGGAAGAAATTGTGTTTTTTAATGTGTTTTGTTTTTGTGTTCTGTCTGAGTAGTGCGGTCGAAGGCGCAACTCCGATTGACGTCGACAATTTTAGTTTCGAGTTTGATAACGACGGCAACCAAATCTTATGCCATACAGGCATAGACGAAGTACTGGCCTGGGAGCAAAGCGGAGAGGCGTGGGTCGGAGTGGACCCATACTGTTTAGGCGATGCCGACTATGACCCCTGCGCCATCCCAGAAAATATCTGCCTATCTGAGGAGTGCTACACCGATAACCATGACGGCTGCCATTGCTGGCCTGCGACGCATGGTGTCGTCTGGACTTACATTCAGGCTACTGACCGGACTTACCTTTATCAGGAGCTGGACCCGTGTGACTCGAACGCTATCATCGCTCCCGGCCGGAAGTACACGGTAACTTATGATGCAATGTCTGAGATATATGGGGGAGTCCTCGATTATCTTAGTACGCACGCGGGTTTCTTTTGCGGCCAAGGTGACGCCAATCATGTTGACATAACCAGCACGTCATACGTTCTTCCGGTATGGATAGGCGACTTCGAAGAGTGGGAGCATGAGTGGGTACCCAACCTGACCTTGGAATGGGTCTGTCCCCCCGGTCATCCCGACGTTAACAAGGTTCTTGGGATTAAATTTTGGACTCCCAGTCCCGGCGGTTCGGTAAGAGCATATGTTCAGGTCGATAATGTTCGTCTGGAGTGGAGCTGGGCCACTGAGGCTTTTGCACCCTACCCCCCAGACAAAGCTGAGGATGTGCCCAGAGATGTCCAGCTACACTGGTCCCCGGGTCTTTGGGCAGGGAATACTTCGGGGCACATAGTTTACTTCAGTGATGATTTTAGCGAGGTGAACGATCTGCTTGAGGACGCCAATCAGGGGATACAGGATGGTAACAGCTGGAGTGTTCTGGAATATGACGGCAATGAGCTTGATTTAGCCAGGACTTACTACTGGCGGATTGTGGAGGTCAATGCGGGCTATGAACCCCTGCCGGGCCTTTCCGACCCGCCGTGGGTCGGTGATGTCTGGAGCTTTACTGTTACGGGCTACGCGACGAATCCGAGTCCTGAAGACGGAGCGACAAATATGTCGATTTATACGGAGTTGTCCTGGACGCCCGGAACGGACAGCGATGAACACGATATCTACTTCGGGACGGATTTCGACGAAGTCAATGACGCCAACCATAGTGACCCTAATGTTTTTAAATACACCTACCCTTACAGCGCGAACAGCTACGACCCGGGTATGCTTGACCTTGGCCGGAGATATTACTGGCGAATTGATGAGGTCAACGAGTCCGAAGACCGGACGATTAAAGGCCATATCTGGCGCTTTACGGTTGCTCCCTATCTTGTGATAGACGATATGGAGTCCTATCAACTGTCGGGCTCGTCCCAGATAACAAACACCTGGGAGGAAGATTATGACGCCAGGGCAGAGGTTTTCGTTCAAACGACTAAAGACGCGAATTATGTACATGGTGGCGAGCAATCGATGAGGTACTATTATACGAATTTCGCCTCTCCCTTTTACGCTCTTGCTGAGCTTCCTTTCGACAGTCCCCAGGACTGGACGGTAGCGGGCTTTAAGGCTTTGACGCTTTACCTGCGGGGAGACTTTTTGAACGAGGCAGAAGCAGTCCAGCCGATGTATATCCAGGTTTCCGACGGTACGAACACGGGCACTGTCCAATACGAAGACTCGAATGATTTGGTAGTGGGTTGGATGGGCTGGCAGGAGTGGAACATTGAACTGCAGGAGTTTGTTGACGACGCTCCCTCGCTGAACCTTGCCGCAATAACCAAGCTTGGCATCAGGATAGGTGACGGTGAGACAATAGCTGATCAGGGTTATAACGTTTACTTCGACGACATACGGCTTTATCCCTCGAGGTGTGTGGCTGAGAAAGCCACTGCCAGTTTCACGAACGACTGCGATGTTGACCTTTATGACCTTGCTGCGTTGGCCAGGGACTGGCTGGTAAGCGAAATCGGCAGCGTTTCGGCAACAGTCCCGAGCGACGCTAACCTGTACGGCTACTGGAAGATGAACGACAATGAGCCAAACTCTGTGGTATTAGACAGCTCAGGAAATGGGAAGCACGGTGTTTTCTATGACGATGTGAACGATGCTAACCTGCCGGTTGAAGGTGACACTGATAATTACTCGGTACCAGGAGTGAATGACCTGGCCCTGGAATTCGATGGTTTCAATGACTATGTCGAACTTCCCGCCATGGATTCCAACTCCAATACCCTCACGATAACGGCATGGATAAAACGCGAGTTCGTAGGTAATATCTATGAGGGTATTGTCATGAGTTCCAACGCCTGGGCCCCCAAAGGCGTGAAGGCTCCTGACCCGAACTATACCGCAGGCCTCGAGCTTGGGTCCGACACGGATACATGGGAAGCAAACTACGAATTGGCCTACATGTGGACAGGGTATGCGTGGGAGTGCCATACCGGTCTTTTTGTCCCTCCGGAGGAGTGGACATTTACGGCACTGACGGTAGCTCCCGATGTTGGAACTGTATACCTCTCTGATGGAATTTCTCTTCAGGCTGCAAGAAATTATGACTACCATGAGCCGCTGCCCTGGGACACCACATTTCATATAGCCGACCAGATGCAGTTCGGACCACTGGTAGATGATGAAGAATCAGAGAGAAGGTTCTTCCATGGAGCAATCGACGAAGTACGCATCTATAACCGGACACTTACGCGCCATGAGATTGCATCTCTTGCCGGTGTGAGTAGTGCATACCTTGGTATTGAACCGTGGCGAGTGGAGACTAATGAGGATAATATAGTTAACTTCACAGACTTCGTGGTTATTGCAGACAACTGGCTGTTAGAGCTGCTTTGGCCGTAATCAGTGTAGCTGGACGGTTAATCATAACCGGATAGGTTCACAACGATTCGGGGCCTGTACCAAAAAGTGCAGGCCCCGGTTGCTTTTTGAAAATTCCCCACCCTATACCTGCAGCGCCGCTTCTCACCCGGCCTGCACAGGGGTCTCTTCGCGATACAAAATGCCAAACGCCAGGACACCTAAAAGCACAACTGCTGATACATATTTGACCATTTCCGGCAGCATCCATCCGGGTCGGGCAACCACGTCAAAATCCACCCCGCCGGCAATATAGTCGAGCAAAATACCACCCAAAAGGGCACATCCCGCCACGGCAGACAAATATGCAATCGCCGTCGACCTGCCCAAGGTCTTCCAGATGGTCACAAAAGACGCCGCGTTTGTAGCCGGGCCCGTCATCAAAAAAACCAACGCCGCCCCGGGCGTCAGACCCTTTAATATCAACGCCGCGGCCACCGGAACAGAAGCCGTAGCGCATACGTAAACAGGTATCCCCAAAAACATCATTACTACCATCGCCAAAATACCCGTCCCAAGTTTCTCCGCAAAATAACCGTCAGGAACTATCGCAGAGATGACCGCGGCGATAACCAAACCCACAAACATCGCCTTGCCTATGTCGCGAGGCAGCGTAACAAAACCATATTTCAATCCCCTGACGATTTTATTTTTCTGCCCAGCATCATTACAGCACTGCTCCGTACATTCGACATGCTCCTGCACCTTATCATTTGTCCCACGCCCAAGCACATCAACCAAAGCACCGCCAAATATACCTGTCGCAAACGCCGCCAAAGGCCTAAACACCGCAAATACAGGCCCGAGAAGACTAAATGTCACGAATATGCTGTCAACGCCGGTCTGCGGCGTCGAAAGCAAGAACGATATCGTCGCACCCTTGCTCGCGCCGTGCTTGTGAAGTGACATCGATACCGGAATCACCCCGCACGAACACAAAGGAAGAGGAACTCCGAAAATCGAAGCCTTCACCAAAGGCCATATACCACCGCCACCAAGGTGCCTCTCCACAAATCGCTGCGAAATAAAAACCGACAACAAACCTGCCACAAAAAACCCGAAAAGCAGAAACGGCGACATCTCCGCAACCGTCGCCCAAAAATCAATCAATATCTGCCGAAGATACCCCATAGTATTTCCCCAAACCGCAAATATACCTAAGCTGCCCGCCGATTCAATCCTTTAAGCTCACCTGTTTTTTCAGTCCCTTGCCGGAAACAAAACTATATTCCTTCCGGCCTTTCAAAACCACCTTATTACTATCTACGATAAGTTCCTGTTTTTGCTCAGGTTCTTTTGCCGAAATCACGTTCGCCAGCAAAAACGCCTTTTCCACACCGTCGGCGCTTTTGTAATTGGCCACCTCGTCGGGCTGCGCCAGCCGGCAACTGTCATATATCGATACGTCCCTCATTTCTTCAAGCCACGAATAAACCTGCTCTATCGACATCGACGACGCCATCTCCACCGAAACAGGGTTACGCTCCACTGCCGCCTTAATAAAAGGCTCCCAGTCGCAGCTGACCATGTCACGATACGCGTAAAAAGCAAGGTCCGCCGTCGAATTCTTTTCTCGAAGCCCCCCAAGATAATCAATCACCTGCTCCCTCGTCCAGTCAACCGAAACTTTTATCGCTTCGCTCCCGATAAAATTCTTCTCCCTCGCCGGCAGCTTCGCTTCCACATGCAAAAAATCGGACAAATCATCAACAAAACGCCGGGCTTCAGGAACTACTGCTTCGACATATTTTCCAAGAGCTTCTTTGCCTTTTTCCTGCTTCGGGTCAATCTTTTGCTCTTCAATAAACCGCTCCAGCTCGTCACAGCGAATTCTGCCCGGAAGAGGATACGGACCAAAGTCCTCCTCCGATACTTCCGAAAGCAGCTTCTCATGCGTCGCGTCGGCTATCCTGAAATTACTGCCGTGCTCATAATGAAACAAAACCTCCGACTTCACAAACTGAGCCTGACCGCGGCAATCACGACAAGCCTGAAAATACCGCTGGTATTCGGGATGAGACCTTAGAAAATTCGCGAACATCTGCAAATCCAGCTCCGAAGACAAATAACGACCCAGCCTCTCTGTAAAATGCTCGTAAGCCTTTCTGTCTATAGTCGCATCATTGTACAAACAATGAATGTTCCCGGAATTGTGCGCCACTATCGTGACATTTTCATTCCGAAGCGCACGCTGGGCCTTGTTCGAAATCGCCGTCCCGTTAAACCACATCGCCCTGGTGACAAGTCTCCTGTTATTGGTCAAAACACCGTCGTTTATATCAATGAAATTCTGCGAATGAAGCGGAGTAAGCACCATATATATATCTTCCAGTGGTATCCCGCATACTACAAAAGCCGCCGCCGCATACAACGCCGCAAGCGATACGCACTCGCCCGCCGCAGTTTTGTAACCTTCCTTAAGCCTGAAGGCGTCCATCGCCTCGACGGTCTCCGTCTTCCAGTACGGAATAATGTCACCGTCATATTTGTCCAGCCCGAAGTGCTTGCGGATATCAACGTCAAAATAATACTTATCACCCGCATAGCCGAACAAAGCATTGCTCATGGCTATCTCATCCGATGAAATAATCTTCTCAAATCGCTTAAGTTCTCTCGCCTGGCTCGTAAGACCCCACGTCTCAAGGTCGAGATTAAACTCGTACTCGTCCATCACATACTGCTTCAATCTCATCAGCTTCTTATAACTGCTCTTGCCCTCGAGCTTCTTGAAACAATCCTCCTGACGCCAACGCCAGATAATCGGACTCATAATATTCGCCAGAACAAGGCTGTACATCAACTCCGGAAACACGAAAATCTCCATGTCCGAAAGCGTCATCGCCGAACTGTATTTCTCCAGCTGCTCCGGCTTCATCTTTTCATCGGCCTAAATACAATACCATCACTTACCTTCCCTCTTCAGACTTTCCGGCATCGCCTCGATAAAGGTCCGCATTTCGTCACGAAATTTCCTCATCGCAGACTTTATCTCTTTCTCCGTACCATCCATAAACGACGGGTCCGCAAACGTCCTGTGTACCATCTTCGCGGCCCCGCCAAACACCGGGCACTGCTGCCTCGCATTATCACAAACCGTCACCACATAGTCAAAGTCAATCCCCTCAAACTCATCAACGTGCTTTGAGCGATGGCCCGAAATATCAACCCCAGCTTCGGCCATCGTCTCAACAGCCCTTCGACTCACCGTCGCAGGACTAACCCCCGCCGAAAATACCTCCATCACATCTGCCTTTAAATGTCTCGCCCAGCCTTCGGCTATCTGGCTCCTGCACGCATTGCCCGTGCAAAGAAACAGCACTTTCATTTTCTTCTTACCACCACTCATAAAAACTCTGCGCCTTTTAAAAAAATTTAGCTCTATACTCCTGCACCGTCAAAACAAAATCCGAATAATTCACAAAACTCACATCCGCTTCTGTATCTACCCGTACAGTCCTCCAGTATCCCGATTCGGCTCAACGCAAAATCATATTTGACCGGGTCGGACGGCTCAATCTTAGTAAAACTCCCCGTTACCTTTAGCGCCGCCGACAAACTAACCGTCTTCTGCTCATAAAAACCAAGAACCCTGCACAATCTGGCCATATGAACGTCCACCGGAACAACCAACGCCGACGGCTCAACAGATTTCCAAAGACCCGCGTCAACATCATCGTCACGAACCATCCACCGTAAAAACAAATTCAGCCTCTTGCACGCACTGCCTCGGGCAGGACTTACCAGCAAATATCTCAGGCCCCGGCCGGCAGGCTCGCCGCACTTTTCACTATACCTCCCCAAAAGCGATTCACAAAACTTCGACAAAGCACCGATGATATTCTCGTCACCCTTACTATAGCCCTGCACAAAAAACTTCTCGATACTGCCGTACCTGTCCAAAACATCCTTCAATAAAGACAGCAAGCCTGAAATGTCTCGACCTGTCGTAAAACGGTGCCTGAAACCATCAAGTCTGTACCTCTTTTGCTCATCAAAATTTTTAACAAACTCAAAAGGACTCTCACCCATAAGTCCCAATAGCTCATCCAGACCTTTTTCAATTTGCTCTACCCGGCCATATGCAAGAGACGCCGCTAAAAAACCCGCAACCTCCATGTCACCACAATTTTTATATCGATACACAAACTGCAGCGGATCAGGACTTATACATTCACGCCGGTTGTACTTGGCATAAAGTCTTTCCAGAACTTCTCTAATTTCAGACAACCGTTTATCCACCAAGCACCGCTGACTTGAATTCCTCAAATCCCATCTTCTCTATCATCGCCCCTAATCTCTGGTGCGGCTTGGCGTTGGCCTGGTAATACTCGATGACTTTATCCGCCAGCTCCAGTGATTCTTCAGTCGTCAGGTCCCTCGCAAGCTCTTGTGATAATCTGGGCTTGCCTCCACCGTTGCCGCCCACAAGAACCCGCCAGCCGTTCTTCATGCCGACAAGACCCACGTCCTTTATACACGTCTCGGCGCACTGGTTAGGACAGCCGCTGACTCCCATCTTAAACTTGCCCGGCACCTCCCTGCCGTGGTATTTGCCGTCCAGCTTCAATCCGACCCCGAGACTGTCCTGCATCCCACGCTTGCAGAACGTCGTACCGGGACATGCCTTGACACTGCGAACACAGAGACCTACCGCAAAACCCGGTGACATACCAAGCTCCGACCACACAGAATCCACGTCCTTCTCCTCTATACCAACAACCGCTATCCTCGCAGCGCTGGTTATCTTAAGGGCCTGCGCGCCGTACTTCTCCGACACGTCCGCCAGCTTCCGCAAAGTTTCAGGCTTCACCACCCCACACGGTATATGAGGCGCCACTGCATACGTCTTCTTGTCTCGCTGAATAATCACACCCTTTTCACCATCCTGCAACATTTCTTTCTCCTTTCTTCAACCGGCACTTTTGAACTTCTCAATCAGACTATGCAACTGTTTTATGTCAAATTCCCTTTCATGTAAAGGGCGTTGGTCCTCCTTGTAAAGTTCGGTACTTTCTTCAAAGGTCATTTTTTCAGCCTTTACGTAAAAAACTCCGAGCGGAAATTTGTCCTCTTCTGTCGCCCTTCGGAAAGCCTCGGTCCTGTCGTTCGGCTCGTACGAATCCTCCAGATAATAAGTATTTTCCTTGAACCACTGATACGTATTGAGTTTATTGAACGTAACGCACGGCTGAAACATATCAACAAGCGCATACCCTTTATGGCTAATCGCTCTTTTCAGTATTTGTTTGGCCTGTACGGCATCTCCGGAATAGGCTCGTGCCACAAAGCCCGCATCCAAAGCGATAGCTACAGCCAACGGATTAAACGGCTCAAGAAATACGCCGTTGACCTGTACAGGAGTTTTGAATCCCAGGCGGCTTGTCGGTGATGCCTGGCCCTTCGTCAGACCGTAAACCATATTGTTGTGAACTATGTTCGTTATATCCGGGTTCCTTCGTATCGTGTGCACAAAATGATTGCCCCCCTCGCCATACATGTCACCGTCGCCGCTCTCGGCAATGACCGTAAGGCAAGGGTTAACTGCTTTTATGGCAGTTGCCGGTGGAAGCGCCCGGCCATGCAGGCCGTTGAATATATTGGTCTTAAAGTAATGCGGAATCTTTGCCGCCTGCCCAATCCCGGAAACCAGAACAAGACCGGCAGGCTCAACCTCCAGCTCAGCCAATGCCTGCTTCAATATCTTAAGAATGCCGAAATTGCCGCACCCAGGACACCACGCAATATCGATATCGCCCATATCAAAAACTTCCGGCTTCATAACTTGTCCTTCAATTGATTAAAGAAACTAATTTCTCCGCAACCTCTTCGACAAAAAATCCCATGCCGTTATATTTCAGAATCTTCTCTTCAATATCAATCCCCGTATTAAGCTTTATCAATTTGGCAAACTGACAGGTCGCGTTGTTCTCGACGATTATTATTTTCCCCGCCTTTTTAAGATAATCCGCTGTCCCCTCCGGCAGCGGATATACCTGCTTGAAATGCAAAAACGAAATGTCACCTCCGGCCAGACCTTTTACTGCCTCTTCCACAACATTACGAGTTGAACCCCAGCACACCACCAGAACCTTATAATCTTCCGGCCCAATCAGCTCAGGCCCGATTGCCTCGTCTTTCATCGACTCGGTTTTCTTCAATCTCTTATCAACCATCTTTGTTCTAAGCTCAAGGTCTTCGGTAATGTGCCCCTCTTCGTCATGCTCGTCACTGTCCACCGCTACCAGCCCGTCCCCAAAGCCCGGTACCCCGCGGGGCGATATCCCGCTATCCGTCAACTCGTATCTCTTGTAACCTTCTTTAGTTCTTACTATCTGTTTCTCGATTTCTATCCCCGACAAATCGAAAGATGCTGTGTTATATGTTGAATTCAAAAGATACTGGTCCGTCAGCACAAACACCGGTACCTGGTATTTGTCCGCCAAATTAAACGCCTTCTGCGTCAGGTAAAACGCCTCGTCAATATCGCCCGGTGCCAATATTATCCTGGGAAATTCGCCGTGACCGCCATAGAGCACAAGTTCAAGGTCGCCCTGTTCACTGCGCGTCGGCAATCCCGTCGCCGGCCCGGGACGCTGACCAAGATGAACCACTATCGGCATCTCGAGCATCGCCGAAAGACTCACACCTTCCGTCATTAAAGCAAAACCTCCGCCCGAAGTGCTCGCCATCGCCCTGGCGCCTCCATACCACGCACCTATTGCCATATTTATTGCCGCAATCTCGTCTTCGGCCTGCTCGGCTATTATGCCGAATTCCCTCCCGTGCCTGGCAAGAAATGCCAACACGCCCGTCGAAGGTGACATCGGATACGAAGATATAAAATTGCATCCGCCCGCCATCGCACCCATGGCCACCGCCTCGGTCCCGCTTAAAAGAATTTCATCTTTAATAACGTCTGATTTGCCGATACTAATCTTGTTTTTTGCAGAATTTCGCAAATCTTTGCCGAACTCAAAACCTCTCTTCGCCGCCTCAAGATTGTTTTGGACCACCTCGGCGGATTTGGAAGAAAAAAACCGCCTCACATATTTGGAAATTAAATCCAAATCTATCCCAAACAAACCCGCAATCACCCCCACAGCAACTATATTTGAGTAAACCTTGTTTCCAATCTCAACAGCAATTCTGCTCAACGGTACATCAATAAACTTACCCACCACCTGATTAACAGCACTACCCAACACCTCTTTGTCCGCCAGGATAATCGTCCCAGCCGAAATCCTTCCGCCAACATGCCCAATCGCACTTTTGTCAAAAGCAATCAAAATATCAATCCGATTTACAGCGGCGCGAATCGCCTTCGAAGATACCAGTATTTCAGTCGAGTTGGTGCCCCCCCGAACTCGTGACATGTATTCCCTTGTGGAAAAGACATTATAACCCGAAAGCTTGAAAATTTCCGCCAGCAAACTCTCAACTGTTTGAACCCCCATCCCCGCCTGGCCGCACAAGACAATAGAGATATCGTCTCCGACCCGAAATGACAAACCTTCGCCCATAACCGCCACCTATAATCAAATTATCAATTCTAAAAAGATGGAAAATTAATATTCCTCAAGGTGATAAAATTCGGCATCCTCAAGCCAGTGCTCCGGGCGAGATACAAACTCAATTATATTATCAAGCAGAAAATAATGTTTCTTCTCTTCGTCTGCCACCTTCAAAAAAAGTTCTTTATGACGCCCCTGTTCTATCTCCTCAGATTTCTCCAGATAAAAGTCCCTGCTTCTCGCCTCAATCTCCTGAGCCTCCCTGTAAAGCTCCACCTGACCCACACCAACATCAAATTCCTTTCCCCCTTCCTTCATCTGCTCGAAAACATTCCTGCAATTGGCAAGTATCGCCGTCTCCGCCGGCTTAATCTCTTCAATCCGGGCCCTCTCAAGCCAGTTATAATGCCTCACCTCCTCGTCTGCCAGCATCGTCAGTATCGTCCTGAGGCCCTTGTTGCTTACCTTCTCCGCCAGCCCACGGTAAAAATTCTCCCCGTCTTTCTCCATCTGCATCGCGTATTCGAATATGCCCATGTTCCTCTCCCTTAAAAAACTCGTTATGGCTCTGTAAGTCTTCGCCACTTCCTGCCATCAGATTCGATAAGACTATCGGCCTCGGCAAAACTCTCGCTGCCTGCCGCGTAACTATACAAAGCCGAATCGTCCGCCTCCCACACCTCAAGCACAGGCATCAGAAGCCTCCACGAAATCTCCGCACCGTCATACCGCGTAAACAAAGTCTGGTCACCCACCATACAATCCAGTAGAAGCCTCTCATAAGCCCCCGGCATATCAACCCCGAAAACACTCTTGTAGCTGAAATTCATATTCAAGGTGCTCATGCATATCTTCGAGCCCGGCCTTTTGGCCTGAAAACGAAGCGATATCCCCTCCTCTGGCTGTATCTGCAACACCAGAACGTTGGCCGGCATGTCACCAAGGCCCGCCGATACAAACATCGAATGAGGTACCTTCTTAAATGTAATCGACACCTCCGTGTCCTTCTGAGCAAGACGCTTGCCCGTCCGAAGATAAAATGGAACTCCCTGCCAACGCCAGTTGTCAATATAGAGCTTGGCCGCAACAAACGTCTCCGTCTTTGAATCGTCACTCACCCCGGGCTCCTCTCGATACCCCACAACCTTTTCTCCTCCTATCTCTCCCGGCCCATATTGACCCCTGATAACACTCTGAGACCACGCCTGAAGCTTGAATGGACGTATCGAACCTAAAAGTTTCACTCTCTCGTTACGGATGTGGTCCGCCTCAAAAGATGTCGGAGGCTCCATCGCTACCAATGCCAGCATCTGGAGCATATGATTTTGGAACATATCACGAAGAGCGCCGCTCTTGTCATAATAACCCGCACGGTGCTCAACACCGACCGTTTCGGCTATCGTAATTTGAATACTGTCGATATAATTCCGGCTCCATACCGGCTCGAAAATCGCATTCGCAAATCGAAACATCAAAATGTTCTGAACCGTCTCCTTGCCCAGGTAATGGTCAATACGATAAACCTGGGACTCGTCAAAACATTTATGAACCACACGGTCCAATTCCACCGCACTTTGCAGGTCCCTCCCGAACGGCTTTTCCACCACCAGCCGCACCCGCTGCTTCGAATCAGTTTCTTCTCCACAAGACAGGCCGGATTTGCCAAGATGCTCGACTATACTCCCGTAAAGAAACGGTGGCACCGCAAGATAAAAAACAACCGCACCATCAACCTTGTGCTTCTTACCAAGCTCACCGACCCTCTTGCTTATCTTCTCATAGAATAAAGCATTATCATAATCGCCGCTCAGATAGTAAAGCCTCTCGACAAAAGGCTTAAGTTCCTCTTCCATTGACCCGCCCAGCTTCGCCTCTATCGCATCTTGCGCCCCCTCGCGAAACTGCTTCTCCGTCAGTTCCTTCCGCCCGACCCCGAGAACATAAAACCGCTCAGAAAGAAGCTCCCTCCTGAACAGCTCACACAGACTTACAAGCAGTTTCCTGTGCGCCAGGTCGCCCGATGCCCCGAAAACCACCAATCCGCACGGCGGAGCCGAAACCTCGACACAACGCTTATCCTGCGCTGTTACGTATGGATGAATCTCTTCCATCTAAAATCCCTTTAATCTTCCTCGATAACTTCGAATTCGTCCTTGCCCGCTCCGCAGTCAGGACAAACCCAGTCCGCCGGCAACGCCTCAAATGATGTCCCCGCCTCCACACCGTTGCTCGGGTCGCCCTCCTCCGGGTCGTAAACATAACCGCAAATAAGACATTTGTACTTTTTCATCTTTTTAGCTCCCTGAACTGACTTCTGTTTCGATTTGACTCCGATATAAGTTGCTGCTGTGCGAGGTGTTCTGCCGCCTTTAACATCCCGGTAATAACAATATGTCATCGGTATTTTGTTGCTGTCGATTGTCTCGCAAGATGTAATTCTGCCGATAAAAAGCGTGTGTGTCTCAACATCAACTGACTCGGTAACTTCAGCCTCCAAAAAACCAACCGTATTATCAAGAATAATCGGCGCGCCCGTCACAGCGGTTTTATAATTAACACCCTGAAATTTATCCATGTCTCTGCCCGTCCTGAAACCAAACCTGCCTATAAAGTCCATCGGCGCATCCTCGGCAAGAACCGACACCGCAAAAACCTTACTCTCAGAAATATACTCGTGCGTCAGGTTCTCCCTGTTGATGCTGGTAGCGACCATCGGAGGCTCAGGTGTTATCTGAAAAACTGTATTGACAATACAGCCATTCGATTTACCTTCCCTTCTTGAGCTGACTATACACATACCATAACTCAGGTTAAACAGCGATTCTAAATCCAGCATTCGCACATCCCAGGATAGTTTTACTTTGGGCAACCGACCCAAAAACCAAACTCAGCTCTTGTACTCCGCCAACGCACTGCTCAAACCAGCTACATGGCTCATCTCTTCTTTGATAATCGCCTCTATCTTGTCCTTGCCTGCCCTGACAGGAACCAGCTCTTTCAATCCAATATAAAATACCACAGAGTCCTTCTCCGCCTCAATCGCTATCTTGAAAATATCCTCTATGCTCTCCTTGCCTGTCAGCCTTTCTGCCGGACTTGCCTTGCCCTCCCAGCCACGACTGTTAGCTATCGCCTCCAGATACAATGCCGCCTGACCTTCCGGGTCAAAAATAGAACTCTCCTTTTCCATGCCCTTCAGCTCACCGCGCATCTTCTCAAATATCCGCAGGTGTCCCTCTTCCATCTCAGCAAAATTCAAAAGCATCTGGCTGGACTTCTTGTCCGGAGCGCCCTTGGCAGCCTCGGTATAAAACTTCATCCCGTTACGCTCGATATCTTCCGCCATCTCAAATATCTCATCTGCGCTAAACGTCAAACCCATTATTTTTCTCCTTCCGCCGCCGGGGGCACAAATACACGCTGACCTAATTCCCTGTCTATCATAAACTTGCCCTCCGCCGAATCTTTTACCATCTTCAACTGCTGCACCACCGCGTCAGCCGAAGACTCCTCCTCAACCTGCTCGTTCACAAACCACTGCAAAAAACTGTTCGTCGCGTGGTCCTTCTCTTCAACCGCCAGATTCACCAAACCATTTATCAAACCCGTCACCTTCTGCTCATGCGCATAAGCCGCCTCGAATGCCGCCAGCGGCGATGACCACTCCGTCGCAGGCCCCTCTATCGCCTTCAACAAAACTCTCCCGCCACGCTCATTCACAAAATCGTAAAGCTTCATCGCATGCATCGATTCCTCCTGTATCTGGGCACGCATCCACTTCGCAAAACCTGGCAAATTCACCGACTCAAAATACGCCTCCATCGACAAATACAAATACGCCGAATAAAATTCCGCGTTTATCTGCTCGTTAAGAGCGGCGTTCATCTTCTTGCTTAACATTTCTTTAACCCTCCCACAATCCGTGAATACTGCAATGCTCTCTCGCACTTACACCGTCCGCTTCTATATTAAACACCGCCTCCGGCGCCTGGCCCGGCTCCAAAAATTGCCTGTACGCCTTCCCGTCAGCCAATACCTCTATCCACTCTATATAATGCTTCTCCTCCATAGGATGTGCCACGCTGCCGACCGTGACCTTTATCCCCCCGTCCAACTTCTCTATCACAGGCACGTGCTTCTCCTTGCCCTCATCTGCACCCTTGGCAACCAATTTCTTCATCGGCTCGCCGCAGCATACCAGCTCACCGTCACCGCCGTGAACAACCTCCACAATATTCCCGCACACCATACATTTATAAACCTCAAGTTTCGCAGCCATAATTTTCCCCTTTCAAATTCCCGGCAGTTTAAACTCTATTCTTTTCTCCTGCCATTAAAAAAACCTTTTCTATTCCACTATCCCAAGTTCCTTGTGCCTGGCAAATATCGAATCTGCCAGCTTATCAAGAGCCGCAAAATCCACTTCCTTCGGATATCCCTTCGCAACAACCGGCTCAAGCAGCTCCACCTTTAAATTGCCAACCAGCCCACTAAGCTGCTCAACCATCTTGCCCCCCCAGCCATATGAACCGATAACCGAAGCAAATTTCGTCTTGGGTCTCAAAGCATTCGCCAAAATCGCAGCATATGCCGCCACAGGATGAGCGCCAGCCAAAACCGTCGGCGAGCCAAAAACAACCGTCGCCGCATCAACCAACGAAATCGCCAGCTCTCCGATGTCCGTCACCGGCAGATTAAACTGCCTGACCGTAATCCCACGCTCAATCAACGCCTCCACAAAATATTCCACCATTTTCCTCGTGCTGCCATGCATCGAAACATAAGCAACTATCACCTCATTCTTGACAGCATCGCTCACCCAGTCCTTGTACGCCTCGATAATAAATTCCGGCTTATCATACACAGGCCCGTGACTCGGAGCAATCATATCTACATCCAATGCCTCCACCTTCTCAAGGTTCCTCCGTATCGCCCCCCTGAACGGCATCATTATCTCCGCATAGTATCGCTTCGCCGACTCATACACCAAAGCCTCATCGTCCACAAACAAACTGCTCGTCGCCAAATGTGAGCCGAAAAAATCACACGGAAAAAATATCCTGTCCTCCTCCAGATACGTCCCCAGCGTCTCAGGCCAGTGAACCCACGGGATATCAAGAAATCGAAACGCCTTATCACCCAGAGAAAGACTCTGACCGTCTTCGATTACCATAAACTTTTCCTCTTCTATCTCCAGCAAATCAATCAGCATCCCCTTGCACTTAGAATTCGTCACCACCTTTGCCTCCGGATACAAAACCAGCACGTCCGGTATGCCCCCCGAATGGTCCTGCTCCCCGTGATGGGCGATAACATAATCTATTTTTTCTGCCCCCGCCTTCACCAAATTCTCTACCAATACATCCATCTTCGTCGGGTCAACAGTATCCAATAGAGCTGTCTTCTCGCTCCCCTTTACAAGATAAGCGTTATAGCTCGTCCCGTCCGGAAGGGGTATAAGCTCATCAAAAAGCCGCCGGTCCCAGTCTATTGCTCCTACCGAGTAAATATTTTCCTTCAACTGACCCATCTTCTCGTCCTTCCGAAGCATTTAACCTACAGCAATTAATAAACAAACCATCACCCCTAAAATCTTACGTGCCCCTGCGCTGCTGAAACCCGATTGTCACCGTGTACTAAATAATCACCGATTAAGCCGCACTTGTCAATCGGGTAAACACCCATTTCTTAGGTAGGGAAATCCACTATCCCAAAGTCCCTCACACGAGCTTTTTCGCCGTTTTTAGCGCAGAATCGTAGTTCGGCTCCTCCGTCAGCTCATTCACCAACTCCGCGTAACGCACAATTCTCTCCCTGTCCACAACAAATACAGCCCTCGCCAAAAGCCTAAGTTCCTTAATCAAAACCCCGTACGCTATCCCAAAACTTGCTTCCCGATGATCTGAAAGCGTCTGCAAATTCTTAACCTCCGCCGCACCGCACCAGCGATTCTGGGCAAAAGGCAGGTCCATACTGATTGTCAAAACTACCACGTCCTCTCCCAGCCTACCAGCCTCCTCGTTGAACCGGCGCGTCATTATGTCACAAACTGATGTATCCAGCGATGGAACCGAAGAAATAATACACACCCTGCCCGCAAAAGACGAAAACTCCACCGGCGACAAATCATTCGCGACCACCTCAAAGTCAGGCGCTGTATCTCCTACACAAACCTCCTCACCCACCAGGGTAAGCGCATTACCCTTCATTGTCACCAAACCTTTTCGCTCTTTCATATCTCTCCCTTTCCCGCAAATCCCCATTAAACCAAAACGGCCCTCAATAATTTACCGCTTCCAGTTCGTAATAGCTCTTCGGATGCTCACAGGCTGGACAATTCTCGGGCGGCTCCGGCCCCTCATAAACGTAGCCGCAGTTCCGGCAGACCCATCGCACAGCCTTCGCACGTTTGAATACCACCCCATCCTTTATGTTCTTTGCCAATGCAAGATACCTCTCCTCATGACGTTTCTCTGCCACCGCGATACTCCTGAATACCTCCGCTATCTCGCCAAATCCTTCCTTGTCCGCTACCTCCGCAAACTCCGGGTACATCTCCGTA
>Ga0307379_10004031_pt1 | contig 21099 bp, 17 predicted proteins | sample UN2MG_FD_202237 | JGI IMG/M metagenome (GOLD analysis project Ga0307379, IMG submission 202237) | Soil microbial communities from Risofladan, Vaasa, Finland - UN-2 | ecosystem: Environmental > Terrestrial > Soil > Coastal area > Acid sulfate soil | place: Finland: Risofladan, Vaasa | collected... | reverse complement strand
TCGGCTGGGATTCGCCGGTGAAGGGCTTGGTTCATCCAAAATATATCAACCTGCACACACGACAGGGGCTGGGCTGGCTGGAGGGCTTTAACGAATGGCTGGTACGTTGCGGCTTGGAGTTCTTTGGCGCACCCGGCACCGACGAATTTATCGACAACACAGGTAATAAAGCCAAGATGGATTTGACTCTGCACGGCAAAGTCGGCAATACGCCCGCATCGCAGGTCGAAGTAATTGTTGAGCGGCAGCCGCCTTATCGCATACGAATACGCGGCAGGGTGGAAGAGACCTGCATGCACGGACCAAAGCTCGAATTGTGGACGGAAATAGTGACTACGCCCGGCTCCAACACCTTCCGTATCGCAGACAAGATAACCAACCGAAGCGCAATCGAGCAGGAGTTTGGCATCCTTTACCATGCAAATTACGGCACGCCCCTGATGGAAAAAGGCGCGAAGTTCGTTGCTCCCGTGCGTCAGGTAACCGGCATAAACCAGCACTCGGCTGCCGATGTCTCAAATTACAACCTCTATCGTGGCCCAACGCCGGGCTTTGCCGAACAAGTGTATTGTCTACGGCTTTGGGCCGACAAGAGCGACCGCACGAAGGTCATGCTTCGTAACGCCGCAGCCGATAAGGCTGCGACCATGGCTTTTTCTATCAAGCAGCTCCCATTCTTTACGGTTTGGAAAAATCCGGTGCCTTACGAAGACGGATATGTTACCGGCCTGGAACCGGGTACCGGCTTCTCCCGCAACAGGGCAGTTGAGCGTAAATTTGGCCGCGTCCCCAAGCTCGCCCCGCATCAAAGTCGCTCTTTCACAATCGATTTTGCGCTTCTCGTCGGCAAAGAACAGGTAAGTGCCGCAGCCGGCGAAATAGCTCAAATCCGGGCCGGCCGGAAAAGCCGTCTGGATAAAAAGCCGTTGCCGATTAAGTAGTATCAACAGCTCTTTCGGCACCTTGGAAATTACATCACGGAAAAGTGCATACAGAAACTATCCGATATTCACCATATTCGCCGACAAGATTTAGCTTTACCTGTAGGTAAAATTGCTGTATAGTATTGTTAGAAAAAAACATTTTTCAGGTGGATAAATAAAGTGTCAGAAAAAGTTAGAACACGAACACGCGTTTGGCCGGTGGCTCTCTTCTCAGCAACTATACTCGCTGCGGCGTTAATCTGGGCAGGATGTAGAAAGCAGCCCGCCGAGCAGAACCAGACACAGCATCATAGCCGGGAAACCACGCAATCTGAACCGGTCGGCCAAAGCGCCAACCAACAGATACAAGACAAACCGGCAATAAAAAATACTGAACCTGCAGTCAGCGGTAAATTGAGTCTAAACGACGTAATCAGGTTCAGAAGGTCCTGGAATCCGATTTACGCATCTTGGTACGGTAAAATGGCACCGGATTTTACCTTAACTGATATTACCGGCAAGCAGCATAAACTCAGCGATTACCGCGGCAAAGATGTTATGATTATCTTATGGGCAACCTGGTGCGGCCCATGCATAATGGAGATGCCGTATCTAATCGAACTGCGAAACACCACCGGCGAAGATAAACTGGCAATGCTGGCTATATCTTATATAAGCAAAATGCCCCCTAATACGACTGAAATAGTCAAGAAGTTAGTAGAACAACGAAAACTTAACTATACGGTTATTTCCGTTGATAGAGGTGAAGTACCGGCACCTTACGCAGATATAAGGGGTATTCCGAGCAGCTTTTTTATCGACACCGAAGGCAAAATAAAGCTGGTTACCGAAGGTGTGATATCATTTGGTGAAATTAAGGCCATTTTGCAGGCTGAACCACTATAAAACATTTGTGTTCTACAGCAAAATACCCCGAAAATTTACTGGACAATGCCGTGGGGAGCAATTATAATATAGGTGTAAGTTCGGTTTAGCGCTAAAAAGAAAGGCAGTTTGCTATGGCACATAAAAAGGGACAAGGCTCTTCGAGGAACGGCCGAGACAGCAATCCGCAGTATAGAAGTGTGAAACTGTTCGGCGGCCAGTCTGTAAAGGCCGGCTCAATTATCGTCCGGCAGTGCGGAACAAAATTTTTCCCCGGCCACAATGTGGGAATGGGAAGGGACTATACGTTATTCGCCACCACAGATGGCACAATCCACTTCCAGGGCCGGAAGGTCCATGTTGTCTAAAAAATGCAAGGATTACCAGAGATTGAAAGGATGGTTTTGAGCCATCCTTTTTTTTGTCTGGAGGTTGCAATGAACCAAAAATGGCGCATTTCCAGAATATCCATTCACCAGTCTCTTGTATTGGTTTTGAGTGGTGTTCTTCTTGCAACAACTGCTATGGCCGATGGACTTGAGTCTACGGGCAACACGGACGGCGTGCTGACCTGGAACCTTGGCACGCTTGAGCCCGGTGAGTCAATGAAGAAAACGGTCATTTTCACGTATGCCGACTCCCGTGACAAGCTGGTTGCGTTGTTGGAACGGGCAAGCCGTGATTTGAAGAACCTGTCCGACTCGCCACGGACTATCCCCGAAACAAGTAGCAGGGGGGATGTGTGGATTAAAAACGATGTTACCGATTTTGCCCTTGGCGCAGGTGGTTCGTTTTTCTGGGAAGGCAAACGTCAGGCACTTACTTGTGCGCACGGCGGCCAACTCAGCCGATTCGGCTATTATGTCCGTTACAACGACGGCTCGTCCAAATTTGCGGGAACGTCTATAAACAAAGAAGGAACCCTCGAAAACCTGCGTATCACCCAACCAAGTCGGCCACTTGGCAAGACACAAGCAAAGGCAGAACTCGAAACTATTGACAAGAAACTCCGAGTTGGCATCCACGCGATGATGGGCAATGGACCTGTCGCTGCCGTAGAATTTATGGTAACCAACATTGGCACGGCACCACTGAACGATACGCAACTGAGCATTTACTCCAACCTCGAATCGGCCCACTCCCACGAAAATGATTACAGCGTTTTGAACAGCGATATTGGCGGGATACTGGTAATGGACCCGCCAACCGGCATGTGTATTGCTATGGTCGGGCTGACCCAACCGGCCACAGGGCACTCGGGCAGCTGGGCATCGCAAAAAGAACTGCGGATGGGTGAGGGGATTGCGTTTGACAAATGGAAACCATCCGAAGGTCTAAAGTTTATGCAGGAAAGCCTGCTTCGAGCATCCATACCACATCCGCCCGCCCCATACGTTGAGCCAACGGAGCCGGCAACCAGGACACTTAGTCCAACCGAAGCAATCGCAGCGATTGAAAGTGACTGGCTTTTCCAGGCGGACAGCAATCCCACCCTAAAACGCGTTTCCAATGAGATTCTCTGGGCCCGCCGGTTGGCTTCAAGGCTGACAAAGAATGCTAAGACGCCAGGCCTCAAGAGTGAGTTGGACGAGTTGGAAGAATTGGGAAAGCAGATTGTCCAATTAAAAAACAACGGTCTCAAAGCCAGACTCCGCCAACTGTACTTTACTGTCCGCTCTGTCAAACGCCGCATCACATTCAAAAATCCCACGCTGGACTTCTCCAGCGTCATTTTTATCGATAATCCGTACCCTCAGGGTTCGGAGTGGCCGCACCAGGCGAGGCATCGCAACGGCATGATGGCCGTGCCCGGCGGCAGGCTGCTGCTTCTGGACGGTCTGCACCCGGGTGGAAAAATCCGCAAACTTGCTCCGGACAAACCGGGAAGCTTTTGGAGACCGGATTTGTCCTTTGATGCAAAGAAAGTCCTTTTCTGCTGCAAACCGCACGATGAAAAGTCTTTCCACCTATACGAAATCAACATAGACGGGACTGGATTGCGGCAATTGACCTTTGGTGACTACGATGACTTGGATCCCATTTACCTGCCCGACGGGCATATAATATTTTCCTCCACACGCGCCAATACATACATCCGCTGCATGCCATACACATATTGCTATGTACTGGCACGCTGCGACAGTGACGGGAAGAATATCTACCTGATCTCCCGGAACAACGAGACCGACTGGCTGCCGGCGCTCCTTAACGACGGCCGTGTGATATACTCGAGGTGGGAATACCACGATAAGGCCTTGTGGCGTATACAGAGTCTTTGGACGACGAACCAGGACGGCAGCGGCACGGCGACTTTTTGGGGCAACCAGAGCGTTTGGCCGGACCATCTGGCCGAGGCCCGCCCCATTCCCGGCAGTTCACGAGTTATGTTCACCGGATTGGCACACCACAACTTCTTTGACGGTTCAATCGGCATACTTGACACGCGCGAGGGACACAACTTTCCGCATGGTCTTAGGAAAGTAACCTGCGATATGCCGTGGCCGGAATGCGGAAAGCCGCCGCTCGATCCGCACGAATCATCGGACTACCACGCCTCGGGGAAATTTACCGCCTACAAATCGCCATATCCGCTCAGCGAGGAGGACTTCTTGGTCTCGGCTCGCAGCAGGGGCAAGTTCCGACTGTACCTAATGGACGTCTACGGTAACCGCGAGCTGATTTACGAAGGGGCCCATCATATCTGGTACGCCATACCTGTCAAACCTCGTAAACGCCCGCCAACGTACACCGACCGTGTTGCCTGGCCCGGTACGGGCAAAGACCGAAAGACACCCAAGCCGGGCATACTCTTTAGCTCGGATGTCTACCAGGGAGTCCCCGACCTGCCCCGAGGCAAGGCTAGGTACCTCAGAGTGATTCAAATGGAGGCCCGCACGTATTCAAGCTGGACCCGTGATGCCAGGTTCTCAGGTCCCGCGGTTTCCCTGATACAGGATGACGGAGTCAAGCGTATCCTCGGCACGGTACCCATCGAAGACGACGGCTCCGTATATTTCAAAGTTCCATCGGGTCAGACGCTTCATTTTCAACTGCTTGACGAGCATTACCGCGCCCTGCAAACTATGCGCTCGTTCTCGGGCGTGATGCCCGGCGAACAACGCGGATGCCTCGGCTGCCACGAGCTGCACAGCACCGCTGCCCCGAACAAGCTCGGCAGCGCCCTGCGAACCGAGCCTGCCGAATTGACGCCGCCCCCCTGGGGCACACAGAGCATCAGCTACACCCGATTCGTCCAGCCCGTCCTTGATAAATACTGCGGCCGGTGCCATCAGGGCAGCGGTGAGGCCCGAAAAAAACTCGACCTTACTCTGCGACCGGGCTTTAGAATGTTCAAGGAGCCATATGTAACACTCGTCGGGGGTGCTCAATTCAGCGGGGTGGACCCGAAACAAAAAGGCATCGCAGGCGCCTTTATGGCTGAGAACTACGCACAAAGTGACCCGCAAAGCTACCTGACGCTTCGCCCAATGCAGCACCTGTCCTATACGAGCAAGCTCATTGATATCGCCATGAGGGACGAATATAAGGTTGACCCTGTAAGCCTGCGCAAGCTCATCGCATGGGTCGACACTAACTGCCCTTACCGGGGTGAAGAAGATATACGAGCGATACCAGACCCGAACTTTCCCGGCATTGAGTACCTGCCTGTCAGACCACGCGTGGCCAGTGCGCCGATCATCCAGCGCCCGTGAGGTTTGGGGGCATGTCGAGCAGGAATACAGTCTCGGCAAAGGCAGATGAGTAACAGGGACCTGCCGGATGCCGGTTTCGAAATGCGATCTGCGAAATACAAATGTTATGTTTATCGATAAGGCAAAAATCTGGGTCAAGGCAGGAGATGGCGGCAATGGCTGTCTGAGCTTCCGACGAGAAAAGTACGTTCCAAAAGGCGGGCCGGATGGCGGCGACGGCGGAAGGGGAGGAAACGTTTATTTCGAGGCGGTCGAAAATCTCGACACTTTAATAGATTTTGCCGGCAAGCATCACTGGCACGCTCAAAACGGCCAACCCGGCTCAGGGGCGAATAAACACGGAGCAAATGGCCAGGACCTGATAATCCCTGTTCCGCCCGGAACACTAATCTACGATGTCGACCTGGACCTGCTTCTCAGGGACTTAAACGAGGTCGGTTTGAAGGTTTGCATCTGCAGAGGCGGAAAAGGCGGAAGAGGCAATAAGGCCTTTGCAACCTCAACCAATCAGGCCCCAAGACACACCGAACCCGGCAAAACGGGCCAGGAAAGAAATATACGACTCGAATTAAAACTCATCGCCGATGTTGGCCTCGTCGGTATGCCGAATGCCGGCAAAAGCACCCTCATCTCCCGTTGCTCTGCTGCAAGGCCAAAAATCGCCGATTATCCTTTCACGACAATCGAGCCGGTGCTCGGCATCGTTGAATTAAGCGACTTCCGGCGGTTCGTTATGGCTGACATACCAGGCCTAATCGAAGGCGCCCACAAAGGAGCAGGCCTCGGCTTCGAGTTTCTAAAACACATAGAGAGAACTCGAATTATTGTCCACATCCTTGACATAATGCCGACAGTTGGCTCCCACCCGGTGGAAAATTACAAAGCCATACGCAGCGAATTAGAGCAGTACAGCAAGGCCCTTGCTCAAAAACCGGAAGTCATCGTAGCCAATAAAATAGACCTCGACCCGGACTCCGAAATAGTAAAAGACCTGAAGAAGAAATTGAATAAAAAGATTTACCCAATCTCAGCGGTTACCGGTGCTGGAATCAAAGAACTGAGCGAATTGTTGTGGCATACGGTAAAAGAAGCTAAAAGCTAATTTTCTCCGCAAGTGCGCAAAAAACAGACCGGGCAAAGGTAAGCCCGGCCTTTGTGGTAAACAATATACTTGCTAAGCAAATTTACTTCGGCAGATTCTCAGGCGCTACGTCCTTAACACTCAAATCACCGTAAATGACTCGGTAGGTTTCCGAACCATCCGGACGATACCAACAGACTTCAGATTCTGCATCTCCAAGTTTTACACCATTGCCCACATAGTGCCAATCGTTCTCGGCCTTTAGGAGATTAAAGAATATGAATCCGGGACCCAACTTCAATGCCAATTTCAACTTTTCCTCTTGTTGAAGTTTCGCGAATTTTTTTCGATTCTTATTTACATCATCCACATATACTTCGGTGCTGATATCTCTGGGGAAGACACCATCCAGTATAACCTCTGCCCAGATACGAAGGCTTTCGATCAGGTCCTGTTCGGTTGAGCTATCAATGGAAAGCGCAGCCTTTGTGAGTGCAGAGTAACCTTCAGGTATCTCCATTCTGAATTTTGATTCGTCCATTTCGATATCGAATTGGAAATCCGTACAAACAAATTGCATCTGACGCCATTTTTGTTCCATGCGTATCGGCAGGGCGGTTTCTGGGTTCGCCCAGATCGTCAATTCTCCATCAGGGCTGGTTGCCCGAAAGCCTGTCGCGATCTGGCCATCTATTTCCTTCTCGCCGAGCGGCTCGACCGAAACATCAGGATCCTCCTGCAATTCTGTAATAATGTTTTTCATTGTTTCTAAGACGTTTTCGGGTTTCTCTGTCTCTGGTATGTCTTTCAGTTCAATTAATACCGCCGTCTTCTGCTTCGGGATCAGTTGGAGCATCTGGGAAGTATCATAATCGGTGATTAAAATCACCTGTACTGTCTTCCCATCTGGTGATAACACTTCGCCTCTGACCCGTTGCGTACCCATGTTCATAACCCTGGTGATGGGAACATTTTCTCCCTCGACCTCAATAACATTGAATACCACAGTACGGGCGGTTAGGATGGGCCGGACGACGTCAGCAAAGACTAAGCCAGACTTGCTCGGCCCTCCAATAAAGTTCAATCCTAATATCACTGCTATTATTATCACCGCCGCAGAGGCTAACTTTGTTATTCTGCTTCTCATAATTATTCTCCATATATTGGGCTCAGCCGAGACCGGTTTTGTCTTTTCAGATTTGTCGAAGGCTGTTAAAGCGTCATTGATAATCTTGTCATCTACTTTCGAGTTGACCGTGACATCTGATTTAGCAAACAATCTCTTTATCTTTTCTGCTGAGCTCATTTTTATATCTCACTATCCAAAAGCGACCGCAATTTGCGAATTCCATACCTGTATCGGCCCTTAACTGTATTGACGGATATGCCCAGGGATTTAGCAATAATCCTGAATCGCATTTGACCGTGTATATGCAGCACAATCACTTCTCTTTGCTCATACGGCAGCTTGGCCAACGCCGAACTTAATAGCTGTAACTGTTCGTTGCAGACAATAAGGTGGCTTGGTTCGCTCAAATCCAGGGGTGCCGAGCAAGCCTGTTCCAGGCTGAGGGTCTGGTTTTGCTTTTTCCGCATCAGGTCAAGAACCCGATTGGCGACGCATTTAGCTAAGTAAGCTTTCAGACTGCCGGTGAGCTCAAAGTTCGCAAAATTCCGGGCAAAAGCAACGAATACATCATGAACAGCATCTTCTGCAACATTCACATCATGCGAAAGAGCAATAGCTATGATCAGCAAACTATCTCTGTACTTTTCATAGATGCGGCGTAGAGCTTCCCTGCTTCCCTGTTTACGCCTCATCACAAACAACCTATCTGCCATTAAGACAACCTCATAGATGAGCGATGAACGTTCACTACCCATATAACGATTCAGACGGCCGTTTGGGTATAAAGAAAATGAAGCTGCCGCAATTTTAGCGTGTTCCCGGCTCAATGGATATGAAAAAGGCCGAGCAAAAGTGCGCCCGGCCTGAAATTCTCTCACCCTTCTTACATTTATATCCGCCAAACGTCAGCACTGGCTCCTGCATCAGCGCATAGTCATGCAATTACTTTATCTTGGAACGTAACACCTTCAATCCTTTTTCCAGAACGATATCCTTGCCAACCGCGATATCGGCCGGTGTGGGATGAACCTCCACGTCCGGAATGATGCCGACACCTACGAACTCACGGCCATCGGGATATTGGTCACGCTTTGTGCAGACGCGCCCGGATATCTTTCCGTCGAGAAAACTAAACCTGAGTGGTTGTCCCGTGGAGCCTCTCGACTTCTGTCCGACAATTGTGGCGCGACCCGCCGCGTGTAATGGAACAACAAAGTCCTCGGCTGCGCTGTTTGTTTCGGGACCGATCAACACCACAACCGGTCCAAGAAAAGGGTCGGTGGTTTCGGGATTGATCATTTTGAAACCCCCATCGTACCATTTCTCATCCCGGCCCCATGCCCGGAAAGCGGCTCGATATTGTGGTGTCTTCCAACGCGTGGCCGGAATGGATTTATCGATCAGGCGGGCAATAATCTCGTGCCCATAACCAGAACTTCCCCCGTGATTTTTCCGAACGTCGATGAGCAAACCTTTCGCTTGGCTTATCTGGTTGAATTTTTCGTTAAAGGCCTGAACAATCGCACCGCTGCTGAAACTATTTAGTGCCACATAAGCAAGGCCGCCTTCCAGGTCCCGGTATTCCAGACCAAATCGCCGAGTCCTTCGCGGAAGCAGAGCTAAACCGCTTGCTTTCCTCGTCAAGGAAACCTTGCGAACCGCCCCTTCTGGCGTCTTTATACTTAAGGAAACCGTGGACTCTTTCGGACCCTGAAGTATTCTCGGATAAGCCTTTAAGTTGCGTCCTTGAGGGGTGGAGGCGTAGATATATGGGTAGATATTTTTCTCAAGTAACTCCTGAACGTGGCGCCCATCGACATGCGTAATTTCGTCGCCCGGTTTAATACCGGATGCCTTGATTTCTTCTGTTTCACCCAGTTCTGTAACGATGGCTTTGCCGACGACCGACCGAATTCGTAAGGGAGGACATGCACTTGGTAAGCCATTTCCCCATGAAGAGCCAACCGAAGTATGTCCGTCTTTGAGTCGTCCGATGCACTCCTGTAGCAAAAGGATATATTCGTCGTTTGACTGATCCCGCATGGCTTTCGGGAGATATTCGGAAAGAACATTGTCCCAATTCAATTCCGGAACCAGATCGAAATTGGCGAAGTTGAATTTCACCGTACTCCACAACCGCGCGAATGCTTCGACTCTTTGCTCTGGAGTTAGGCGGCCAAACACCAGTTCCGTGTCATCGAGCAAAGTTCGCCAGTTTTGAATCATTTGCGAGAACCTTCCCTTTGGGAAGGACCTTCCCGCTTTTTTCAGTTTCCGGTAGGATCGGGCAATCGCATCGTCATCGTCAGTAAGTTGAAATTTCAGACTGATTTTTTCATCCTTACACTCCCACATCCCAATCGCTGCTGATCCACCCACCTGCCGGAATGAACCTGGCCCTTCTCCCCAAGTACTACCACCACCGGTGACAGACCCGGAAGAGAGAACACAATAGATGAAGAGATGTTGTGAGTTTGCGCCGATGAGGATTTCTTCAACGCTTTCAGGATTATCACTGCACTTGAACCGTACCCCCTTTTGATCCGGGACAAGCGTAACTTCTTCGACCGTCCCGAATTCGTAACGGATTTTTTGGGACACCATCTCCCGAAGTTTTGCAATACGGTCATCTGTAGTACTTCCTGCCTTTCTACGCTTTCTTATCTGTTCTATCTCTTTTATCTGGTCCTGATCTTTTTCCGTAAGTTGCTCAGTAGTGCGAAACCTCACGAATGCCTTTCCATCTTTAGGTTCAAACTCGTAAAAGAGCCACAGCCACGGTACGTCTCTTGTCGCACGAGTGCCTCTAAAATTTTTCTTTTGTTCCAGGTACAACCGGGTTCCCTGATATTCTTTCTCTGTATCACCAGTGTAACGATAGATGAGATACACTGTTTCATCGTCGTAGAAGAGGATGAATTCTTTCACTCCGGAAGGATTGTCTTTGAAATCCAGAAGGGCAGCCTGGCCCGGCGCAAGAACCAGCTTTTCGGCAGTTTCGATTCTGTAAGAACGTTCGATGGTAATTGTTTTCTTAACATCCTGAACAAAATCTGTGAACTTTTCATAGGTGTGCTGCGGCCGCACTGATTCACCTGATGTTGGTTTCCCCAAAAAAACAATGAGCAACAGTGTTACAAAGATTAGCTTTTTCATAATAGAATCTCCTACCTTACTTTATTAATCGAGGTTTACCCCACCAGGCCACGATGATACACGACCTTTTGCCGTGTATCTCTCGATAATTAACAACTGCCTTGGATTCTTCCACCTTACCATCTTTGAACCTGACAATGCACGGCACAATCAAGCCGGAACATCCTCTTTCCGGGTAAGGCTGCTTGACTTCTATAAGCTCTACAGGCGGATTTTTTCGAAATCCTGTTTTCCAACTCTCATCAACCGGCGCTAACCGTCGGAAAGTGTCCCAATCACCCGCAATTGCTGCTTTCCAGTATTTCTCTGCTATCAGGGCACTTGCTTCTTCCTGGGTAAGCCCTTCAGCAGACATTCCTTTGTTCGGGTCCTCAAGCGAGCTGCGATCCTTGATAAATTCATCGGGAATTTCGAAATCAAACATCCCTTGAGGCAGTTCAACATTGTAAAAGATGTGGTCCACAGTTTTGCATATTTGTGGCATGTTATCCGCCCGAACAAAATGCATACGAATGGGAAGCTTAGTAGCAGGATCGATGTAGACTTTGTAGTCTTTCATTTTTGTGACTACCCAAATAACAATTACTTCTTTCGCACTTATTTCGTCCTTTTCACGATAGATGGTAATCTTTTCGTCGCCACTGGGATTGGACATTCGGCTGGATAGGTCTTCAAAGATGTATGCATACCTCGAATCATTTGTGGCTATGATTCTGTTCGTAAGTCTGACAACGTTTCCATCTTTATCCCAGACACAGGAGCCTTTTGGAGTTGAAGCGACTTTGTCTCCATGCGGTGTCTGGTCGATACAGAACCATTCAGCTTTTCCGGTTTCAGGATTGATCTTGTTCCATGCCTCGTAACGATTGCCGTCCCAGTCTGTACCAATCACATGCACCGTAGCTATACTTTGCAGCGCCTTGAAGGTTTGTTCAAGCGCATAAGCTGAAGGTAAGGATTTATTCATAAGGAAAACCCCAAGGCTGACCAGAACAATTATCACCGCTGCAGCAGCTAATTTTGTTATTCTATTTTTCATAATAGTACCTCTAGTAAATGCCATTGCATGGCTGATTCGTCCTGCCTGTTTCTGCTGTTTCATGCTATCGGGCAGTGAAGCCATCAGCGTTTGGCGAAGGTGATTGTGATTTTGGTTAAACGACTCGTACACTTTATTCAAATCGTTGTCCAACGGCGTTTTCATCGGATATTCTCCTGTTCTCCAGGCATTAACTGTTCCAGGCGTTTCCGTGCCCGCTCAAGGACGCGATAGAATCCTGACCTTGACAGGCCCATTATCCTGCGAGCATTGTCAGCCGATTTGCCCTGCAAATAAAATGCGTGCAAAGCTAAACGTTCCTTTTCTGGAAGCACCATCATCATTTTTCGAAGCTGCTCTATCCGACTATCATTCGGCGGGTCAGGAGCAACTGTCTGGGCATCATTAAGCCCGATTTTCTTATTTTGGCTTCGTAACCTTTGGCGTCGCCATTCCCGACAGCGCAGCCGGGCAATTCCGACAATCCACTTTCCAAAACGATCCGGATCGCGCAAACGGCCTAATTTCTCATACGCTCGCATGAATACATCCTGGGCAAGGTCCTGGGCGTCAGCAAGATTCCGAGTAGTATCGTAGCATATAGCTCGTACCAACGGCGCATAACGGTCGTACAGTTTCTCATAGGCTGCTTTTTCGCCGGCAAATACAGCCTGTATCAGCTCTCTATCGCTTGGTATTGTCAACTCGGAATCCTTAAGCCCTGATGTATTCTATAAACATAGTGACCGAACAGGCCAATTTGTCTACTGGAATTTTGAAATATTTTCTCAACCAAAGCGTTGCACGGATTTTGGTTTTGACAGCCCGCCGCAGTTTCAGTATAGTAGCGATGTGAATAGACTGTAGAATCGCACTCAAATAAACGTTGGGAAGCGCCCTGCAAGCAAAAGAAATACGGTGTTTTATATGACAATAACGGAAATAGTGCAGAAGTGTCGAACCGCTCTTGAAAGTCATTATGGTTCACAGTTCAAGGGCATGGTTTTATACGGTTCTGTGGCACGCGACCAAGCCCTTTTAGCAAGTGACATTGACTTGCTCATTTTGCTGACAAAGCCATTTGATTATTTCCAGGAACTGCGCCGAATTATAGATCTGCTATATCCCATTCAGCTTGAGACAGACCAGCTCATTTCGGCTAAGCCTGCTCCTCTCGATGAGTTTGAGGATGGCAGCATTCAGCTCTACCGGAACGCAAAGCGAGAAGGGATATTGCTGTGATGCCTGAATATGAGCAAGAAATAGCAGCCAATCTTGAGCGGGCAGAGCAGTCTATTCAAGCTGCCAAAGAGCTGGCAGCGAGTGGCTTCTATGACTTTGTGGCCTCCCGCTCGTATTATGCGGCGTTTTATGCCGCAACCGCCGCACTGCTAAATGAAGGGCTGGAATTCAGCAGGCATAGCGGGGTTATTGCTTCGATACATCAGCGGCTGGTTAAGACCGGCAAGTTGGATAAGGAACAGGGCAAGGAGTTGAACTGGCTCTTTGAATTACGCAATGTAGGTGATTATGGAGTTACAGTCCACGTGTCACAGCAAGATGCAGAAAGAGCTATTCGGGTTACAGAGAATTTCCTGCGTGTTATCAAGTCCTTGCTTCAATAAACTTGACAGCCCGTAGTATTGCAGTGCGATTTTTGTGAAGCGTTCAATAGGTAAAAATATTGAAGAAAACTCGTCAAGTGATCCATTAACAGCAAGTAACGAATCATGAACATAATTGCAGTAGATATCGGCAATACGAATATCACAATAGCCCTTTATTTGAAGGACGAAGAAGAATTTATCAAGTCCGTATCGGGCCGGTCCCATGCAAAATTGACTGAACTTTTCAAGTCCGCCTGGGAGAAAATACCTGTTGCCCAAAGCTCTAAAGAAGGAAAACGCGACGGCGTCATCGTTGTTTGCAGCGTAAAACCCGCCTGGACGAAACTTGTCCAGGAAATAGTAAAGGACAATCTCGACGAAAAGCTGCACATTATAGGCCAGGATATACCCCTGCCACTGACCCTTTGGGTGGATGAGCCGGACAAGGTCGGCACGGATAGAGTGGTCTCAGCCGCAGCAGCTTACGCCGTCGTAAAAGATGCCGTGGCCGTTGCAGATTTCGGCACTGCTGTCACCATCGACCTCGTTGACGAAAAGGGCATTTTTCTTGGCGGCGTCATCTGTCCGGGTCTTGATATCAGTGCACGTGCACTTAAAGAACATACTGCTCAACTGCCGGAAGTAAAGGTCACCAGGCCAAAGATACCCTATGGTAAAAATACAGCCGAGGCGATTAAGTCCGGCCTGTATTATTCCGCTGTTGCAACAGTGCAGGAGGTCATCAGGCGTTACGCCGAGGATCTCGGCAAATGGCCCCACACGGTACTTACCGGCTCAGCAGCGAAAATTATTAAGGACGACTGCGAGTTTATTGATTCCTATGTGCCGAACCTCGTCATAAAAGGCATCGTCCTAACATACAAAAAATATATCGAAGAAAAAATAGAGCAGGTCATCTAACTTATGGCTGCTTTCGCTGCAGTAATGACCGGCAAAGGAACCGGCGCAATATCGACTATACAAGTCTTCGGCGACAAAGCCGAAGCCGTCATAAAAAACATATTCAAATCCATCGGGACAAAGCCGCCAATTCTTCAACCCGGCAAAATCCTGCTCGGCACAATCGTCGATGGCAGCGAGACTATCGACCGGGTTGCAATCGGTTGTGAAGGGCCCGAAACCTTCGCCATAAACTGTCACGGAAATCCTCTCATCGTTGAGATGATAATGCAACTGCTCCAGCAGCACGGCGCCAAGCTGCTGACTGCTGACGAACTTCGAGCCAAAACACTACTTGCACAAAAGCTCCCCAGTACAATCGTTCTCGAAGCCAGGCTCACCCAGCCGAAGGCCAAAACACTCGAGGGCACAAAAATAATCGCAAATCAAATCGAGGACGGCCTGAGTAAGAAAGCTGCCGAATGGCTCAAAAACATAGACGCAATATCTATTGACCAGATTAAAGCCGAGCTTGACCAGATATTTACAAACAGCCAAACAGCAAAACTGATTATCACCGGCTGCAAAGCCGCCATAATAGGCCCGCCGAACACCGGCAAAAGCACGTTGTTAAATTGTCTTGCCGGCCGCCGGAAAGCAATCGTTACAGATATTAAAGGCACGACGCGAGACTGGGTTTCTGCCAGATGCAAAATCGGCCCTCTCTCGATAGAGCTGATTGATACGGCAGGTCTGGATGAAGAGCTTGCAGCAACACCTCAAGACCGTATTAAAAAAGCATCTCAGCAAAAAAGTGTCGAGATTTTGGAAAACGCTGACCTGGTTTTGCTCGTCTTGGATAACAGCCAGAGCACAGACCAGCTTGGCGAGCGCCTGCTTGATAAAATCGCCGGCAAGAAGGTCCTTACGGTCTTGAACAAATCCGACCTGCCAGCCAGGCTCGATATCGGAAAAGTGCCGAAGATTTTAGCAAACACGGTGCAGATAAGTGCAAAATTCGAGACCGGTATCGAAAACCTCACGGAAAAAATCCAGCAGCTTGCCGGCGTCGCCGATTTTGATTTGCATACCGCTGTTTGTTTTACAAGCCGGCAGGAAAACCTGCTCAAGCAACTGAAAAACGCCGAATCCAAAGAGGACGCCGCCTCAATCATAACGGAGTTGTTAAACGGCCGGCTTCCTGTATAATCTTGCACTATGGCCGCCACAAATGAAAAATTGACGCCGGCGATGAAGCAGTTCTCTAAGTTCAAGCAGAAATACCCCGACTGCATACTGTTTTTTCGCATGGGTGATTTCTATGAGACCTTCTACGAAGATGCCAAAACCTGCTCGCGTGTCTGTGGCCTGACACTGACCAGCCGAAGCAAAGGCAGCAATCCCATCCCTCTGGCCGGCGTACCATATCACGCCGTCGATGGGTATCTAAAAAAAATGCTGCAGGCTGGCTACAGGGTCGCCGTTTGCGAGCAGGTCGAAGACCCAAAAACCGCAAAAGGTGTCGTTAAGCGTGACGTCGTGCGAATCGTTACTCCCGGCACGCTCACCGACGATATCCTGCTGGACGCCAAAGAGGACAACTTTCTCTGTGCGGTAGGTCTCGGCTCAAAACACCAGGCCGCTATTAGCTGGGTCGATGTTTCCACCGGCCACTTTTTCGTACAGGACCTGCCCGAAGGAAAACTGCTTGATGAGCTGCTGAGGCTGTCCCCGGCAGAGTGTCTGCTACCCGACAGACGTGGCGAATTGTTTGAAGCCGAGACAAGGAAACTTGCCGATGGCGTCGAGCAGCTAACCGGCGCCATTGTAACCGAGCGTCCCGCCTGGTACTTCGACCCATATCAGGCAAGAAAACGCCTGCTGAAACACTTTGGCACCGCTACACTCGAAGGCTTCGGCATCAGTGATGGCGATGATGGCCTCATTCCTCCGGCAGGTGCCATCATCGAATACCTCAACGAAACGCAAAAGACCACGCTCGGCCATATCCAGAGTCTTAAAAAAATCAATCGCGAAAAATTCCTGCAAATCGACCCAGCCACCCTGCGAAGTTTGGAAATACTGCGGACCATTCGCACCGAAACCCAAAAGGGCTCGCTGCTGGAATGTCTCGATGAAACTCTGACCGGAATGGGTGGTCGCAAGTTCAAAAACTGGCTCTGTATGCCGCTCTGCGACCTCTCAGCCATAGAATTGCGTCAGGACGCCGTCGAAGAATTTAAAGAGGCGGATACAAAGCTGGCCGACATTCGCAAATTGCTTTCTACATTAGCCGACCCGGAGCGAATCGCAGCCCGCATCAGTACATTCAGGGCAACGCCGAGGGATTTGGTGGCACTTGCAACAACACTGCGCCGAATACCGTCGCTGCGGGAGACTCTGCAGCAATTCAGCGCCGATTTGCTTGTGCAATTGGCCGGGCGGTGCGACAGTATGGACGAATTGGCCGACCTGCTTGAGGTTGCTATCGAGCCGCAATGCCCCTCACATCTTCGCGATGGCGGCGTTATAAGGACCGGCTTTTCAGAAGAGCTTGACCACCTCCGCTCAATTTCAAAAGACGGCCAAAGCTGGCTGCGGAATTATCAGAAGCAGCAAATCGAGCGGACCGGACTCGGCAAACTGAAAATCGGCTACAATAAAGTTTTTGGCTACTATATAGAGGTAAGCCGCTCCGCAGCAGACAAAGTCCCCGCTGATTATGTCCGCAAGCAGACAATCAAAAACGCAGAGCGCTACATCACAGACGAGTTGAAAGAATACGAGACCCAGGCCCTCAGCGCCGAAGAAAAGGCCGTCGAATTAGAGCAGCAGCTCTTCGAAGACGTCCGCCGTCAGGCTGTCCAGTATGTCAGCCGATTGCAAAATCTCGCTGATACCCTCGCCCAGTGCGATTGTCTTGCGGCTCTCGCGTACCTTGCCAAACGCCGCAGCTACATCCGCCCAAAGATGACCGACCGCGACGAGCTACTCATAAACGAAGGCAAGCATCCGGTCTTGGCCGAAGCGCTCGGCCCGGAGTTTGTACCAAATGATATCGAGTTAGGCGAAAAAGCAGGCGATGTTATACTTGTAACAGGCCCGAATATGAGTGGAAAAAGCACTTATATAAGGCAGACGGCACTGCTTGTCCTGATGGCGCAGGCCGGCTCATTTGTCCCCGTTAAAGATGCAACTATCGGCCTGGTCGACAGAATCTTCACCCGCGTAGGGGCTTCTGACGAACTTGTTCGCGGCCAATCGACATTTATGGTCGAAATGACCGAAACGGCAAACATCATAAACAACGCCACCACCAAATCGCTCGTCATTCTCGACGAGGTCGGCCGCGGCACAAGCACTTACGATGGCCTGTCCCTCGCCTGGGCGATTACCGAGCACATCGCAACCAAAATAAAGTGCCGAACGCTCTTTGCTACGCATTATCACGAACTCACCGAATTGGCTGAGTTATTTACGAACGTCAAGAACTGCAACGTCGCCGTCCGCGAGTGGATGGATGAGGTCGTTTTTTTGCACAAGATTCTGCCCGGCGGAACAGACAAAAGTTACGGCATCCACGTCGCTAAGTTGGCCGGCGTACCCAAGTCCATCTTAGAACGCAGTAAAGAAATCCTCGAAGAACTGGAGAGCACCTTCGCAAAGGAAGCCACCGGCGAACATCTTTCCCGCCATAAGACCAAGGAACCGGATAAAGACTCCCTCTTCGTCCAAAAACATAAATCAGTCTTAGACAAACTCAGTTCAACAGATGTTAATAATCTGACGCCTATCGAAGCGATTAATTTGCTGAACGAAATAAAAAACGAAATTGACGAAAAATAAAATCCCGGCAAAAGGCCCGGACAATTCGTGATTCGTGCCCCTTGCCTTGTGAAGCGTATCTCGTAAAGAAGGTCTGTGGTCAGTCTATTTTTCGAGCTTTACCAGATGTATTTTTAAGAATTTTTCTGTGGCCTTGACGGTCTCGTCCTTGACGGTCCTCGGGCTTTGAGCGACCCATACCGTAAAGTTGTAAAGCTCCTGCGTATCGACCTGGAGCCATTTTCCATTCCTGTATAAAAACACAAATAAAGCGGTCATCGCGATGCGTTTATTGCCGTTCTGAAAGGGATGATTTTTAATCAGAAGATAAAAAAGCATAGCTGCTTTGCATACAAGAGTTGGATATAGAGACTTGCCGGAAAAACTTTGAAAAGGCACGGCTAAACAACTCTCCAAAGCATTGGGAAACCGTGTCGAGAAATCCGGAATGGGCTCGTCGAAAGAGAGTTCCTCTCTGGCCAATTTGAAAACTATATACTCGACCTCTTTCAGGGTTATTGTCTTCATTATTCTGATCCTAACAGCTTCAGCACCCGGCCATACTCTTTAACCGTCTTTTTTACAGCACTATCAATTTCCTTTTTATCCTCCTTGCGCAGCCTCTTTCCTAAGATAGCGGCTATTTGTTTCTGAGGGATAGCGTAAGTCCGCCCAATCTTGACAGCCTTTATTTGGCCTTTCTTTACCTTCCTGTACACGGCGACCCTGCTGATGCCCAGAATCTGAGCCAATTGTGGAATTGTAAGATATTCGCCTTTCTTCATAAAAAAACCCCTCTTGACATCTGTAAGCCCTTATTTAATCAAAGGTTAACTCATAAACTCGTTTTTCAACCACAATATGGTTAGTTAACTTATGTTAACTACCATAGATAAGGTTAACATAGATAGCACGACAAGTCAACCATAATCTCGAAAAACTCTGGGCTGCGAGCGTAAGTCTTTGGTCTTGTGTCTCTCTTTAATCCTGCGTGGTTAATCCTCGATGCGGTATATCTGTTCTTTTTCGCTCCAGTAAAGTCTATCTTTATTTGCTTGCCACCATGCCTGCCATTGGCTTTCTGTTTTTACAAAGGCCTGCTTTACCAGTTTTACATTCCCATCTATCGGCTGCGTTCTTATCCAATCTTTCCACTTCTGTTCAATCTCCGGAATCGATTTGCTGTAAACCTTCTGCATCGTCACCAACCCGGTAGGGTCGTCTGTTTGCATGCTCATCTGCCGAATGAAATTATTGAGAACTCCTTTCTTATGAAGGAACAACATCAAGGATCTTGCTGCACATTGGTCGGGCTCGGTGGCTGAAATCAGACGGCTGAGGCTGAGCCTGTCTGCGTTCTTTTTCGTGATCGGAAATCGCCAGTTGCTGAAGTATCCAACCGAAATGGTCAGCTTGCCTTCCTTGTCAAGATGTCCGATGAATTTTTCGAAGAACGTAGCAATGCCTTCATCGACCCATTCGGGAGGCTCCCTTGCAAAGCTGGTGGCTATGAAATGATGAACCAGTTCGTGCGTTGCCGTCCCCAGACCTGAATCTCTGTTAACAACAATTATATTTACCCACGGGCCTTTATAGAATCCATAAGGAGTATACTGTGCGCGGACACTTTCTGCGTAGGGCTTATAACTAATAGTGTCTTTGAACAGGTAAACCTTAAGCCGTCGCTTCTGGCCGATTTTAACAAACTCGCTGTCGAAATACTCGAAAAAGCCCTCAAGAAAATGCTCATAGTAATCGAGCGAAGCAGAACCAATATCGGTGTATATATGAAAGTGTTCGGTTTCTCGCCGGTTCCACAGGGCTTTCGGATGTCTCCTGAGCCCGTACATGTAATCAGCATATAGAACAAGTAAGAAAAGCAGTATGGCTATACTCAATAAGAATAACATCCGTAATGGTTTTATTCGTCTCACGGTTATCTCCTATACTTCAAGAACCTTTCTCAATTTATCCTGAATTACGGTAACCAATGTCCCTGTTCCTGTCAAACCAAATTCCCTTCCAAAGGCCCGCCGAATTCGTGGCTCGTGGTTCGTTGCTCGTGGTTCGTTTTGAATTTTGTATTTTTAACATTCGAATTTGTTTCGGATTTCGTGCTTCGTATTTCGTATTTATCCTGCCTCCACCCACAGCCAGCCACCTTTCGATTCTTGTAATTCCCCGGCTCGCGTATATAATAAGCTCAATCGAATTTTACGGAGATTAAATTATGGCAAAAATTACAAAGCTTGACGACATTGTATCGCTGTGCAAGCGAAGGGGTTTTATTTTTCAGTCCAGCGAAATCTACGGCGGCCTTGCAAGCTGCTACGACTATGGGCCGCTCGGCGTCGAATTAAAGAGCAACGTCAGAAAAGCCTGGTGGAAGGCGGTCGTTCAGATGCGAGACGACGTAGTCGGCCTCGACTGCAGTATCCTTATGCACCCTTTGGTCTGGAAGGCCTCCGGACACGCCGACCAGTTCGCTGATTTGATAGCCGAATGCAAAAAGTGCAATACCAGGACCAGGGTCGACCACCTGCAGGAAAAAGTTACAGAGCAGGCTGACGAGCACACCGAGCATATCGTAATCGATGCGGCGATGGCTAAAGCGCAGGATTTGAGCAATAAGGTATGTCCCAACTGCGGCACGGTCGGCCAGTTTACCGAGCCGATGCCGTTTAAGCTGATGTTCGAGACACAAATGGGCGCCAACGTCGACGATTCGATGACACTCTTTCTTCGCCCTGAAACCGCTCAGGGAATCTTCGCCAATTTTAGAAACGTGCTCGATACCACCAGAGTCAAAATTCCCTTTGGAATCGCACAGATTGGAAAAAG
>Ga0307379_10004030_pt1 | contig 21099 bp, 16 predicted proteins | sample UN2MG_FD_202237 | JGI IMG/M metagenome (GOLD analysis project Ga0307379, IMG submission 202237) | Soil microbial communities from Risofladan, Vaasa, Finland - UN-2 | ecosystem: Environmental > Terrestrial > Soil > Coastal area > Acid sulfate soil | place: Finland: Risofladan, Vaasa | collected... | reverse complement strand
CTCCCCCTGTGAACCCCATGATCACGAAGCCAGCGAATGGCAGTAGCCGTCTGGTGCTCAGTTTGGCCACGCGCGAGGCAGAAGTCAATCCATCAGCCGGGGTCGAGCCGGGAATTGCATGGATTCTACCCGGGAGGGGTGACATCTAGCTGTCACCCCGCGCCGCACTTGTGCCCCTTTGCCGTTGAATCCGCCGCCCGGCCGGGTACCGTGGACCGGCATGTACGGCAACCGAGACCTCCCCTCCGCCAACCTCCGCCGCCTGATGGCTCACCAGGGCCTCACCGTTGCCCATGCGGCCGAGCAATGCCACCTCGACCAACGAACCGTCCGCGGCGTCCTCAACGGCACAAACCGGCCCCACACCCGGACACTACACAAGCTCGCCGAGGGCCTTGGAGTCTCTGCCGACGAGTTCTTCTTACCCCCGTCACGGCTGCTGCATCGGCAGTTCGACCGCCAAACGAACCCGGCCGTTGACGAGGCGGTTGTTGAACACCCGGAACTGTTCGACGGCTGGACGGAAGGGGACTTCGACGAACTGTACAGCCGGGTCGGCACGGGTGGCGGTCTGACCGTGGAAGGTGCCCTGGAAGCCGCCCGGTGGATGAACCGCAAGCGGGAACTGCATGAGAAGCTGGACGTGCTGCTGGAAAGCGGGTTGCGGGAGTTGGTGGCGGGGATGGTGGAGTTGGCGAGTCGGGGCACTTGTGAACGGGGAACAGGATCGACGGCACAACGCTGAAGGCACTCCGCTGGGGGCGACCACAGTCTCGAACTGCATATGGCTTGCGCACGTCGGTCGATTTCACCGCCGCACATTAACAAAAGCCCACCCGTGGGGGGAAATCACGTGGAGCAGGACGCTTGCTAGCTCATGACACGCCCTCCTTGGTGCGCACAGCCCCAAGTGGCCATCGCCTCTCGTGTGGTCATGTTGATGACGCTATACCACCATAGGGGGGAGGTCAGTTCTGTGCCGTCATCTTGGTTACCTGGGTGTGACCGAGGCGACTTGAATCGCCGGCGCGTCGGAAGTCGAAGTGTCGAGCCCTGCTGAAGTGAAAAGAGCGCGGCACCGGGTAGGTTTTGATACGAAAAGGGCCTTTCGATGAACGACAGCCCCTTTCTCGCCAACGACTTCGCCGTCTGATAAAATCAGAAGATCCCGCCACGAAACGGTTTGTGTTTGGGAGTCTGGCTGGGCTTGCCGCCAGACGGAATCACGAACCCCCGCCCACAGGAGGCTTCCCATGACGTCCTGCCGCCGAACTCGATTGTTCTTGCCCATCGCCGCCGTCGCGCTGGTGCTGCTCGCCTTGCCTGCCTTTGCCACCGAGGTTCCGGACCCGCTGCCCGACCCGGACGGCAAACCGGCCGACATGAGCAAGCCGGTGCAGGTGTACATCCTGTTGGGCCAGTCCAATATGCTGGGTATGGGCAATGTGGCCGGCGACAAGGAGGGTACGCTGGAGCACGCGATCAAGGTGAAGAACAAATACCCCTACCTTGTGGATGACGCCGGCAAATGGACGATCCGCAATGATGTCCGCAACGTGCGCGTCATGAATAATAGAGGATTCAACAACGAGTGGATGACGATCACCGGCAGGACCATCGGCCCCGAGATCGGCATCGGGCATTACGTGGGGCATGCCGTCGATGCGCCGGTATTGATTCTCAAGAGTTGCATCGGCAATCGCTGTCTCGGCTTCGACCTGCTGCCGCCCGGTAGCGAGCAATTCGAGTTCGAGGAAGAAGGCAAGACGATGGTGCACGCCGGCTACAAGGAATTCGGCATTTGGGAAAAAGGGACGGAGCCGCCGAAGAGTGGATGGTACGCCGGCACGCAGTACGACGCCGATGTCGCCGCCGCGAAGCGAGTCCTCAAGCAACTCGACAAGTACTACTTCGGCGCCAAGGAATACGAGGTCGCCGGCTTCTTCTTCTGGCAGGGTGACAAGGACCGCTACCGAGCCTACTGGGCCAACCGTTACGAGCAGAACCTCGTCCAGTTGATCAAGGCGTTGCGCAAAGACTTTGATGTACCAAATGCGAAGTTCGTTTGCGCCACGCTCGGCCAGACCGCGAAGGGCGCCGATGGCAACGACGGGCTGATCCTCAATGCCCAGCTCGCGGTAGACGGCGAGTCGGGCAAGTACCCGGAGTTCAAGGGCAACGTCGCCACCGTTTACACCAATCCTATCAGCATGGGCGGTGCCTCCAACGGCCATTACGGCGGCAACGCAGAGACCTACATGAACGTCGGCGAAGCCATGGGCAAGGCCATGGTTGAACTGATGAAGAACGAGTAGATTCAAAGGCGACGAGTGTCTCCCACCACTGGCGCCCGATCTTAGATCCGTCCGGCGCTGGCGAGGCCAATTCCAGTATGCGCATTCAAGCCAAAACGCGACAAAAGAAAAGGACACGAAGCTATGAGAGCGAATTCGATGACAGTAATCTGTGGGGCACTGATCGCCCTGGCGATTGGGACCTCAAGCGTTTGGGCAGCCACGCAAGAGGCGGTGCCGCAAACGCCGCTCACCGAGGCTGGTCAGAAACTTGAGACGCGGTATGCCGATCAGCTCGAGAGACTGCGTACCGAACTCACCGCCAAGGTACCGCAGAACGATCAGGCAAAAGCCGATACGCTGAATAAGTTCCTCGCCAGCGACGCGCTGGACGCCAAGTTCGCAGAATACGTCGTCCTGCTCGAAGCCACGCCTGGGGGCCTGGCAGAGTTCGCCCAGCAGGGAAAAGAGCAGGCGGCACTGGTCGAGAAGATGCTGGCGGACGCCGACCTGATGAAGCAGATGCTGGTGGCGGACGGCGCCAACGCCAAACGAGAGGGGCGCGGCTATGGCCCGGCACAGTACGGCCAGGCAATGAAGATCTATACCGACATCCAGAAGGCGAGCAAGCAAGCCGCCACCGGTGTCCTGCAGCGGCTGGCGCTCGCCATCAGTCTTGAACACGCGGTGCCGATTGGGCAGGCGAACCCCACGGCCCAGACCGAAGCGCCTGACACAATAGACCCAGTGAAGCGCTACCTTCACTACGAGAAGGCATACCTGGACGGCGAACTGGATCCGGCGTTCGAGCGCCTGAGCACCTGGGAACTCCGCATGGTCGTTAACGGCGACGAGCCGGACGAGACCCTCGCCTGGGGGCGCGAGATGCTCCGAAACTACCGGCCCGACCACATCTACAACTCGAATTCAGGCTGGCGCTATGTGAGTATCGTCAGTTCCGACGTCAAGTACGGGTCAGGGGACGTCAAGTACGACAGGCCTGAGTTGCAGAAGTATCAGAACATCCTCATGAACGGCGGGGTGTGCGGCCGGCGCGCGTTCTTCGGGCGCTTCATTCTGCGAGCCTTCGGGATCCCGACCACGGCGCGCCCCCAGAGCGGTCATGCCGCCCTGGCGCACTGGACGCCGGACGGCTGGGTCGTCTGTCTGGGCGGAGGCTGGGGCGCCGGCTGGACCAGTACGCGCTACGAAAAGGACCTCGATTTCCTCGCAACTACGCAGGCTCGCAATAACAGGGAGGCATACCTGAAGGTCAAGCGGGCCCAGTGGGCCGGCGACGTCCTGGGAGAAACGCGGACCTACGGGGAACACGACGGCACCCCAGCCTTCTGGAACGGCGTGGCGCTCCGAACGCAGCGCGCTATCATCGAGGAGGCAAAGGCCGTGACGCTCGACGCACTCGGCGAGGACCTCGGCGAGGCCAACGAGCCCACGGTAGCAGAGAAAGTCATGGCCTCGCCGGTCACGCCCGAGGACAAGAAGATCACCTACGGCGAGGACGGCGTCATATCGATACCGGCCGCCGCATACAGCGAGCCGTCCGGCAACACGCAGGATGTCATTGCCATGAAGAGCTTCGGCGGTGGTCTGCAGATCTTCCTCCCGCGTTTCTTCCCTGAGGGCCAAACGGTTCTGCGCGGCGGCACGTGGAAGAATACCGCCGATGGGAGCACCTCCGGGTGTCGTCTGCTCAGCGGTGGTTATGGCAGATACGAAAACTGGGGGCTCCGGGCAGCAGTGACGCCTTCCGGCAACGAGACTCCGCGTGAACTGACGCTCGATTTGGGTGACGGCGTAACGATGGAGATGGTTTACATCAAGCCCGGAACGTTCGTGATGGGTGGCGAAAGCACTACCGACGGCAGGTTCGAGTGCGTCGAGGTGCCGAAGCACGAGGTCACACTCACCCGTGGTTTCTATCTGGGCAAGTACGAGGTGACGCAGGCGCAGTACGAGGCCATCATGGGCTCGAACCCCAGCCGATCGACCAAGGCTCCGGACTGCCCGGTCGACAATGTCGGCGAGCCTGACGCGTTGGAATTTTGTGCGAAGCTCGCCGAAAAGACCGGACATGAGGTGCGGCTACCTACCGAGGCCGAGTGGGAATACGCCTCTCGCGCGGGCAAAGACACGAAATGGTTCTTCGGCAACGATCCCTCGCAGCTCGGGGATTATGCCTGGTTCAAGGACAACGCGGACGCCAAGTCGCATCCAGTAGGTCAGAAGAAGCCCAATCCGTGGGGTCTCTACGACATCTACGGCAACGTCTGCGAGCGAATTTCGGACAAGTATTTTCGAAGCTACTACGCAGAAAGTCCAAAGGAGGACCCGACCGGACCCCGCCAGGGCACGAAATCGCGCTTCGAGTACAAGGTCACCGTCCCACGATCGGGCAAGTACTCATTGACCGCGCGGGTGGTCACGGCGAATTACGATCAGCGACTCAACGTCTCTGCGAATGACGCCGATTCCGAGATCGCCATGGAGATGCCCTTCACCGTCGGGAACTGGCAGGACTCCAAGCCGGTCACGCTCGCCCTCGAGGAGGGCGAGAACACCCTGCGGTTTTCACGCAACAACCCGCCGCAGTACGGGCTGGCCATCAAGGACTTCACACTTACGCCAGTGAAGTAAGATACTGCGTAGCAGAATGTCTGGATGGCAGTGGAGCTTGGAAAGGTTCGAGGCTGAATCCAAATGGGAAATATCAATTCAACCGAACAGAAGGAACTCCCGATGCGCTGCAGACAGTTGTTCGCGTCTCTATCACTTCTTTTGGCCTGTGCCCTTTTTGCTGGCGAAGCCGCCGGCGCGCTTAAGACACACGCTATCTTTACCAGCAACATGGTCATCCAACGCGACAAGCCGATCATGATTTGGGGCTGGGCCGACAAGGGAGCGAAGGTCGACGTACAGTTCGGCGACCAAAAGGCCCAAGCGACCGCCGAGGGCGAAAAGGGCCGCTGGGAAGTCACCTTTCCCGCACAGCAGGCAAACGCTACCAGCCAGAAGCTAATCGTCAAATCGGGCGATGAAACCGTCGAGATGGACAATATCCTCATTGGCGACGTTTGGGTGATGAACGGCCAGAGCAATATGGCTTTCCCGCTCGGCAAAGTTCAACAAGGTGATATGGAGTCAGCACAGACGGATCTCCCAATGCTGCGTCTGTTTTCCATTACGACAAACGAACAAAGTGAGTTGCAGGAAGATATCAGAGAAGATGCGATCACGACCGGAGGTTGGGTGGTATCGACTCCGGAGACCTCACGTGATTTCTCCGCAATCGGGTACGTTTTTGGTTCCCGGCTTCAACGAACTCTGCAAATCCCAATCGGCCTCATTAAGAATGCCCGCGGCGGAGCCTCGCTCGAGAGCTTGGTCCCGGCCCACAAGTTCGACGACCATCCGGTGGCGGCAAGATACAAGGCGTATGTTGACCAGCGGATCGCCGAGTTCGATCCCCGCGCCAGGGCCTTGGAAAAGTGGGAAATTCAACTCAACCGTGCCAAGAGCAAGGGTCAGCCGGAAAAAGACTGGCCGCCGAAACCGGTCGACGCCGAGAACCTGGTTTCGTGGGATATTCCGGGCATGAGCCCCAGCGATATGGCGAGTGTGTACAACGGCATGTTCGGCGTGTTCAAGGGGTATAACATCAAGGGCGTGATATTCCACCAGGGCTATAACAACGCCATGATCAGGCAGAACTGCCGCCCCAAGCGTTACCGGGTGCTCATCAAGCTGATGGTCGAAGGCTGGCGCGAGGATTTCAATGATCCAAATCTGGCGGTCGGCATCATCGGCTTCTGCGCCGGCGGCAAGACGCAAAACGAGGACAACTTCGAAGAAGAGTCTTACGGAGGGGCTGCCTACATCCGGGAAGCGCAGCGGTTCGGGCTGGCCGATGTCGGAGATCCGGAGCATACCGCGTTTCTCCCCGCCTACGACGTCCAGGTGCCCGGCTTGCACCCAAGTAAGAAACGCGAGCACGGGCTGCGGGCCGCCCGCTGGGCACTTGCCGAGATTTACGACGTGGGCGTGCGTTGGGAAGCCGCCTCGCTCGTCTCGGCGGAGCGGCAAGGCGATGAGATGATCCTCACTTTCGATCGAAGGTTGGTACCAGACGACAAGAACAGCATCCTCCGCGGCTTTTCGCTCGCCGGCGAGGACGGCAAGTACTACACGGCGCATGCCCGCCACCGGGCCGAGGGGTCCTATTGGGAAAGGACCAAGATCGTCCATGTCTGGAGTCCGATGGTCGAGAAGCCGGTCGCGGTCCGCTACGGCTGGGCGACCAGCCCGATGGGTAATCTCAAGGTAGGCGACCATCCGGACCTGCCGTTCCCCAGTTTCCGCACGGACAACTGGGACTGGCCGGAAAGCGAAGATCCCGCAATCTCGGCAGTGGGTCGCGCCGAAGGCAACGTGATGAAAGAAGACGCGATCGAACGCTGCGAGTACCGTCGCACCGAGGAGGCCCGGCGCGCGGTCGAGATCCTCGAGCGGATCAAGACGCTCGGGCGAAACCAATGAGTGTGCGATTGTGTTCCCGGATCAAAGACCGTAACCATCAGAGCAAGACACGAGAAAAGAAATCTGAAATGAACGTGGGTAGCCCAGGTTCTTGAATCGCGGACTTGCGTAGCAAGTCCGAAGTGCATTGCACACAAGAGGTAGCATGTTTCAAGTGAACGCTGCCGAGACGCCATACTAAGGCACCTTTTGCTATTACCTCTGGTTGCTACGCAACACCGGTTCAACAGCCGCCGGCACCTGGGGATGATCCTCAATTAGTTACAAAGGAAACAACCATGATCTTGCGAACCCAATCCCTTCTACTTGCCGGAGTGTTTGCGTTATTTCTCGGGGCGGTGGCCTACGCAACCGAGCCCATGCCGAAGGAGGACGTCATCGTAGCTCCTGCCGTCGGCGATGGATTCTGCGTACACAATCTATTCCAGAGCAACATGGTCATTCAGCGCTCCAAGCCAGTTGATGTATGGGGTTGGTCGACGCCCGGCGACATGATCACCGTCACGTTTGCCGGCAAGACGGCCACCACAACTGCCGGTAAGGATCGCAGTTGGAAGGTGACGCTGCCCGCCATGGAAGCCAGTTCCAAACCGGCGACGATGACTGTTGAAGGTCAGGAGGGCAAGATCGCGCTGGAAAACATCCTGATCGGCGACGTCTGGGTGCTTGGCGGTCAAAGCAATATGGAGCGTCCGCTCAGGGCCGTGGAAAACGGGAACCTGGAAATTGCAGCGGCGAATTTTCCCAACATTCGTTTGCTCAAGGTCCCCAAGATTTTCGGCCCGGAACTCAAGAAGAACTTTCCCCGCGCCGACGAGTACAGCCGTATATCCGGAACAGATACCAGCGCCGGCGACTGGCAAATCTGCTCGCCGGAAACCGTGCCGGAGTTTTCTGCCATTGGCTACGTTATGACGCGCCGCATTCACATGGTTACGCAGATCCCGATCGGTGTCATTGATACCTCGCGCGGCGGCACCTTGGTGGAAGCCTGGACACCGGAGGCGCGGCTCCGGAAGATGGATGCCCCGGCAGCGAAAGAGATGCTCGCAAGATACGACGAAAAAGTAGCCGCGTACGACCCCCAAGCGGACCTCCAGAAACAGATCGAGAAGTACGAAGCCAGGATCGCCGAGATGAAGCAGCAAGGAAAGGCGATTCCTGCCGGGATGAAGCCTCCCACCGTGCCAAATCCCGGGCCTCTGTATTCCCACAACCGCCCCGGCAACTGCTACGCGAGCGTGATTTCGCCGATCGCCGGGTTCCCCGTAAAGGGCGCAATCTTCCACCAGGGGTACAACAACTGCTTCGATGGCGTACGCGGCGCCGAGATGTATCGCGTCGTGTTTCCGGAAATGATCCGAGGGTGGCGCGACGCGTTCAACGATCCGCAAATGCCGTTTGGCATCCTGAGTCAGTGTACCGCGGGGAACAAACAAAATCTCAATGATTTCCTCACCCACCTGACCGATATTGGCGCGCGCATTCGCGAAGCCCAGTACCAAACCTTCCTCGAGTTCTATAAAGCTGGCGACAAGAACATTGGTTTCACCAGCACCTATGACCTGCGGCGGGCCTCCTATCACCCACAATTGAAGATCCCCGCCGGGGAACGCATCGCGCGGTGGGCGTTGGCGACGCAATATGGAATGGAAGAAGAGTTCCTTTGGCTGCCGCCGATGCTCAAGGAAATGAAGGTGCAGGACGGCGCCATTGTTCTTACGTTCGATCAAGCGGTCGCTCCTGTGTCTGACGGTTCTGCCATGGCTGGATTCGCCATCGCCGGCAAGGATATGAAGTTTCAACCCGCCACGACCACCTACCGGGTCATTGGTAAAGATTCCCGCGGGAGTGAAGAATATGACACCAAGGTCCTGATCTTGAAGAGTTCGCTGGTACCCGAACCCGTACACTACCGCTACGCGTGGGCACGCAGTCCCATGGGCAACATACGGGCCAAGGGCTACACAGACGACATACCGCTGCCGACCCAGCGCAGTGATAATTGGACAAATGCGGACCTCCTGAAAGCGCTGACCGGCAAAGACGCGGTAGATGCCGGTTTGCTCAGCCGTGGCGAGAAGAGTCAACTCAAAGAAACGCTGGAGAGCGAAGATCGGCGCCGCCTGGTTGAAGAAGCTAAAGCCCTTCTTCAGCAATGACCCCAGAAAGAACGGCGGCCAACCGCGAGGTCGAGCTTCCCCTGGTCGAAAAGCCGGTCGCCGTCCGCTACGGCTGGGCGACCAGCCCGATGGGCAATCTCAAGGTCAACGGCCATCCGATGGTGCCGATCCCGAGTTTCCGAACCGACGACTGGGATTGGCCGGAGAGCGAGGACCCCGACGTCTATGAATTTACTGGCACCATGGGCAACGAGGTGAAGGAACACGCGATCGAACGCTGCGAGTACCGTCGCACCGAGGAGGCCCGGCGCGCGGTCGAGATCCTCGAGCGGATCAAGACGCTCGGGCGGTGGCAAGAGTCCGAGCCGGTCACGCTCACCCTCGAGGAAGGCGAAAACACCCTGCGGTTTTCACGCAGCAACCCGCCGCAGTATGGGATGGCCATCAAGGACTTCACACTCGCGCCAGTGAAGTGAATTACTGCGTAGCAGAATGTCAGGATGGCAGTGGAGCGGCCGGAGGAATTTGCAGTCCGCTCTTTGCCACTTGGCGTGAACGCAACTGCAAAGAACCTGTTGACTCAGCGCCATAACCGGCAACCTTCGAGAGCCCCCCTCGGAAAGCCCTATTAACTTCAGTGAAAGCACAAACCATGACTCGGATCACTACCCGCATTGTCCTTGTGGCCGCCTTGTTTGTCTTGGCTTATTCCGCCCATGGTGCCGAGATAGCGCCGGGGGCAGATTCACCGCCTAAGCCGGTGATCGAACTGGGATCGCCGTTCTGCGACAACATGGTGTTGCAGCGCGGCATGGAGGTTCCGGTCTGGGGCTGGAGCAAACCGGGCACGCAGATCACTGTCGAGTTCGCCGGCCAGAAGAAAACCGTTACCGCCGGCAAGGACGGCAAGTGGATGGTTGAACTTGATCCGCTCAAGGCGAGCTTTGATCCCGCCGAGATGGTCGTCACTGAAAGCACCGGCAAGAAGGTTGTCCTTGAGAACATCCTGGTCGGCGAAGTCTGGATGGCTTCCGGCCAGTCCAACATGCAGTGGAAGGTGGGCAAGAGCAACTGCGCCAAGCTGGCCACTGAACTGTCGGCGGAGACCGATGGCAGGGTCGCTCCGATCCGGGAATTTCAGGTCACCTCGGTGACCTCCCAGTTGCATCCCATCAAGAAGGCTACCGGCGTTTGGCAGGATGGCACCTATGCTGACTACAGCGCCATTGCCTTTGCCTTCGCCCACAAGCTCTACAAGGAGCTGAATGTGCCGATCGGCATTCTCAACTGCTCGTTCAGCCAGACGGCGATCCAGGCTTGGGTGCCGCGCGAAGGGTTCGCTTCCGCCGAGGATGAATACAGCAAGGCGATTCATCTTCAGTGCCTGCAGACCGACCCGACGACCCCTGAACACAAAGAGGCTTGGGGCGCCTTCTACAAGTCGCTGGAGGACCAGATTGCGGAGAGCGAAGCCGCGATCAAGAAGGGCGAGGAGGCGAAAGAGATCAGTGCAAGAGTTCCCGGTAATTTGAACGGCAACCGCGATGCCAGTTGGCTGTTCAATGGCCGCCTGAGCCCGGTGGTGCCCTACGCGATCCGCGGGGCGATCTGGAACCAGGGCTACGCGAACATGGGCGAGGGGCTGCCCTACTACAACAACCTGCACAGTCTGGTGCGCGGCTGGCGCATTGTCTGGAAGAAGCCCGAGCTACCGGTCTACTTCCACCAGTTCTATTCCCCGGGAGGTGGCCCCTACGACGGCACACCGAGCGTCGGCGGCACCGCCGAAATGCGTCTGGGAACCTGGCTGGCCCGCGATATTCCCCATACCGGCATGGCCAGCCAGATCGATATCCAGGGCGCCATCCACTATCAGGCCAAAGCGGTTCCCGGTCAGCGCCTGGCCCTGCATGCCCTGAAAAATCAATATGGCAAAGAGGTTGTGGCCGACGGCCCGATGTTCAAATCCTACAAGGTTGAGGGCGACAAGGTGATCGTCGAGTTCGACCATGCCAAGGGTGGCTTGGTGGTTGCCGAAACCGGCACCAATGCCACGGGCAAAGAGGAAGGCGTTACCGGATTTGCCGACCCGAGGATGATTGAGAACGGCGACGACCAGGTGAAGTTATTCTACCTGGCCGGTGAAGACCGAGTCTGGCATCCGGCCAGCATGAAGATTGATGGCGAAAAAGTCATCGTGGCCTCTCCTGGCGTTAAGAAGCCGCACGGGATTTCCTATGGCACCGGAGGAATCGGGTTCGCCCCGAACCTGTACAACAAAGCGCTGCTGCCGATGACGCCGTTCATCTACTTCGACAACGAAATGGTCACCAGCAAGACCTGGCCGGACGAGAAGCTGAAGGTTGCCGGCGAGACCATTGATCCGGCCACCGTCGGAAAGGTCTACGAATACCGCAAGATGCCGCTTTTGAGCGTGCAGTTCCGCAACGACGCGGTGTTCCAGGCCGGCAAGCCGGTCACCATCTGGGGATCGACTCGCAACTACGGGGAATGGCAAAGCGAACCGGAAAAAGGGGACTGCAAGGTGCACTTCGAGTTCGGCCCTCAGTCCGGCCCCGGCCAGGGCGCCATCAAGAAGACCATCGACGTGACGCCGGAGATGGCGGAGTGGAAGGTGACCCTGCCGCCGATGAAGGCCGGCCCCAAGCCGTACACATTGAAGGTCGAATTCACCATTGACGGCGAACTGGTACACGAGCGGGTCGCCACCGGCATCGTGTTCGGCGACGTCTGGTACGTCGGCGCACCGGCCGGCAAGTTCGAGGTTCCGGAGGTCAAGCCGTCCGGCCAGATCGTCCGCATGATCGAGAATCAGTCGATGCGCGAAGGCAAGGACGCTCCCAGCCGCTTCAGCGTCTGCGTTTCGAGAACGCCAAGGGTAATGGAGAAGAACGGCAAATGGAGCAACCGCTTCGCCTCCTACTGGAAGGACGCGTCCGGGTTGGCGGCCGCACTCGGCCACGGCATTGCGGCGAAGACGAATCGTCCGGTCGGCGTCATCTTCATGCAGAGCAAGACGAACGGGCCGATCAAGAACTGGATCGCCCCTGGCTTCCTCAAAGATGCCCCGAGTCTGATCGAAGACTACAAGACGGTGGGCAGCAAGTACTTCGACAACCCCTATTACCTCGCCAATGTTCGGCGCTACATTGCGCAGTGGAAGCAGTACTGGGGTGAGCATATCCCTGCGATGATGGAGACCAAGGCTGTACCGGATGGGAGTTCGTGGGGACAGTATCCCTCCCCGCAGCCGCAAGTCGGTGATTCGACGGCGACCTGGACGTACAACGTCTATGTGCACTGTTTCACGCCGGCGGCACTTAGCGGCATTGTATTCCTCTCAAGCGAGTCGATGGTTGCCGACGACCAGGGCGCCAACTTCGGCCCGGAGATGTCCGCGCTGGCCAACTGCTTCAAGACCCGGTTCACGCTCTGGCAGGACGGGGAGGATATTCCCTTCGTCTACACCGTTCCGAGCAAGACGCTGGCGCCCAAGCTCACGCAGCCGGAAGCGATCAAGGGCAAGAGCGCCGCTGTGGAACTTCACGACTGGCTGGAGCTCGGCGGGGTGATTGAGGCAGTGGCAAAATAGAGTCCGCCGGCAAAACGCTCTTCCAGTGCAAGCATGTCATGGACCGTAGAGCGATATTGATAACGACTACCCTAAGAGCGGCGTGTGCCGCAATCTCCACCAACCCGCAAATGACTCAATCGAAGCAAAACCTCATGCACGCCCGACGCATTCCCATCGCCGCAGCCCTCGCCATCACCTGCATTGCCTCCCTCGCCGCCGCCCAGTCCGCCGAGACGGTCGCGAAGCCCGCCCAGCCCGAGACGATCAAGGCCTACTGCCTCGACTTCAACTGGTCAGGTCGCAAAGGCTTCGCCGATCCCGGCACCTGGAAGGACGCGGACCCCAAGGCCCACGTTGCCTGGCACAAAGCCATGGGCGCCAACGTCATCCAGACCTTCTGCGTCTCGTCCAACGGCTGGGCCTGGTACAAGGGCGGTCCCGTCCCCGAGCAGCCCGGCCTCAAGCACGATTTCCTCCGGGAGGTCGTCCAGCTGGGTCACGATGAAGGCATGCTCGTCATGGGCTATTTCTGCATCGCCGCCAACACACGATGGGGCCGGGAGAATCCCGAACTCAGCTACGGCACCCCCAGTACCTATCACATCCCCTACACCGATGAATACCTGGCCTACCTCTCCAAAGCCATCAGTGATGCCGTCGGGACCACCGGCATCGACGGCTTCATGATCGACTGGGTTTGGCAGCCCAAACGCCTCTCGACCGAGGGCAAGTGGATCGAGGCCGAGAAGAAGCTTTACGAGCAACTCATGGGCGAGCCGTTCCCCGGCGAGGACAAGCTGACCGGAAAGCAGGACCTCGAATACAGCCGCAAGGCCATCGACCGTTGCTGGAAGACCATCCGCAAGGCTGCCAAGGACGCCAACCCCGACTGCATCATCTGGCTGACCTCCAACCACCTGAACCACCCGCACGTGACCAACTCCGACATGTACCGCCAGGCCGACTGGCTCATGGGCGAGGCCGGGAGCATCCAACACATTAAGCAGGTCAGGAAGATGGTCGGCGAGCACACCCGCCCGATCACATGCATGGCCCAGTGGAACGGTCAGGACCCCACCCGTGCCGTGCCCGAGGCGGTTGAGGCCGGCGTCGGCCTCTACGGTTTCGCCAAGCCGGGCGGGGCGGGCACCATTGCGCTGGAACGCATCCTCCCCCGGCAGGTCTGCGAACTGTCGGGTGACGAACAGAACATCGCCGTGCTCGCCCGGGCCTACCATGGCGCATCGCTCGACGCGATGTGGGTGGACGGCAAGTTCGTGGAACCGGACACCAGGCCGCCGCTGCGGATCAGGTTCAAGCGACGCCGCGGCTTTCAGGACACGGCACGAATCGAGTTCGACCAGGACTCGGCATCCGTTACCATCCGCAACCCCTACCAGTCGGGCCGCGCCGAACTCACGCGCACCGGAGACACCTGGCCGACGAAGTTGACCATCCGCCTTCTCAAGCGCAACCCCAAGGACCCTAAGGATGCCGGACCGCGGAGCTTCCGCATGGCCAACGGCCAAATCGCCCTTGGCATGACCTTCGAAGGCGAAAAGAAGACCATCGCAGGCAAGCTGGAAGGCCAGCTCGATCTCGGCAAGCCCTGGGGCGAGGAGGAGTTCCTGACGGGCGGCAAGCCCGAGTCCCCCGTCACGCTGAAAGACATCCGGGGCAGCTCCGAAGGCGAAGCCCTCGAGATCGTCGTCCCGGCCGAGATGGCGGCCGGCAACCCCGAATCCCTGGTCATCGAATGGGGCAATGCCCGGTAACGGTCTCTACCACCCACGTGGCACCGGCCTGCCCGCCCGTTCCGGAGCCTCTTCACCTTCAAAGCCCGACTTGCCCTTCGTGGCGGGTCCACCTGCGATCCGCAACGAAGCAACGGTCGAGGCACTCGACAAATGGCGCGGAAAGCGAGGCGGAATCCTCTGGTGTCTCAACACGCAGAACGGTAAGAAGATGTCTGAATTGCCGCTTCCTACACCAACCGTCTACGAGGGGATGGCTGCCGCTTACGGGAAGCTCTACGCGGCGCTGAAAGACGGATCGGTGCTCTGTCTGGGCCATCGTGGCAGCTAATCGTTGTTCTCGCAGGTAACCGGGCGCTGTCCCGATCCAAGATTTTCCTTTCTGCAAGATCCGGCGGGGCTAATCGGCTAATGCCGGCTGAAGTCGCGAACTCGAACGGGACGATCGACGAGGCCAGGAAGGGGAAGAGTCGGCAAATGACCCGGAGGGGGTGTCGGCGCTCGGGAAGATCGTTCGCCGGCACAATAACGAGGGCTCGCGCGTCGTTGCCCCCTTGCGAGATTTGGCGCAATGAAAAACTTCCGAGGTCACATCGCCCTCTGAAGTTTGCGCGGCCAAGCAGGTCTGGTCGGTGTCATCTAATCGATGGCGCGAAACGGCGGGTTTTCTGCTCTAACCACAGTTGCCGCCAAGTGACCAAGGTCTAACCGTCCTGAGGCACGATTGGACAACATGTTATCCTACGGCGGTGTTCACGACCGACGCAGGAAACGCCGATTGCCGAAGTGTCTCCGTTGGCCGCCCACACGCATCATAGCCGACTCACCGAGTTCACGGATTGTCACGTCACCCTCCACAAATCCCACAAGCCCGACCCTCCTCCGCCCCGCACACTCGCCCCATCTTCGTATTCCCGTAGTACCGGCACCGCTATTGTGCCGGACGTTGCTGTCGGTGTTCAGCCAGTACGTCTCCGTGACGCTGGCAACAGGCGTTGCGGGTGTCGATGGTTTCGCGGTGCCGCTCCGGTTGCCCGCTCGCCATTCCCAGGGCGGTATCGGGTTGGCGTCTGACCACAACCCCACGCCGGCGCTCTTGGCGGCCGTCTGCAGCGCGGCGAGGGTCTGGTCCCCGGGAGCGTACTTCTCGTACCACCACGCGAGCCCCGCCTTGACCAATTGCTGCCCAAGGTCCAAGCCGTCGGGAAGCGTCACGGTGCCCACCGTCCGGCCGTAGCGATCGGTGTCAACCACCTCGACCGAGACGACCTTGCCGAAGACCGCCTTGCCGGTGAACTCTTCCGCCCGGCTGCCGAATGGCTGTCCCTTCTCTGGCGTGTCGATCCCGTGGAGCCTGATCTTGTGCTAAACCTGCCCCACCAGAACCGTTAGGGTGTCGCCATCGGCGATCGAGACCACCTTACCCGTGAGAGTGTCGGCACGGGCAGGCAGGACAAGCAGAATCCAGAGGAAGATAGCGCGGCCGACGATACGAACCATGATCTAGTCCCATCCTATTGCGTCGGTCAGTTTAACGGGGGACCGAAGGGATGCCAATGGTTACCGCTGTCACCGATCTTGCACCGCAAGGGCTGTCTCAACCCTTACGCCCCCTCAGTCCTCGTGCATTTCCCGTAGCAATCCCCGAATCTCATCGATCTGCATCCGCTCCCGCCGAATGTTCGCATCCTCTTCCTCAGCCTGGTCGTCCACCTTTGCCATGATTTTCGGCAACATGTCCTTGTAGAACGCCGTCCGGTTCTCAGCCGCCCACCTTGCCAGTGAACACGCTCCCGTGCTCGGTGGCTTCACCGACGCCCGGTCCCAGTGAATCACGCGACCACGAGGGCCCTCCTCGACGATGCGGATGTACTGCTGGTGCACCCATCGGACTTCATCGCCGAAGTCGCCCACCGTGGGCAGGTCCGGCCAGGGGATTGGGGAGGCGTCCGTGGCCGCTGCCTCCGGTACGCCCGGATTTGCAGTCGCTTCCGCCACAGACAAGGGCGGGTACGCCTCAGCCATCGCCTCCCAGGCAGCTTCCGCCGCTTCTGCTCGCTTCATGCCCTTCGCCCGGAAATCGGCGCGGGCCGTCTCCTTGAAATTGCTGGCCTCAGCCCAGCGTCCTTCAGCACGTAGCCTCTCCGTCAACTCGATCTTGGATTCGTTCATGCCAAATCACTCCTTACCCATTTTAACCGTTCATTTTTCTTGGTCTGGTCCGAGTGAGACATCCTCGTGTATGGGGCCCCAAGGCCGGGGGGGGTCTGGATCGATTTCCGGCGGTCGCGGTATGGGGCCGCGTCGCCGCCACGGCCGCGTGTTGCCCGGGACGGCCCGAGAGCCGCCCGACGCTCGAAGCGGCCCACGGTGGCCTTCCTGGAGCATCTTGTGGGGCACCAGGCTGATCTCCACCGCCGTGCTCGTCGCCTCCTCGGTCGCGGGTGGCCGACTCGACACTCCACCAACACTCCATCAACACTCCACCAACACTCCACAAGCAGGCTACGGAGGCGACCCGTCGCTCTACGGGCAAAGTGCAGAAAAGCCCGTGTTTCCCGGGGTTTCCAGCATTGTGGCAGTAGCGGGCGATAGCGGGTAAAAGGCATTTGGTAGACTTCTAATCTGTAGGTTGTGGGTTCGAGTCCCGCCCGGCCTGTAAGCCCCTGTGGCGTAATAGGTTATGCCATAGGGGCTTTCTTCTCGGTTGCTGGTAGACCATGTTCGCTCTTGACCTCATGTGTCGACTGTCCGTTGCACGACGGATCGGACGAACCTCGCCACGGTTTCTCGGTGAACATTGCCCGCCCAGGCACACCCGGTTAGGATGAATGGACGTAAAGCCGGCCCGGTCGGTGAACGCGAGGCGGGACCGGCCATACTTGATATGGGCATAACTCCACTCGATCTGATGGTAGGGCGATACGGCAACGCCGACCCCTGCAACAAACCATGAAGCTACCCCCCGAAGGTGCTCGATGGCTGGTCGCCGTCCGCTGGTTGGCGTGCGTGTCGGTCTTTGCGGTCGTTTGGGTGAGTTCGTCGGCGCTGAAGGTTGTGGAGGACCCGGTGCCCTTGTATTGCATCGGCTGCGTCATGGTCGGTTACAACGTGCTGTTTCGGCTCAACCAGCGAAACTGGGCGGCCGGAGAACGGGACATCGAACGCAACATCTTCTTCCAGATTTCGACGGATTTGATCGCGCTGACGGCGCTGTTGTACTTCTCCGACCTGCCTCGCAATCCGTTCCTGTTCTTCTTCGTGTTTCACATGATCATCGCCAGCATGTATTTGCCCGGGCGAATTCCCTATTTGATCGCGGCGATGGCCACGGTCCTGGTCGGCGGCGTGTTGGTGCTGGAATACGAAGAGCTGATTTCTCCCGTTCCGATTCGGTTTTCCGCACATCCGGTGGACGCGTTGCCGACGGGGTTGTACATGTTGGGGCTGTTCGTGGCCTTCGCCAGTACGCTCTGGATCACCGTCTATTTCACCACGTCGATCCGGCGGTACGTGGATCGGGCACACGCCGAACTGCGGCAGAAGGAGAAGATGCTGGGCATCGGTCAGTTGGTGGCCGGCATCGCCCACCAGATCGCCAACCCGCTGGATGGAATGCAGAACTGCCTTCAGCGGGTCGGGGAGCGGGTGAAGGACGACGCACGATTGACGGAATACGTTCACCTGATGAACGAGGCGTTGGAGCGGATCGAGCGGACGGCCAAGCGAGTGCAGGCCTTCGCCCGACCCCGCGGTATTACGCTGCAAAGCACCGACGTGAACAAGGCCGTGGAAGGCACGTTGCAGGTGCTCGGGACCAACCACCAGCCGAGCATCCGGATCGAGACGGTGCTGGGCAACGTTCCGCCGGTCCAGGGCGACCCGTACACGTTGCAGGAAGTGCTGTTCAACCTCTGCACGAACGCCCTGGTCGCCATGCCCGACGGCGGCACGCTCACCTTGCGCACCCAGGCCTTGGGGCGCAAGGACGAAGATCAAATGGACTCGGTGGCCATCGAGGTCAGCGATACCGGCGTGGGAATCCCCCGGTCGCGATTCGAGAAGATCTTCGAGCCGTTTTACACCACCCGCGCCGATTCCGGAGGGACGGGCCTGGGTTTGGGGCTGTGTCGCATGTTGATTTCCGAGATGGGCGGGCGCATCGGCGTGCGCAGCACGGTGAATCAAGGAACCACCTTCACCGTCGTGCTCAACCGATCCGACGCACAGGCCGCCCCCAGCCAAGATATAGAACCGAGATGAAAATACTGGTCGTTGACGACGAAAAGATGAAGCGGGTGACCTTGGCCGACGATCTCTCGACCCAGGGCTACGAAGTGGTGACCGCCGACGACGGCGAACAGGCGTGGAACCATCTCGAGGCCGACCGTTTCGACGTCGTGGTAACCGACCTGAAGATGCCCAAGCTCGACGGCATCGAACTGCTCAAGCGGATCAAACAGGGACCGCTGGCCGACATGGAAGTCATCATGATGACGGCCTACGGCAGCATCCCCGTCGCGGTCGAAGCGGTCAAGCTCGGCGCGTTCGACTTCCTCACCAAGCCGTTTCGCAACGAAGACGTCTTCCCGCTGCTGGCGCGGATCGAACGCCGCAGGAAGATCGCCGCCGGACCGTCCCGGCCGGACGCCGGACCGCCCGCCGGGGACATCGAACATTCGATCGTCGGTGGCTCTCCCACCATGCAGCAAGTCAAACGCATGATGGAAATCTGCACCCGGTCCGACGCCAACGTGCTGTTGTGCGGGGAGACGGGCGTGGGCAAGGACCTGGTGGCCACGACGATCCACCGCAATTGCCATCGCCGAGACTTCCCCTTCGTGAAAGTCGGCTGCATGCTCTTCTCCCCGCAACTGATCGAGAGCGAACTCTACGGCCACGAGAAGGGCTCCTTCACCGGCGCCGATCAGAAACGCAAAGGCCGATTCGATCTGGCCGAAGGCGGGACCCTCTATCTCGACGACGTCGACGACATCCCCGTGGAGCAGCAATCGAAGCTTTTGCGGGCGATCGAGGAGAAGGTATTCGAGCGGGTGGGAGGAACCGCGTCGATCAAGGCCAACGTGCGGATCATCGCCTCGACCAAGTGCAGCCTGCTGGACAAGATCAAGGACGGGACCTTTCGCGAAGACCTTTATTACCGGCTCGACGTGTTGCCGATCAATATCTGCCCGCTGCGAAAACGCCGCGGGGATATTCCCCTGTTGGTCGAACACCTCTTGCGAAAGATCGCGGACGTTGGAGAGTTCTACGTCCAGACCGAGGCCGTGGAACTGCTCATGCGGCACGATTGGCCGGGCAACGTTCGCGAACTGGCGCACACGCTGCAGCGGGCGTTTCTGGTCGGCTCCGGACGGATCACGACCGAACTGCTCTCGGCCGAAATGGGCGGCATCACCACCCGCCGGCCGCTGGCCGCCGGCGATTTTCAGGCTACCATGGAACAAACCGAACGAACCTTGCTGGAAGATGCGCTGCGGAAATCCCACGGCAACAAGACGGCGGCCGCCGCCTCGCTGGGGATGAAGCCCTCCACGTTCCGCGACAAGCTGATCAAGCACGGACTGGGATAACAGCCGCTCGCGGCTTCACAAGAACAAGAACACTCGCAGCAGATCCGCCAACGCCACATCCCCCCATTCCCCCATGCACGAACTGTCCATCGTCGAGACCCTCATCGAACAGGTCCAACAGGAGGTCGAACGGGCCGGGCACCACGGCCGCGTCTTGCGGCTGGATCTGACGATCGGGCGGCTTTCGGGCGCGTGCTGCGATTCGATCCGCTTTGCGTTCGAGTTGCTCGCGCCCGACACGCCGCTGGCCGACGCCGAACTGCACATCACCGAACCGAAAGCGACTTGCCGTTGTCAGGACTGCCGAGCCGTCGTGGAAATCGACCAGTTTCCGGTCGGTTGTCCGCGATGCGGCAGCAGGGCGATCCTGATCGACGGGGGCCGGGAATTGCTGCTGCAAAGCATTGAAATCGAGGACTGATTCATGAAAATCGTCGCCGCCAAGAAGATCCTCGAAGCCAACGACCGGTTGGCCGAAGAGAACCGTACGCGATTCGGCGCCGCCGGCGTGTTCTGCGTCAACCTGGTCGGTTCGCCGGGGGCGGGAAAAACCACGCTGCTGGAAGCGCTCTTTGCCGAGTTGAAAGGTCGCCTGCGGCTCGCCGTGATCGAGGGCGACATCGCCGGCTCGATCGACGCCGAGCGGATCGCCAAGCTGGGCGTGCCGGTCGTGCAGATCAATACCCAGGGGGCCTGCCACCTCGACGCGGCCATGATCGCCGCCGCCTTGGCCGACTTCGATCTCGACGCCGTCGACGTGCTGCTGATCGAGAACGTCGGCAATCTGGTTTGCACGGCCGGTTACGACCTGGGCGAACACCTGCGGATCGTCGTCCTGAGCACCAGCGAAGGCGACGACAAGGCGGTCAAGTATCCGGCCATCTTCCAGGGTTCGCAAGCCCTTTGCATCACCAAGGCCGATCTGTTGCCGCTGACCAACTTCGACGTCCCGCGCATCACCGCCGACATGAAGCGTCTGGCGCCGCAGTCGGAGATCTTTCAAGTCGCCGCCCTGACCGGCGAAGGAATCCCCGCGGCGGCCGATTGGCTGGCGGGGAAGTGCTCGCCGTAGGGTATTGTCCCATTGCCGGCCGCTCCTCAGACCGTTTAGCGGCCGAGCTTGCTCGGCGCGTTGGTCGAAGAGCGTCACTTCCCCACCGCGTACAAGTGCCGATCCGTGGCCAC
>Ga0307379_10004028_pt1 | contig 21101 bp, 12 predicted proteins | sample UN2MG_FD_202237 | JGI IMG/M metagenome (GOLD analysis project Ga0307379, IMG submission 202237) | Soil microbial communities from Risofladan, Vaasa, Finland - UN-2 | ecosystem: Environmental > Terrestrial > Soil > Coastal area > Acid sulfate soil | place: Finland: Risofladan, Vaasa | collected... | reverse complement strand
CCGCGTATACGGGCCGCGTCGTCGGCAGCCTCGAGCTGAGCGAGCGCTTCCTCTGGGACGTGCGCATGACGGCGCAGCAGCTCGTCCTCGAGAATCACGCCGGGCGACTCAAGGAGCTCGGGCGCCGTCACGGCTTCGGCCTATCGATCGAGCCCTACGACATGAATCCCACGTCCGATCTCGATTTGGGCGCCGTCGCCGACGTGCCGATGTGCGAGTTCTGGAGCGAAGGTTTTGGCTTCGATACGTCGTACAGTTGCTTCGAGGCGGCTTCCATCGCACACACGCATGGTCGGCCGGTCGTCGCGGCGGAGGCATTCACCGCAGCTTCCAAGGAAGCCTGGAAGCTGTATCCGGGCGCCGTGAAGAATCAGGGCGACTGGGCCTTCTCGGCGGGGATCAACCGCTTTGTCTATCACACCTTTGCCCACAAGCCCCAGGGCCGGCGACCCGGGATGACCATGGGCCCGTACGGCGTGCACTGGGACCGCGGTCAGACCTGGTGGCCGCTTGTCTCCGCGTATCACCGCTACGTGGCGCGTTGCCAATTCCTGCTGCGCCAGGGGCAGACGATTGCCGACGTCTGCTACCTGATTCCGGAAGGGGCGCCGCACGTATTCCGTCCTCCCGCGTCTGCCTTGCAGGGGAGCGGCAGCATGCGCGACCGGCGGGGCTACAATTTCGACGGATGCTCGCCGAGCACGTTGATCGCCAAGGCGTCGGTGGAGGACGGCCGCGTCGTCTTCCCGGGCGGTGCGTCGTATCGGCTCCTGGTGCTTCCGTCGTTCGACACGATGACCCCGACCCTGCTCGGGAAGATCAAGGAGCTGGTCGAGTCCGGGGCGACGGTGGTCGGACCGCCGCCGCGCAAGTCGCCCAGCCTAATCGACTACCCACAGTGCGACGAGCAGGTGGCGTCGTTGGCCGCCGCCGTTTGGGGCGAGACGCGGCCCGCCGCCGCCGTCGTCCGGCGTGAAGTCGGGCGCGGGCGCGTCGTCTGGGGGGGCGAGTTGTCCGTGGCTCCGTCCGGAACACCGGCCCCGCGCCCCATCGAACAGGCTCGCTGGATCTGGTACGCGGAAGGGGACCCCGCGGCGTCCGTAGAACCCGGCACCCGCTATTTCCGCCGCGCTTTCACGCTTGCCGCCGACAAACGTGTCCAATCGGCGCGCATCGAAATCACGACGGACAACGCGTTTCAGGTGTGGGTGAACGGGCAGATGGCCGCCGAGGGAGACAATTTCCACACGATCTACACGGCGGACGCCGGCGCACTCGTGAAGCCCGGCCCGAACGTCCTGGCCGTGGCGGCCGACAATGGCGGCGACGGCCCGAACCCCGCCGGCCTGATCGCCAGCCTCCACGTGGAGTACGAGGACGGCAGCTCGCTGACGCTTCTCACGGATCGCCGGTGGCGGGCGGCCCGCGAGGTCGACGAGGGCTGGCGTCTGCCGACGGCATCCGACGCAGGGTGGACCGCCGCCAGAGAGCTTGGCCCGATCGGCATGAGCCCCTGGCGGTTGAAAGCCCCGGTGGACCCTTGCCCGGAACTGTATCCCGACTACGAGGCCACCGCGGGCCTGCTGGCCGAGATGGGCTTGCCGCGCGATTTCGAGGCCGACGGTCCCATCCGCTACACGCACCGGCGCTCCGGCGGGATGGACCTCTATTTCGTGGCCAACCGGACGGCGAAATTGGTCGAGGCCGCGTGCACGTTCCGGGTTGCGGGACGCCGGCCGGAGCTTTGGGACCCGCTCACCGGAGCCATCCGCGATCTGGCCGAGTATGCGAGCCGGGACGGACGCACGACCGTGCCCATGCGTTTCGAGCCCCACCAGAGCTTCTTCGTGCGGTTCGCAAGAGAGCTGAGCGGGGAGGGCGGAGAGCCGCCGGGGGAGAGCCGGGAGTCGAGGGCAGGAGAAAACTTCCCGGCGCTGGAGACGGTGGGGGAGATCGCCGGGCCGTGGGAGGTGTCGTTCGATCCCGAGTGGGGCGGTCCCGGGCGGGTCCGGTTCCGCCAGTTGCAGGATTGGAGCCAGCGGTCCGAGCCCGGCGTCAAGCACTATTCGGGGATCGCCACCTACACTAGTTCGTTCGATCTCCCCCAGTCGCTTCGACCCCACAGCGGCCCGATTCTGCTTGATCTCGGCGTGGTCCACAACCTGGCACGCGTGCGGCTCAACGGCTGCCATACGGGCGTCGTGTGGTGTGCACCCTGGAGAGTGGACGTCACGGACGCGGTGCGGGCGAAAGGGAATCGCTTGGAGATCGAGGTAGCCAACCTTTGGCCGAACCGCCTAATCGGCGACAAGGCTCTGCCGCCGGAACAACGCGTGGCTTGGACCACCTGGAACCCCTACCAACCGGACTCGCCGCTGTTGCCGTCCGGTCTGCTGGGGCCGGTCACTCTGAGAGCAGCAAAGCCTGCCGCGCCGAGGTGAAGTGGGATCGTTGGTTGAACGACCGTTGCCTCCTCTTGTCGGGCTTCCGTCGAGCAGATCACGGCGGCTCGGGTCCGGGAGAACGGCCGGCGGAGACTGTGGCCGCGCCGCCCTTCGCCGCCGGCCTTCGTGATGGGAGCCGGTAGAGCTTGCAGGATGCTATGGATCATTCGGAAAAATCTGCAACATCATACTTGGCGATCAGCCTTCAGAGCCGACGCATGAATTGCCTGGGGTGGGAGTGAAGGGGTTCTCGCGGGAGCCGGGAAGCCGGAAGCGGGGGAGTTGGACCGGGTTCGTGGTGTGAAAGCGCGGTTCGGGCTGTCCGCGGCGGCCCGAGTGACGCACCTTTCACGCTGCCGAGTGACGCACCTTTCACGCTGCCGGAGGTGGCGAGCCGCGTTTGGCCGGTCGGACACGGAGCGATGGGACGGCCCTCAGCCGTGGGCCAGCGCCAAGTGCATCGCCAGCAGCGTTTTGTCCAGCCGAGCTTGGAATGCCTTGGTGCCGCGCTTAGGATCGCAGAAACAACAAGTGGGGCACGATTCCATCGTGCCAGGCACGTTGGAAACGTGCCCCACGGCCATATCACGCCAGTTGTTTCCTGCGCGGTCCTCAGGGCTATTGCCCCGATGACGTCGAATCGGCCGGGAAGCTCGGGAGCCCTGGCGACACGGCCGATTTCGGCCGGTCCGGCGAAAAACCGCCCTCAAGCCCCACCGGCGGAAGTCGGAAGATCTTGGTGGAATCGCCGCAAGGCGTACACTCGGCCAGCGCAGGGGCAGCGTGGATCTTGATCGTGAGGGCGTCGTCGAGCGGGACGATCGGCCAGTCGTCGAATCGCAGGAAACCGGTGCAAAGGACCTCCGCCGGCTCATCGCCCAGTGCGATCCAGTCGGGCACGGAGTCGCACAGATAGCCCCAAAGCTCGTCGCCACCGCCGCGGGTGGTGACGAGTTTCTTCCCGCCCGGGTTGTACTCCACAGCGAGCATCTTTTCAAAACGCTTCTTCGGCGGCTTCACGGAGCCATTCGTCAGCTTGACCGTCACGTATACGGCGAGCGTGCCTTTCGCCGGAAGAAAAGACTTCTGGGGGAACTTCGACCAGTCGGGCGTGGATATTTGCAGCTCCTTGGGCAGGGCATTGCCCGGGTCGCGGAGCAGTTGGGCCGCGCAACTCCATTTGCCCGTCGGTCCACAGCACCGCAATTCTCGAACGATCATCGCGCCGTACGGCTCGTTTCTCGCCCAGCTAAACCCGCTGCCTGGCGGTTTGGGATCGTCGGGTTCCGGATTGGCGACGGGGATCGACAGCGAGCGACTGACGCCGTAGGGCGTGGCGACGTGCACGTCGACCACCTGCTGCTTGTCGGCGGTGACCGGGTTCACGTCGAGCGGTATCGTCACCCGCATCACCTGGCGGCTCAGCAGTTCGTAGGGCACGCAACGTCCGCCTGCGATGACCTTGGTGTCGTGGACGCTGAAGTTGTCGCCGACCAGGAAGAGCGTCGTGCCGCCGCAGGTTCCCCGGCACTGGGTCACAGGGTTCTCGCCGCCCTGGAAGGCGACGCCGTCAGCCGGGCACCCGGCGTAGGTCGATTTCGCGTCGTCCACGCGAACGCCCGGCGCCCCGTACCAGCCCACCAGCTCGGGCCCCAGGTCCGTCACGCCGCTGGAGAACATCTCGAACCCGCCCAGCGTGTTCTCAAACGGGACGGGCACGAGCGTGGTCTGCAACGGCAGGCGGCGATCGAGCTGGTCGACCACCCGGTTGAGCCGGCAGACGTCGCCGGGGCGATACGCGCCCGAGTCGCACATGCAGCCCATCGCGTTGCGGACCGACTGGTAGGTGCGGCTGATCTCCATCGCCTCGTTCACGGTCAGCTCTTTGTTGCGCGGGTTGTTCAGACTGAACCAGCTCGCCCGGGTGTCCAATTGCACGTAGGGGACGAACGAGGGCAGGACCATCACGGCCACGCACTCCCGGGTGCCCGGCTCCAGTTGGCGGCGTTGCATGAGCTGCCGGCTGGTAGGGCCGCCCAGGAGCGTCTCCATGAAGGCCGTGACGCCGTTGACGGTCGGCGGAGTCTGCAAGCGGGGATAGTACCGCCAGCCGAACGTGTCGCTGCCGTGGGAGAAGCCGACGATGGTGCGATTCAGGGCGATGGTCTCCACGTCGGTCTCCACGCGCCGGACGAAGTTCAACGCGGCCGACGGCCGGATCTCGCCCGCTGCCAGGGCAACCGCCGCCGCCAACTGCATCTCCCGCCGCACGCTGAACAGCTCCGCGATGTTCTGCTCGTCGATCACCGGGTCCAAGGCAAACACCACCACGGGCCAGCGACAGCGGACGTACTCGTTGAAGGCCGCGCGATCTTCCGGCCACGGTTTGGGCAAGTAGAACTGGCGCCACTCGCCCTCCTGGAGCATGCAGTGCGAGCCCTTCTCTCTCGCGACGGTCCGCATGTCCTCCATCAGACGGTCGTTCAGCAGGGCCGACTCGACGATGATCGCCCAGGCCAGGACCGCCGTGGAGGCGTATTCGGCGTCGCAGGCGATCTGGAAGTTGCTCGGCTCCCTGTGCAACTCGCGGATCGCTTGGCGCAGCCCCTGCCGATGATCGGCGATCGCGCCTTCGTCAAATCGAAGCGCGGGCCTGCTTACGTCGTCCACATCGGTAGCATTCGGCTCGACCACCCATTTCGACCTTCTCCGACCCCGAATGGCCTCGACCAGATACTTATTGCAGTGAATCCACAGCGCAGCCGTGTCGTCACGGCAGAGGAAGTCGTAGGCGGCGTCAACCTCGTCCTGCAGGAAAACGCGGACATCCCCCAGATGGACTTGCTCGTGGGCGTGAACGACGTTCTTGAGTCCCTCGTAGGCCGTCAGCGCGAGTGGGGCCCAGAAGTTCAAATCACGTCCCGCAAGCTCAGGGAGTTGTGAAGGCGGATACGCCAGGCCACTGCGCCGCGACCGCAGGCCGCTCATGCCGTGCATTATCAGGCTACGAAGCTCATCTCGCAGGGCACCTGCCTTCTCCGGATCGAGCGACATATTGTCCCTGAGTTCTTCTCGCCTCTGTTGCAGCTTCCTCTCCCAGATCGGCGGCGTTAGGGCCATACGCTCCTCCTGCCATGTCGACTCTTCACGCTCTCCCCGGAAGTACTTCTGGGTGGCGCGCAATAGGAGGTCTTGAGCAGGATGACCGGATGGCGCAGGGGCGCTGTCCGCTGAGTACGCGCGCATTGTCGAGGATTCCGTTGCAGCGGAGACCAAGTGCGGGTATCGGCTCACGATTCGCCGCTCTATTTCACGTAGGTCGGGCAAATAGTCGTTGTAGTCACTTCGCTTCTTCAACTGCTGTTCGTAGTCGAAGAAAAGCACTAGCTCCTGGGTTGCTCGATGCGCGTCTCGAAGTTGTTTCCAGAAGTCCTCGTCGCCCCACCTAGCATGGAGCAGTTTCGTCAGTGGCAGGCTCAGTTGATCGACGACGTCGTTGATCACCAGGTTCCGAAACGTCTCCGGCAGCAGCTCCTCGCTCAGGGACGGCTCGGCGGTGATCGTGATCTCGGCTCCGTAGCCCTTGAAGGTCTTTTTGCCGGGGAACACGGAAACGGGGATCCGGACCAGGCAGAGCGAGTAGCCGGGCGAGTCGGCCGTGTCGTCGCCCTCGTTGATGCGGCGGAGCTCGCTCAGGTAGTTGAGGTAGCGGGTCTTCTGGGCCAGGTAGACCGTGGGCTCCAGCGAGATCTTGAGCTTCCCGTCGGTTTGCTCCTTGAACGGCACGTACTCGCCGAAGCCTTTCGGCAGATCCGTCCGCGAGACTGCGTCGGGCGCACTGGTGATCAACTCCGTGGCGGGAAAACTGACGTTATTCTCGGCGCTCGTGGTCTCGCCGCCCTCCGTGCCGCCGGCCGCCGCACTCAGGGTCATGGCCATGCCCAGGAACGACTGGTCGCTGCGGCGCATCGACCCTTGGAGCGTCTCGCGGAACTTGGTCAGCTCCGTGGCCAACTCGCGCTCGATCTCGTGGCGGTGCTTGGTGAGCCGGGCTTCCCCCCAGATGTCGGGCTGCTTGGCGACCACGGTGCCGTACGTCTCGATCCTCCGCTCCAGCCAATCGATTGCCTTGGCCACGTCCCCGACCGGCAGGCTCTCCGGCCGGACGGGGCGGCAATACGCAGAAACACCAGCCGGCATCGGACCGGCGGCCGCGGCAGGGCCCGCCGCCAAGCCCACCGCCAGGAGCGACACGACAATTGTCAAGATGTGCGGATTAGGCAACCTATCCATGGTTCACCCTCCAGCCGGGGTAAAGATCCGTCTTCACACCAATCCAATAGGCTGATGCCTTCGTTCTAGCGAGGCAGGGCCTCAGACCGAGGCGAGAGGTCAGGGTTCAGGGTTTGCACGTATACGTGGAACTCCAAGTCCTGAACCCTGAACCCCGAACCCTGCCCCCCCGCAAACTTGACTCATTTGCGCCAACGTCCGAAGCCAAGTGCCCCAGAGACCCGGGTTTCCGCATCAATCCGTTTGGATGGGCTGTATAAGGAATCGCCCAGGTGCCATTGGGGAATCACCCGAACCCCAAAAGGTCCCGTTATACCGGTCCCAGAAAGTTTAACCCCAGCAGGAAGGGGGCGGGAACCCCCATCTTCTCGCCGGTCAAGGGTGCATTGACACCTAGCGAGGGGCCTCGGACGGCCGAACGGCAGACCGGGCCAAGCCCGGAGGGCCACGAGGCTCCCGGCCCCCGGCCGGCGGCTCCTTTTAGGATCGGCCGAAAAATAACTTCCCGACTTCCGTAGCAGGCACACGCCGTGTGCCGTCCGCCGGCTACGGCACACGCCGTGTGCCTGCTACTCCGCAAATGCGGAAACTATTCTTCGGCTCTTCGGCCGATCCTTAGTTGGCCAGGAAGTCGTTGGGAAGACGGCGGCTATCGATCTCGTCGGGGAGGTTCTTGCCGGTGTCTTCGTTCTGCACCCACATGTGACGGTGCTTGAACCAGGCCCCGTTGTTGGTCCCGTCGGCGCGGACGATCATGGGGGTCTCGTTTTCGCGCGGCCCGTCGCCGCGCTTGCCGGAAAGGACCCGGCGGGACCAGCCTTCGGTCTGCGGGGTGAACAGGTCGGTCGAGTAGTGCCGGGCGTTGGAGAAGACGACGTCGGCGGAGCCGTCCTCGTCCACGTCGACGAAGCGGAGGCCGGCGTCGCGACCCTGGGCGTCGACGATCGTCGTCCCTTCCGGAAGCGAGAAGGGCATGCGCTCCCAGCTCTGCCGATCGGCCGCCCGGCGAAACACGCCTCGTTGCTTCTCGTTGCCGACCACCAGCTCACACACGCCGTCCGGGTCGAGGTCGCGGAGGCGCACGCCGCGGTCACGGCCGTCCAAGCTTGTGGAGATGGGCTCGTCCAGCTCGAGCCCGGCGAGCCCGGCGGGGTCGGCGTTCCATTGGCTCCCGTCGAAGTGCCACACGCCGGACGCTTGCTCGCTGCGGATCAGGATGCTCGCGGAGCCGACGTTCTGAAGCACGCCGAAGCGAACGCCCGCGTCGCGCCGATCCCCGTTCTCGTCCACCTGGACGATCTGGACGGGGAAACCGCCGGTCGTCCACTTGCCCGTTTCCGCGGACCAGACGCGCGTCTGGCGCACCTTCTCGTTGCCGATGACCACGTCCATGTAGCCGTCGTTGTTCAGGTCGGCCAGCCGCACGCCGTTGTCCTGGCCGTTGGCCGCGCGGAGGGGTTGTCCGCCAAGCAAGTTCTCGTCGAAACGCTCCTGGACCTGGTGGAAGTTGAGAAACCGGACCTTCCCGGCGTGCTTGGCGGCCGCGTGATCGATCATCTCGATCACCTGGCGGTTGTCGATCCAGCCGTGCGTGTGGAAGCAGAGCGAGAAGACGCCCCGCTTGGCGACCGCCGCGTCGACGGCGGCCTTCAGGTCGCGGACCGTGACGGGGCTGCATACCCCGTTCAAATGCTGCGCGTCCCAATCGCTGGGCATCAGCGTGGGAAACTCCCAGCAGAGCCGGCCGATCACGTACGGATACGGATAGTCCTCGACGTAGTTCGCCATCACGCGATCGGTGGGGATGTACTTGCGGAACTTCTCCCGGCCGTCGTCGTCGTAGACCGACGCGCGGGGCAGTTGGGGGTCGCTTGCCGTGAAGAGTTGGAACACGGAGGAGTCGATCGTCAGGAAGTTGCGCTGCGGGGTCGTCTTGTTGTAGACCTCGGTGAAGAACCGCGGGCTGACCGAGTTCATCGAGTCGCAGCACGGCATGCGGAACGCCACCGTGCGCCCGCCCGGGACCTTCCGCAGGTTGTCGACGCAGGCGTCGAAGGTCTCCTTGGCCTTGGCCAGCGACCCCTTTTGCAGGCAAGGGCAGGGATGGTGCCACGTGTGCGCTTCGGGGTTGACTCCCTCGGCGAGCCACGTCTGCAACTGACTGTCGGCGGAATCGATCTGGGTGCCCATCAGGCTCATGCCGCTTCGGCCGTCGATCTGCTTGAGCCGCGCGACGATGGGCCGGATGTACTTTTCGTGGTGCGCCAGATCCTTGAGGTCGTCGTTGGCCAGGACGATCACGGCCTCGACGCCCTGCTCGCCGATCCACTGCGGCGTGACCAGTTTCGGCGTGTGCAGGCCGACGTAGTACGGGTCGCAGGGCTCGTCCAGGTACGTCAGACGGTTGCCGACGTCCGCGGCGCCCGCACCCGTGGCAAGGATCATCGAGAACAGCAAGGCAGTACACCGCGCCGACATCGCTTCCTCCCTTTGGCTATCGCCAGGATGACGTTTCCCAAGCGGCTCTTGTCCGGACCATCCGCCAGGGTGGCATGTCGTCAAGGATAGCCAAGTCCGTCGAGGATTCCAAGGAGTTGACCGGAAACGACTTCGCTTCATAGAATAGGCATGCGCCCGAACGGGGGTCCGACGTGTGGATCGCGTCGGCCGCAGTCAACGTAAAGCCTTTGGAAAGAGCAGACTCGGTTCCCTTCACAGAGGAGGCTTCGGCATGACACATCAACCGCAGCGCGGGCCGGAAGGGCAATCGCCCGGCCAGCTCAGCCGGCGTGAGCTCTTGGCCTATTCCGCCGCCTTCGGGAGTGCGTTCATGGCGTCGCAGGGGCTGGGGGCGGAAAACGTGCAACCGGTCGCCGAGACGCAGTCCCCCAAAACGCCCGCAAAGCGTTACGACATGAAGAAGTCGATCAATCTCTGGGCCCTTCCTTACCCGAGCAAGATGACGCTCGAGGAGTGCCTCGAGTTGTGCAAGGACGCGGGGTTCGACGGCGTCGAGGTGAACTACGCCCTGGACGGCGATCTGACGCCCGAGGCCGGCGACGCCGACGTGGCCGCCGTGGGCGAGATGGCCCGGCGGATCGGCATCGAGATCAGCGGCCTCTGCTCCTTCCTGTTCTGGCCCTACTCGCTGACGCACGAGGACCCCGAGCGGCGAAAACGCGGCATGGAATTGGCCCTCGACATGATCCGCACGGCGAAGCTTCTGGGCACGGAGAACCTGCTGGTGATCGCCGGGTCGACCTACGTCCCGTGGCTGGAAGACGACCCGCCGGTCGCGCCCGAGGTCTGCGATCGCCGCGCCCACGAGGCCATCGGCCGATTGATCCCCGCGGCTCAGAAGGCCGGCGTGTACCTGAACGTGGAGAACATCTTCATCAACGGGTATCTCCACAGCCCGCAGGAAATGGTGAGGTTCGTCGACAGCTTCCGGTCCGACCGCGTCCGCGTCCACTTCGACACGGGCAACATCATGCTCTACCATTTCCCCGAGCATTGGATTCCGATCCTGGGGAAGCGGATCCAGAACATCCACCTGAAGGAATACACGAAGCGGGTCCACGAGTTCAACCTGCACACGTTCCGGCCGCTTCTGGACGGGACCACGGACTGGCCGGCGGTGCTGGAGGCCCTGGACGGCGTCGGCTACCGCGGCTATCTCACGTTCGAGTATTTCAACCCGTTTCCGCACTGGCCCGAGACACTGGTCTACCACACGTCCGACTCGCTGGACCGGATGCTCGGCCGGAAAGTCTGAGCGATCGCGACGTCCTGGCAAACGCACGTCGTCGCTTGGCCAGACAACCTGAGCCGCTTGCGGCTTCGCCCCAGTCAACCTTGACGCTCGGCGCTGCGGTCGCAGCCCGTGCCCACGATGGAGTGACCCATGCACGATCCGATTCGGGAGGAACGACTCCCAGGCGTCCGGATTCTTCTGACGATCACCGCGATCGCATTAGCACCTCATTTCCCGGCGCACGCCGCGGAGGCGGACGCTCGGCGCAGCTCTCCTGACCTCGCCGAACAGCGCCAGACTGAGCTTCCCCGGATCGTTCGCGTTCGAGAGACGTTCAACGGCGCCCCGTTTGAGTATCGAATCGAGTCGCGTCAAGAAGGGGCCGCGTACGTCATCTACCGGCTGACCTATCCGTCGCCCGTGGTCACGTCCGTTCCTCAGAACAACACGATCCCGGCCGAATACTACGTTCCCCGGGCCATTCGGGCGGAGGACCCCGGACGTCCGGGCGTGGTCTGCGTGCACATCCTGGACGGCGATTTCGTGCTCGTGCGCATGACCTGCTCGATGCTGGCCTCGCACGGCATTCCGGCCATCCTGTTCAAGCTGCCGTACTACGACGAGCGGGGCCTGCCCAAGGGGCCCAGGGCGCTGGCGGCCGATCCGAAGCTGTTCGTCGGCGCCCTCTCGCAAGGGCTCCAGGACGTGCGGCGCACCGTCGACGTGCTCGCCTCGCGGCCGGAAGTCGACCCCGAGCGAATCGGGATCACGGGGATCAGCCTGGGCGGGATCGTGGCGGCCGTGTCGGCGGGCATCGAGCCCCGCTTCGAGCGGGCGATGCTCATCCTGGCCGGCGGCGACCTGAAGACGATCATCCACCACGCCCTGGAAACCGACGAGCTGAGCCAGGTGATCCGGCGACTCCCGCCGGGCGAGCGGGCCGAGCTGGACCGGGCGATCGACGCCGTCGATCCGCTCCGCCACGCGGCCGCACTGCGCGATCGGGCCCAGGCAGGAAAGGTGCTCATGGTGAACGCCGCCGTGGACGAGGTCATCCCGCGGGCGTGCACCATGAAGCTTGCCTCCGCGCTGGGGATCGAGGACCGCGTCGTTTGGCTCGACGGGCTCGGCCACTACACGGCCATGGCCGAGCTGCCGCGGGTGCTGCGAACCGCCGTGGAGTTCTTCGGGGAGGACATGCCTCCCGGTTTGGCGACCCCCGCCGAAGCCCCCCGAGGCCGCACGCCGTTGGAGATCGTGGTGTCGCTGATTCAGCAAGTCAGCGCCTTCTTCGTCTCCGAGCCCGGCGAAGGCCGCTGCCACTTCGTCGACTTCGCCCTCACGGCCACCCCCGAAGGGGACGACACGGTGGAGGCGCGGATGCGCCTGATTCGCGGGCGAGACGGGCGTTTCAAGCTCGAAGGCAACCTGCCCATGGTGGGAGAGGTGGCCCTAGGGCAAAGTGACTTTCCCTGGATGGTTTCCGGCGGGAAGATGCTGTTCAAGGGCACGGGCGACCCGGGCGGCGAACTGGACGGCCCGCTCGCGTTCGCCGAGCCCGAACAGCTCTTGAGGCTGCGCATGGCCGCCGGCGCCGTCGCCGGTCTGACGATTGCCCCCCACGTGCTCAACCAGTGGCTCGCCGTGAGCGACGAGACGCCCGCCAACGGTCCGCCGGTGATCCGGGTGGTGCTGAAGGAGAAGGGGACGGGAAGCCTCCGACTGGCGATGCGGGACGACGGCAAAACCCCGCGGGAGGTGACCTTCGACGTGGCCGGCGTCAAGGGCACGGTCAGCTTCCGCGGCTGGCAGACGAACACCGTCGCCCACCGGTCCATGTTCGATCCACCCTCAGGGCTGCCGGAGAGAGAGGTCGCCCGGGCGGATCTGTATCGCGTGTTTTCGTCGATGTTTGACTTCGCCGTGGAGAGCTCTCAATGAAAGGCAGATTGATGGGATTACCATATTCCTCGTGCCGGGGTCGGGCGCCCTTTCGTGTGTTGCTGGTATGGTGCGCGTTCTGGCTGGTGGGCGGTTGCCTGCTCGCCCCAACGATCTCTTCGGCTGCCGAGCCGCAGGCGATCCGGGTCGTTGCCCGGGATACTGCGGGGCACGGGCTCCTCTGCAAGACCGAGGAGAAGACGATTCTCCTCGTGGCCGGGACGCCGGAGCAGATGGGAACTGCCCACGGCACGCTGCTGGGGGCGAAGGCCAAGAAGCTGGTCGATCGGGTCCTCTATCTCGTCGGCGGGGTCGAGAGCCTCGAGTCGGGCACGTGGTTCCTCGATCGCATGGCCGAGATCGAGCGCCGAACGCTCCCGCACACGCCGGGGCGGTTCCTCGTCGAGTGCGATGCGCTGGCCGAGGCGGCCGGCGTCTCCACGCGCGACGGGCGCTACGCCAACCTCTTCCCCGAGCGATTCCACTGTAGCGGCGTCGCCGTGCGCGGCAAAGCGACCAAGGACGGCTCGGTGCTCCACGCCCGGGTGCTCGACTACATGCGCGATATCCGCCTTCAGGACGCCGCGGCCGTCGTGGTCTTCATGCCCGAAGGATACAACGCCTGGATGAGCCTCGGCTACGCCGGCTTCATCGGCACGGTCACCGCGATGAACGAGAAGGGCCTGGCCATCGGCGAGATGGGCGGCGGGGGCGTCGGCGATTGGGACGGCGTGCCCATGAGCTACCTTCTGCGCGACATTATGGAACGCGCTTCCACGGTCGAGGAAGCTCTCGATATCCTCCGAAATTCCCCGCGCACTTGCGAGTACTACTACGTGATCAGCGACAAGAGCCGGGCCATGGCAGGCGTCCATGCCGACGCGCGGCAGGTGACCGTTCTCCGCCCGGGCCAGCAGCACCCGGAGCTGCCGCTGGTGCCTGAAGAGACGGTCATGTTCTCCGCCGGGAGCCGTGCGGAAGCCCTGAGCGAGCGGCTCCAAGAGCACTACGGGCGGATCGACGTGGCCGCGATGATCGAGATCATCAAGCGCCCGGTGGCCATGAGCTCCAACCTCCACAACGCGATTTTCGCCCCGGAGACGCTCGACATGTGGTTCGCCGACGCCGGCCGCCACACCGTCGCTTGCGACGAGCCGTACGCCCACTGCAACCTGGCGGAGCTGGTGCGGTTCTACGAGACTACGATGCACGCCCCTTCCACGCGCCAACCGTGACGAGTGAACGTCGGGGCGTGGAGCGAAACGAGATCGACGCTTGGCGGTGCTTGACAGCCGCCCGAAAGGCAGGCCAGAATAAGCCCCAGGGTGAGCAGTGGCCGGGGCCCGTGGGGACGACAAGCCGCTTTCCCTGCTCCGCAGAGGGCGGGGTCTTATTCGGAAACCGGATAACACCCCCGGGTAAGTGGGCCTGATTTCGCAAGCTTCTGAGGCTAGAGGACTTAGCCGTTCAGAACTGGATATCGAAGAGGCGTCCTATACGGCGAATTCGTCCGCATAAGACGCCAAGTGGCGGTATAGACGGAAAACCGTATACTCAACAAGTTGGCCTGAGAGAGATATGACCAGAACCCGCGATGAACTGCTCGGGGAGATCCGCTCTGCTGCGGCGAAGGCGAAGGGTCCATACCTGACCTACGACCAGTTCCGGGAGTTGTCTGGGATACCCATGAGCCAAGTCTATCGCCATTTCGACTCTTGGACGGATGCCTGCCACTCGGCACGCGTGCCGTGCGGGAGGGCGTCTCCGGGCAATATCACCCCGCGGTACAGCAAAGGCAAGGAGCACGCCTTGCGCGAGGTAGAGAAAGTAGCAGGCAGACTTGGGGTCTCGTCACTATCGAAGGCCCAGTTCGACAGCCAGAAGCCGGAGGTCAAGTCTCAAACGGTTGCCGTCCTTTGGGGCGGCTGGCACAACGCCATCCGAGCCGCCGGACTCGAGATACATCCCAGCTACCAACCCGAGATCTCGCTACGCGAACTGGCACACGAGTTCCTCGCGGCTGTCAGCAGTCTGGGCGGCATTCCAACAGTCAATCAGCTCGCCCGACGCTCGCAGCACTCCAAGAACAGCTTCACCCGTAAGTTCGGTACCTACAGGGACTTTAAGAGAGCCGCAATCGAGTTCTTGCTTCAGCACGCGGACCTCAAGCCAGATGACCGACTGCTCATCGAGGATCATCTCGCCTCCCTTCGCTCTCCCGCGCCCTCGCCGCCGGCTCCCCCGCATCCCCACCGGAAGGGGCGACATCTTGGCTTCCGAGCCTTCGCCTTCGCCCCCACGTATGAACAAGAGGTGGTGTCTCTCTTCAGCACCGTTGCAGATGAGCTGGGCTTCGAGATCGTGTGCCAACGGCAAGCCTTTCCGGACTGCGAGGCTCGTCGGCGAACCAACTCGCGCAGACCAGCGTACAGGAAATGCCTCATCGAGTTCGAATTCCGGAGCAGCGACTACGTCAGACATGGCCATCCTGTGGACGGTTGTGATCTTCTCGTGTGTTGGGAGCACGACTGGAGTGATTGTCCGCTGGAGGTGTTGGAGTTACGTTCTGAGATCAATCGCCTTCGGGGGTGGAAATAGAGAGGCCAACCAGGCGATAAGCGGAACACCAACAGCCGGCCGCTTCGCGTCCGCCTGTCGGTGTTCCGCTTATCGCAATCGTTCGATGGCCCCGGTAAGCGCGACAATCCCAATTCCTGTGAAGTGACTCGCGATGGCGACCGTGCACGTGGAAACGAGGATTCCGAGCCACCTGGTCGCGCGGCCCAGTCGGGATCTGGTGATTGCGGCACATCAGCAGATCACGCATGAGTGGTAGGCGACGGCCAAAGACCGGTTCGAACTCTACGTTTCAGAAGCCGTGCTCGACGGAATCACGGCCGGTGATCCCGGAGGCGGAGAATGATCGATGATCCCATAGTCCAGGAAATCCACGAAACCCGACGGCGGATTATGGCCGAATCTGGTGACGAGGTGCCGAGGGCTCGAGGGAAGGTCTCCCGGCACAGGGGGTTACGCCGGCAGGGGGGGTCATTTCGACAGGCCGCCAACGGTTCGTCATCCACATACTTGGCAATGTAGAACTGCGATGGGCCGTTTGATCCCTCAAACACGATCATCGACCTAGCAACTAGCCCTTTAGGAGTCATTACACATGCCCTATTCGAGACCACAAACTGTTGGCGAACTGATCGACCTGCTTAAGTTGTTTCCGGGACACTTCCCAATTGAATTCCAGGGCCTAACGCTGTTCCAGATCAAGGACCGCGGCGAGGTGGCGAGTTTCGAATTCAACGAGCTGTTCGAAATCACGCACGATCCAAACGCCGTCCATGATGGAGATTGAGTACGCCGGAAGTCAATATTGACACGTCTGAAAATGGCAGTTGCGTAGGGTGGGGTGCGTGCACCCACGCGCCCCTTCCTCAGCGTAGACTTCCCGGCCTGCTCGACGCGTCGCTCACCCCGCGAGAAAGCCCGACACGCTCCCGCCCCGCTCGATCATCCGCTCGATCGCCAGCAGGTTGAGCATCAGGTGGCGCGGATGATGAAAGTTGCCGACCCGCTCGTAGTGCTCCACGAACGTGCCCTTGCGATCCGGCCAGAGGTCCCAGAGTGCGTAGCCGTGCTTTTTCAGGGGGAACGTCTTGTGGACGTACGAGAAAATCCTGCCGAACCAGTCCTTGGCCCAGTCCGCCCCGGTGTGCTCGATGGCGAACAACGTGCCGATCAGGGCCTCTTCCTGGACCCACAGCGCCTTGTCGAGGATCCAGGTGTTTTCCTCGATGTTTTTACATCCGCGGAAGAAGCCGCCGTAGACGTCGTCCCAGGCGACCTCCATGGTTCGCTGGAAGAGCCGGGCCGCCTTGGCGAACAGGGCCTTGTCCTCGCGCCGGTGCGCTTCGTACATCACCATCCACAGGGCCTCGATGCCGTGCCCGGTGTAGACGAGGTCCCGGTATTCGTTGTCCGGGCGCGACAGGTCGTGCCGGAGCACCTCGTTGAGTCGTACTCGGGGTTGTAGTGGTGCCGGAAGATCGCCCCGATCGCGCGGCGAACCGCCGCGTCAATCTCGGCGTCCTCCCGCTGGGCAAGCATCTGGGAGCCGGCCCTCAGAAGCAGCATCCATACTCCCAGCAAGCGGACACCGGGCATCTCGCTCCCCGGATCCCCGGCCAGGTAGACCTGCGGCGCCGTGGGGTCGTAGTCGGGCCGGTCGTACAGCTTGACGCACTTGAGATAGAGCTGTTTGGCCTGGTGCCAGTAACGGTCGTCGCCGCACGCCCGGGCGTACTCGGCAAGACCGTTGGCGATGAACAGGTCGCCGTAGACCTGCTTGGCCACCGGCACGTAGCGGCCGCCGATGTATTGACCTTGCGCGGCGATCGGCTTGCCCTCTTTGTCATACTCGGCGGGCCAAAGGTCGTCCCCCTGCGGCGGGTCGTGGAGGATGAACTCCGCGGCCTTCCGGGCGACCTCCAGGTACTTCTCCTCCCGCGCCAGCTCGTTATACAGGAAGGAGTAGACCCAGATGCCCCGGCCGACGTACCAACTGTTCTTCCGGGTGTTCAGGTTTGTGCCGTCGCGGTCGGTGTTGCACATGAACCCGCCCCGCTCATGGTCGATGACGTGCTTCTCCATGAACGGCAGGAAGTCGTCGAACAGGTCGTAGCGGTACTGGTCGCGGAGCTCTTCGAGCGTGCGGCCGGCCAGCTTTCCGTCGCGGGTCACCGTCGCGCAACCCTCGCCGCCTGACTCGGCTTGGGATGCGCACGGTGCCGACGGATCGCTTGCGAGGCACGCGTTCTGCGATAAGCACAGGTCCAATCCGGCCCAAGCGAATGCAGCCCCCGCGGAAGTCGTCAGAAGTTCTCGGCGATTCATATTGAACGTCCTTTACGTCCGATGTTCGTCTCGTCAGGCCAGCACGATCTCTTTTCCGGTTCGGGAAGACTCGTACGCGGCCAGGGCCGCGGCCACCGCCTGTCGACCGTCCCAGCCGGTGACGGGCGGCCGGCGACCGGCCAGGATCGCGCCGAAGAAGTCGCGGCAGTGCTTGGCGTACGACTCCAGGCGGACGGGGTCGAGAAACCCCTTGCCTTGCCAGTCGATGGGCTCCTGGGTCTCGACGACTTCCCACTGGCCGTCCCGCGTGGCTCGCAGCTCGCCGTACGCGTCCAAATCGATCAGCCCTTGCTCGCCCAGGATCCAGCAGGCGAACTGGGTCCGCGGGAAGCCCGGCTTGGGCATCTCGCCCGAGCTCCAAAGCGTGACGGTGGTGCCGTCGGTCATGGTCATCAGGAGCATCGACGTGCCCTCCACCTTGACGTCCGGCTGGAGACTGGTGCACTTGGCGTAGACGGTGGCGATCTCCGCGCCGGTGAGCCAGCGGATGCGGTCGAAATTGTGGATCGCATGGCCGAAGAGGATGCCCAGGTTGTCGCGGTCGCTTTGCCATTGGGGAAACGCGGCGAGCCCACCGGCCAGAAGCTGGTAGTCCATGATCTGCCGGACGCGTCCGATGCGCCCTGCCGCGATCAGCTCCTGGGCCCGGATGTTGCACCTGCGGCTTCGCTGGGTGAAGGCGATCGAGCAGAACACGCCCGCCTGTTCGCACGCCTCGATGATCGCGTCGCAATCGGCCACGGTGCAGGCCATGGGCTTCTCGATCATCACGTGCTTTCCCGCGCCGGCGGCGGCCAGGGCGTGCTCGGCGTGGAGGTGGTGCGGCGTGGTGACGAACACGGCCGAGACGTCGTCCCGCCTCGCCAGCGACCCGACCGACTCCTCCAAGTCGACGCCGTAGTCCTCGGCCAACTGCCGGGCGCGTGACCCGCCCGTCACCGCCTTGAACGTGGCTTCCGGGCAGAACTTGGAGATCGTCTCCGCGTACGTTCGGCCCATGAAGCCCGACCCGATAATCCCCACTCCGAGGTCGCCCATCTGCTTATCCCTTCGGCTGCTGGAACAACTCGACCGGCTTCGGCCCGATCGATCCGCAATCCGGCCAATCCTCAACGCTGCGGCGGCGATCGTGGGCCGATCCCTTCGCTAGGGTGCTGAAATTCCCCCCCACATGTGCCGGCACGAAGGTGACGCTGGGGCCCAACGTCAGGAGAACGTCGTCGGCGACCACGGGCAACTCCGGAACTCGCGGCCACTCTCTCCTCTCGGCTCACGGAGGGCCTCATTTTCGACACGCTCTGTTTACATTCTTCGACGGCGACTCTAAGGTGTTTGACAGTCCCGGGACTGGCCAGTTCCCGATCGACCCGCCGAGTGATTGCCGTCAAGGTAAGGCAAAGTCAAACGGGATGCAATGACCAACGACCTCCCCCTCTTCGACGCCAACTGCATGCTGGGCCGGATCATCGCCCCGAAGCCGGGTTTCCCCCTCTCGGTCGGCGAGCTTCTGGACGTGATGGACGACTTCGGGATCGCCGAGGCCCTGGTCTATCACTCGTTGAGCAAAGAGTATCACCCGGCGGAAGGGAACCGCGTGCTTCTCGACGAGATCGCCGCAGTCGAGCGGCTGCACGCCATGTGGGTCGTCATGCCCTCGCACACCGGCGAGTTGCCCGACGAAGAGGAACTGGTGCGCCAAATGCTATCCCTCGGCGTCAAAGCGGCGCGGGTCTTCCCCCACCCGGACAGCCAGAACTTCTCCTTGCGGCATTGGGTTTCCGAAAGGCTTCTTCGATCGCTTCAAAGCATGCGCATCCCGCTGTTCGTCGATCAGGAGCAGGTCGACTGGGACACCGTCCACGAGGTCTGCGAGCGATACTCCGAGCTGCCGCTGGTCTTGACCAACGTCGGGTACCGAGTGAACCGATACTTGTATCCGCTCTGGGAGAAGTACGCCAACTCCTACATCGAGCTGTCGAACTACTGCGGCCACCGGGCGATCGAGGAGCTTGTGGGGCGGTTCGGGGCCGAGAGGCTTCTGTTCGGGACCAGGCTCCCCTACTTCACGCCCGGCTCGGCCATCGGCATGCTGAGCTACGCCGGGATCAGCGAGGCGGAGAGGAAGCGGATCGCGGGCGACAACCTGAGGAACCTACTCGCGCGAGTCGGTGACGAATGATACGGGATCAAGTGAAATCGGGCTTGCCCCTTGACGACGTCCCGGTGATCGACTGCCACGGCCATCTCGGCAGTTGGCAGCTCCTCCACATGGCCAAGAACACCGTCGAGGACACGGTCCAGACCATGGACCGCCTGGGCATCGATAAACTGTGCCTGAGCCCCTTCCTGGGATGCTTCGGCGACTTCCGACGGGGCAACGACGCCCTGGGCAAGGCGCTGCGACACTACCCGGATAGGCTCATCGGCCAGTTCACCGTCAATCCGCACTACGCCGACGAAATCCTCCCGGAGCTCGAGCGGTGCCAAAGCGAGTACGGAGTGCGGATGCTCAAGATCCACCCGTTCTGTCACGAGTATCCGGCTGACGGCGAGGGATATCGGCAACTCTGGGCCTATGCGAACGACAACCGGCTGGTGGTTCTCAGCCATACTTGGGAATCCGACAAGAACTGCGGGCCGGGGATGTTCGGCAAGATCGCAACGGACTACCCGAACGCAACGATCATCCTCGCCCACGCCGGGGGCACGCAGGAAGGTTGCCGGCAGACGATCGAAGTCGTCCAAGGGCACGAGAACCTCTATCTCGACACGGCAACCAGCCAGCTCCACATCGGGATGATCGAACGCTTCGTCCGGGAGGTGGGCGCCGAGCGAGTGCTCTTTGGTTCGGATATCCCGCTCCTGGACCCCGCCGCCCAGCTCGGAAGGATCGCGTTTGCGAAGATCAAGGAAGAGGAGAAGGAGTTGATCCTGGGGCTTAACGCGAAACGGCTGCTGGGGGAGTGAAAACCACACCTCGTTACGAGGCTCCGCCTCGTGACATGACCACAGAGTCGTAGTCGTAGGGTGCGTGAAACGCACCACACCGGCTTCATGGTGCGTTTCACGCACCCTACGGTTGCTCCGCCTCGTAACGTCAGAACAGGACAGCCAACGATGACCGACCATCACAAGCAAGACCAACCAGGTGTACGTCGCGTGTTCCTCGGGGGCGCACTGGCGGCAGCGACCGGCGGCTCACTCGCCGCGTTCTCCTCCGCGTCCGCACAGCCCCGCACCGAGCGGAAGTCCAAGGCCAAGCGGACCGGCCTCACCCCCGAAGGCCTTCCCCCCGCCGACTCCGGCTATACGCAGGGAATCCTCGCCGAAGGGCAGCGCCTGGTGTTCGTCTCCGGCCAGGGACCGGACGACTTGACGGCCGACGTGGAAACGCAGCTCCGCCAAACGCTGAAGAACATCGGCGACGTGCTCCAGGTGGCGGGAGCGTCGTTCGCGGACGTCGTGTTCATCCGCGGGTACTTCGTGCATCTGAGCCGCGATCTGCCCGTGTATCGCAAGATCCGCAAAGACTACCTCAAGAAACCCTACCCGGCCTCGAGCTGCGTCGGCGTGACCGAGCTGGCCGTTCAGGGGATGGAGTTCGAGATCGAGGCGTTGGCCATCCTCCCGTAGGGTGATACTATGGAAGCGGAGGCCGAGCCGAACTAGCTTGGTCCTTGAACACGTGGTAAACCGGGGGTTTGTACGAGTCTCAAACCAGCGATTTCCACAAAAGGAGCCAAGCC
>Ga0307379_10004026_pt1 | contig 21102 bp, 18 predicted proteins | sample UN2MG_FD_202237 | JGI IMG/M metagenome (GOLD analysis project Ga0307379, IMG submission 202237) | Soil microbial communities from Risofladan, Vaasa, Finland - UN-2 | ecosystem: Environmental > Terrestrial > Soil > Coastal area > Acid sulfate soil | place: Finland: Risofladan, Vaasa | collected... | reverse complement strand
CTGCTGCTGGATCGCCCAGCAATTCTCCTCTTCATCATCGAACATCAACTGACAGTTCGTCTCCCGGACCGCTTTCACCTTCCATTCGGGCATTGTCCCCGGCCAGTCAATCGGCTTCATGAGGAGCTCATGGTAGTTGATGACCAGTGTCCGCAGCAAATCCTCGGTCTCCGCGCGTCGGCCGGAATCCCGACCGGTGATGATGAACACCAGGTCATTGTCCGCGATGAGGGCGTCAATCAGCATCTTGAAGCGCATCGGCGCCTGAGTGATCGTCCCGTCAATATCAATGCCGAAACGGAGCTGCTGGGCTTCTTCGATTATCTTTGCTTTGTTCATGACAAGGTTTTAGGTTGTCGGTTTTAGAGTTTAGGGCACCTTATAACCCGGAACCTACAACCCACAACCCCTTTCTTACCATCCAGCGGCGTATCCTGTCTCCATCCTGGGCGAAGCACCGCCGAAGATGACCCCGTCCCTGATCTGAATCCCCAATACCCGCCCATGACTCCATGGGCCATTAACCACTACATCATGCCCACGTTTTGTCAATTCACTGCGCACATTCTCGGGGATCCGATCCTCAATCACCAAGCGCTTCGGATACATCGTCCGAGGATAGAAAGAACTCGGAAAATGGCCGGTGTGGTAGGTCGGGGCATCGAGCGCCTCCTGGAGGTTCATTCCGAAGTCCACGACATTGAGGAAGAACTGGAGAGTCCACTGATCCTGCATGTCGCCGCCGGGAGTCCCCAGCGCCATGAAAGGCCGGCCGTCCTTCATCGCCAGCGAGGGCGTCAGGGTCGTCCGCGGCCGCTTCCCCGGCTGGAGGGCGTTCGGGCGGCGAGGGTCGAGAAAGAACATCTGCCCGCGAGTGCCGAGTGGGAAGCCGAGGCCATCCACGACGGGCGATGACATCAGCCAGCCGCCGCTGGGAGTGGCCGAGAACATGTTGCCGGCGGAGTCTATCACGTCCAGGTGAGTGGTGTCGTGATCAAAGCCATCAGACGGATCGGTCGGATCGGACGGATCGGGCTTGGCGGACGATGGGTCATAGGGCAGACGCCGTATGTCACCCGGCCTGAACTCGGCAGAGGCTTCCGGCCCGATCAGCTTCCGCCGTTCAGTGGCATAATCCTTGGAGAGCAAGGTATCCAGCGGAACGTCATCGAAGTCGGGGTCGCCATAGTACGCCTCTCTGTCGGCGAAGGCCAGCTTGGCCGCCTCGATGGCGGCGTGAATGTGGTCGGCCGAATTATGGCCCAAACCCGCAAGATCGAATCCCTCCAGCAATGTGAGCTGCTGAAGGAACACCGGCCCCTGACACCACGGCCCGCACTTGTAGACATCGATGCCTCGATATGAGACGGTCGGCGGATCCTCGACCTTCGCATGATACCCAGCCAGGTCATCGTAATCCATCAGGCCCGAATGCGCCAAGCCGGTGGCATCCTTGACCTTCGTGTCCCGGCAGAATGCCGCAATCCGCTCGGCGATCTCGCCCTTGTAGAAATGGTCACGGGCGGCATCCAGACCGCCGGTCTTCTCGGCCTCCAGAACCTTGCGGAATGTGGCAGCCCATTGAGGCTGCCGGTAGATCCCACCGATCTCGGGGATGCCGCCGGCCAAGAATGCCTCCGCCGAAGTGGGCCATTGCTCGGTGAACTTCTTCTGCTGGGCGAGGAGTGTGTCCTTGAGTTTGGCATACATTGGGAAGCCGGACTCCGCCAGCTCGATCGCCGGCATGAGCACCCGCGACAGGGGCATTGTGCCGAACTCCCGAAGGGCTGTGACCCAGGTATCGAATGCCGCGGGGACGGTCGCCGGGAGGAATCCGTCGCCCGGGATGAGGTCAATCCCTTGCTTGCGAAACCACTCGATGGTCGCACGCCGAGGAGCAGTCCCCTGCCCGCTGATGGCGTTCACTTTCCCAGTTTTCGCAGAGTAAACGAGGATAGGGACTTCCCCGCCGATGCCGTTCAACTGCGGCTCGAGGACCGCCAGGCAGAACCCGGCGGTGACTCCGGCATCGATCGCATTTCCGCCCTCCTGCAGGACTCGCAGGCCGGCGAAAGTGGCGAGGTAGTGGCCGGTAGTGATGACTGCGTGCGTGCCCATGATAACCGGGCGAGTGGTGAAACTTGGCATAGACTTTAGACCTTAGACTTTGGACGTTAGGGACAGACTTTAGGGATCAGACTTTGGACTTTAGGGACCGGAGGCCGGATTGGGTGTCCTCGTAGATGCGTCTCGCGCCAGCCAGGAAATCCTGCACATAGGGCTTCAACTCAGGGGCGGAGAAATCGTCCACGAACGGCAAGCCGGCTCGATTCATCTCCGTCCCGACGGAGATCGGCATATCGAACTCGCGGGCTGCCCGAACCACCTCGCCAAGCTTCCGAATCTTGAGCGCCTTCTCGGCCGGGTCTTTGATGTTCCAGTTGCGGTCAGGGATGATGTTCACCGACACAACCCCCTTCGAGCGAAGAAGCTCCAGGAAGCCGATGGGGTCCTCCTCGCCGGGGTTCGTGCCGTCCAGCCAGGCGATCATCGGGAGAGCGTCCATGCCCCGGATCATCGTGATGGCGTCCTCTATGGTCGGGAAGCTCCCGCTCTCGGGAGGCACATACCCCACCCCGCCGAACTTCATGAGCTTGGCGCGCATCTTCTCATGGAACTTCGGCGTGTCGGGGATCAGGGCGGCCATATCCTCCTGGGTCATGCCCAGCTTCTTTGCCCAAAAGCCGACAGCAGCATCACCCAGGACCTCGCAAGCCTTCCGATCATACGCGGCGAGCATGTGCCGCTCAGTGGCATTGCCCGAGGGGGTCAGCGGAATGACGTCCCTCTCGTAATCCAACTGCACCTCATCGAGATATGCATTCACGCGTCGCATTAGCCCCAGATTCCGCGAACGTGCCATGCTCGCCATTGACTTCAGAATCCGATCGGCCTCACTCCCGGCGGGCGGCCGCTGATAGCATCCCGCCGCCATGAAGTAGGCGATACCCGGCTCATTGGGACTGCTGATGACTTTGTCCGCAAGCTCCCTGATGAAAACCCTGGTCTCCAAGCCCGCGACCGTCTTAAGCCCCAGCAAGTCACCTGCGGCGAGGAACTCGTCCACGCCGTCGAGGACGTCGAAGTCCACGATGCCGGCGACCTCCATCCCGTACTTCCGAGCCTCCAGGGCCACTCTGCTCGGCGACCAGCCGTTCGCGTTGAAAGAGAAAAAGGTGTGATAGTGGAGATTGACCTCTTCCTTGGCAGGCGGGAAGGCGTTTTGCGAGGCCAGTTCTTCCAGAGCGGCACGACGCTCAGAAGCATTGAAACTGTTCAGTTGCTCCTCAAGATTCGCAGACACAAACAAAAGGATACAACCTATGGGCGAACTGGGTCAAGGGCGGGGATGAGTTCCACTGACGCAAGCTCGGATTGGATCTCAGCCAGCATCTTATTGGTAAGCCAGCCGTCCTCGGTATTGACCACAGAAAACGCATCCAGCGGCGTGAGGTCGAAGACCGGGCCGCCTTTTTCGTCCTTCGCAAGCCTGTCAAAATCGGCGGGAGCTTGCGGCTCGAGGAACACCGGCCAATCGGGAGGAAGGACTTTGAAGGCCTGGGCAACCGCATACGCGGCGATTCCGGCCTCCTTGGCCTTCATCACTGCCTGGCGAGTGCCGATCTTGTTCATCAGATGAGTGCTCGTAAGGGCATCGCACCCGACGACGACGGCATCCACTTCGCCGACCGCGGCCTCGATATCCGAATCGGAGATAGTTCGTGCATTCACGCCATGCTCACATAGGAATTGGGCTAGCTGGATACCCTCTTTCTTGGGCAAGGATTCGGCGACTACGACCTCCTTCTCGCCCCCATGCCACCCCAGAATCGTGTCCCTCACTGCTTCACTGTAGCTCAAGGTGAACAGCCGGTGATGCTGTCTCAGACAATCAATGCCCCCAGCCACGGTCAAATCAGTTGAGTCCTCCACTGCACTGAGAAGCTCCGTGATCAGCGCGTCCAGGTCATACTCGCCGCCTTCCCGCTCGATGGCGAGGAGCAATCGTGCCGCCAGGTTGGGGAACACACCCAGTGAGGGCCTGCATGCGGCAAATGCCCGAACCGCCTTGAGAACCTGTTCTCTGTCCAACTTCTGGTCATTTGCTTGTACATATCCACCGAGAGCGACCAATCCACGACGCGCCAGTTCGGTCGCTCCATGATCGGTGTCGCCCGCGACTGCCTCCAGCCCCGCCCAGAATTCCTGGTCGCCGAATGGAGGCCATACCCGATCGAGGGCCTGCCTGAGTCCCGGCACGGTCTTCAAGCCGGCAAAATCCTCCGGCGCAAACCAGCCCCATTCGTCGGTTTCCCAATCGGTTTTGATCTCGATACCATCCTCAAGTCGGAATAAGAACGGGAACACCAGCCACCGATGATTATCGTCGTCAATGGGAAAAGGAATCCCGATGCCCCTGAGATGCGCATGCCCAACTATGAGGCCTGCCTCTTCCAGCAATTCGGTCCGCGCCTGATTCAGCGGCAGCCGCTCCATGTAGCCGCTGAACGCCGACCAGGAACCCTGATACGTGCGGACTTTCTCACTGCGCTTGATCAGAATTACCTTATCGTCCCTGTAGGCAAACGCAGCCACGACTGGCACCCTCTCCTCAACCGACATGGCAATCACTCCTCACAGAAGAACTCGTCATCATGCTTCCAGGCCGGGACGCCGACGATCAGGGTCTTCATGTCGCCGTAGGCTCGGTGAGGCAACCCCGGCGGAATCAGTATCGTCACCCCAGGCCTCAACTCCACCGTATCTTTACCCAGTTCCATCTTCCCAACACCTTCGAGGATGTAGTAGATTTCGCTCACCTCTTTGTGATAGTGTTTGGTCGAGTCGGTGATGCTGGTGACGTGGACGTTCGCAACGGGAGTATCGGCCCTCGTGATGATTCTGGTGCTCGTCCCGCACGGGCATGGAACGCTGGGCGCGGATTCAAGCATTCGGTAGATGTAATCAGGCATATGGACCTCCTTGGATTCATTCGTCCAATCCTCCGGTCTTCCTGCATTGGTGAAACCAAAGCCCTGGAAAATCGTCAGAACAATTGGTTTGGCAACCAATCACACATCGAGGTGCACAATGCGATATCTCACGAGAATCATCCCTGTTCTACTTCTCCTGGCAGCCCTTCCTGCCATTGCAGAACAGCCTTCCGTGACGTCGAAGACACGGACGGTAGCCGCATTCAAGAACGGCCTGGGCTACTTCCTCCAGGAAGGTGAAGTGAAGCTCACGGAGGGATGGGCGGTATCCGACAATCTGCCGTCAGCAGCCCTGGGAACGTATTGGGTCGGCTCGCCGAAGTCGGGAGTCACGGTCGAGCGGCTGGTCGCATTACAGGAAGACGTGACCAGGACCGTGCCTGCCGGGAGCATCCAGGAACTGCTAGAGGTGAATGTAGGCAAGGGAGTCCGCCTGACAGTCAGCGACAAGCTCGTCCAGGGCAAGCTTATCGCCGCCCCGTCCACACTGGCGCTCATCCAGACTGCGACCGGAACAACGGCCATTAACAAAGCTAGTGTGTCATGGGTGGAGATAGAGGGGGCAGCCGAAGCCAATCGCTCTATCACGGAGAAGGCCAAACGTCTCCGCTTTAAGATAACCGGCGCAAAAGACAAAGCTCCCATCACCATCGGCTATCTCCAGAAAGGCATCACGTGGGCGCCGGCTTACCTGGTAGAGCTTCTCACTGACACCAAAGCTCGAATAACGATGCAGGGTTTGCTCGCAAATGACGTGGAGGATCTCGACGGCGTGGACGTCTACTTCGTCGTAGGCTATCCGAACTTCATGTATAGCAACATTGTTTCGCCTCTGGCGCTCACTCAGTCGGTGACCGATTTCATTCAGAACCTCAGTCGCCCGCAGACCACGTACGCTGGAGTCGCCGCCCAGTCAATGTCCAATTTCTATGCCGGCGATCTCATGGAGGCTCGCGCGCCAGGAGGCTATGGTGGATTCGGTTACTCGAGCGGCACGGAGACCCCTGCGGCTCCGGAGGAAGACTTGTTCCTCTACCAGATCAAGGACGTCTCGCTCAATGTCGGCGAGCGCGCGTACTACACGGTCTTTACCGCCGAAGTGCCCTACGAACATGTTTATGAATGGACCATTCCCGATTTCTCACGCGTGCAGTGGAACGGTTACCTTGATTCCTCCCGCCGGCCGCCAGACCAGCCTGCGCCTGAGGATCAGATCTGGCACAAGCTGAGGCTCACAAACACATCGAAGTTCCCCTGGACAACCGCTCCGGGCATGGCGACATCCAACGGCCAGCCGCTGTCGCAGGATACGCTGAACTATACCTCCAAGGGCGCGAAAGGCGATCTCAAGATCACCGTGGCGACCGACATCAGAGGCAAGCACTCGGAGACTGAGAAATCGCGGGAGAACGACTCGCTCAAGACCTCATGGGGCACATTCGCGAAGGTCACGTCCGACGGCGAGCTGGTTCTAAAGAACTTCAAATCACGGGCAGTCACAGTGACGGTCAAGAAGAGGGTAACCGGGGAAGTAGTAACGGCAAGCGACGACGGCAAAACCGAGAAGGTCTCTGAAGGCATCAAGGCGGTGAACCCGACCTCGGTCATCACCTGGGACATCCCCCTGAAAGCCGGCGAAGAAAAGACTATCAACTATACCTATTTCACGTATGTGAGGTACTAGGTCATAGGTTGTCGGTTGTGGGTTCTAGGTTATGGGGTGCCCTAACACCCAGAACCCAACACCCATAACCTTTGCCTTAGCCCGCTGCCCATAGCGAGCCGCAGACCAGGAGGGTCTCGAAGTTCTCATCCCTGCAAGCTTCGACATCATGCCCGAGGGCCAGGTAGTATACTCGGCCATCGCCCCATGACTTCGTCCACACAACGGGCACTTTCTCTCCCTTCCAGAGGGAGGATGCAAGGACGCTCACGCGGGGATCGTAGTCCGTGATGTACATCTCGTCCGTGACGAAGAACTCGAGCATATCCCTGGTGATCGGATGCTCGGGGTCAACGACGCTGACCTGATATCGCCTGGGCTTCGGATGAGTGACGAAGAACCCCCCGAGCATGCATCGGAACTCCGGGCACTCGCGGAAAGATGCCGCCGCCGAATGAATGCCCGCAAACCCCTTGCCGCCCGAAATCCAGTTCAGCAGGCCGTTCTTCTGCCCGTCGGTAAGCACACCCCTTGTCCAGTAGAGGACGATCAGGTCGAACGAGTCCAAATCCCGGGACTCCAGGATCTTCAAATCATCCTCAACTCGCGTGACGTCGAAATCCCCGCATACCCTCAGGATGTGCTCGATCTCATAACCGCAGGCCTTCCAATCATGGATCTCCCCGCCGGTAAGCAGCAAGGTTTTTATGTCCGGCATGGCTAATCTCCTTAGTGTGCCATTGACCTATTAGTGTAGGGAAACTCAAATATCCTCCCAGGTTTATGGCGGGGGTGCAAAGGAGAAAACATGTTTATGCTCCGCATGATAGCCATCTTCCTGCTGATCAGCTCAGCGGGAATCAGTACGCTCGCAGAGGAAGCGCCGTCGCCCACAGAGGTTGCACCGGTCCAATCAATCCAGTTCGTGGGCAATACTGCGTTGACCAGCGACGATCTCAATGCCGTTATCGGCGTCAAACCGGGCGAGCCTCTCACGGTGAATGCCCTGGGTGACGCTATCAAGAAGATCGAAGATGCCTATGCCGAGCGCGGTTATGTCGCAGATTTCGTCTACTACGAGATTCTGGGCACGCAGCCTCCGCGAACGCTTATCTTCCATATTCGCGAGCTGCGGGTGGCCGAGGTTCGAGTTACCGGGCTGGTGCACACCCGAGAAGACACAGTGCTCAGGTTTGTTCAAGTTAAGCCTGGAGACTTATACAACGAGCGGTCCATCCAGCGATCTGTGTCCCGACTAAATGACCTGGGCATCTTTTCGGAGATCCAGGGCTTTCTTCAGGAAGGGCCCCAGCCCGGGCAGGCAATCGTAGTCATCCAGGTCAAGGAGGCCAAGGCACAGCGCGTTGATCTCGGGGGCAGCTATTCGCCAGAGGGTAGGCTTGTCGGGCAAGTGACCTATACGCATCTCAACCTCTTCGGCAGGGCGCAGCAATTGACTGCGGCCGTCAACACGGGCACCATCGGCGGGAAGATCGGGGGACAGGTGACTTATCTCAATCCGCTCGTGGGAGGGCCGGACACGACTCTCGCCATACAGGCCTTCAGCGACGTGAACTTCCGCTTCAGCGAGGCACTGGCCGCAGGTGAGTCGCGTTACTTCGAGCGCCGAACCGGTGCCCGGGCGATCCTCACCCAGCCTGCCGGTACTGCCAAGACCTTGTCTTACGGCCTTCGATATGAGAACACGACAATCGAAAACCTGCCTGTCTCAGTGCTGACGACCGACTTCTCCAGCGGAAAAGTATACGTCTCCAGTGCGCGGCTGGTGCAGGATCGAAGGCTTTACCTGGTTCTCCCGGCGTCGGGGAATTATGCGGCCGGCGCTCTGGAGGCTGGCTACTCCAGCCCGGATATCGGCAGCGCGTCCGGCATCGCCAAGGGGCATTTCGACCGCCGATGGTACATCCCGCTCAGAACCATCACGCCTGCCGAACTCGAGTCCGAGAATCCCAGGCCCACGCGGACCCTGGCAATCCGACTGAGCGCGGGCACGTCAACCGCCAAGCTCCCATTCTTCGAGCAGTATTTCGTCGGGGGCGTGACCGATCTGAGAGGCTATCGTGAATCGCGCTTCTGGGGGCGGAACTTTGCCACGCTCAATACCGAGCTTCGCATGCCCCTCAGCCGCAGTATCGTCGGACTGGCGTTTGTTGACGTGGGTGATGCCTGGAACAGCGGTTTCCTCTTCACAGCCCCGGTGACAACTGCCTTTACCCAGCATAAAACTTTCTCACCGAGGGCGGGAGCAGGCATCGGGATTTGGTGGGTCACCGATATCGGGGTGATCCGATTCGAGTACGCCCATGGCGAGGCCAATCGCCTTCACTTCGCAGTCGGCGAGAGCTTCTAACGCATCCACGGACGGATGCCGACGGCATTTGTCTTGATGCGATAAAGACTAGTGCGGGCGGTCATGTATAATGTCTTGCCGTGGGAGTCCCCCCAGGCGCAATTCGCGGGGATCTCCGGCGGCTTGATCGTTCCCAGGTGCTTCCCGGTCTTGTCAATCACCCATACGCCGCCCTGTCCGGTCGTCCAGATATTGCCCTCTGTATCCACCTTCAAGCCGTCTGGACCGCCGGGCTCGCCGGTCCTCATCTCGATGAATGTGCGCCCATTCGCAAGCGTCCCATTCGGCTTCACGTCGAAGGCTCGGATATGTAGTCGGCGAGACGAATCGGCGATATACAGGATTTTCTCATCTGGTGAGAATGCTAGACCGTTCGGCTGGTCGAAGTCATCCACCAGCAATGCCAGTTTCCCATAAGGCGAAAGCCGATACACGCCCTGGAAGTCGAGCTGACGGTCTTCCGGCTTCACGCTGTAGGTCGGGTCGGTGAAGTAGACGCTGCCGTCGGACTTCACCACAACATCGTTGGTCGTATTGAGCCGCTTGCCCTGGTACTCCGAAACCACGGGTGCTACTTTGCCATCCGGCCACTCGCGAATCAACCGATGCATGCCGTAATTGACGGCGATCAGACGACCCTGCTTATCGAAAGTCAATCCGTTCGAATTGCCGGGAACCTTGCGGTAGACGCTGACCCCCTTCCCGTCTTCCCACTTGAAGATCGCCTCCTTGTGGGTGTCGCTGAACAGGAGGAAGCCGTCCTTATGCCATACCGGCCCTTCCAGGAACTGGAAATCGCCCGCGATCTTCTCGATCACGGCATCCTTCGGCACGAGCTTCCAGAACTCGGGCGACTCGGCAACGAGCGAACCGTCGTCTCCGAACACCGCGGTACCCAGGGCAAATGCAACCAACAACACCAACAGCCAAACCATAGCATACCTCCAGACCCAGTATATCGTCCTTGCACAATCCTGGCAAATCTACCGGTGTATTGCATTATCAGCGCAAACCGATAATAATAGGGCCGGGTTTACAATCTTCCAGAGAGGGCTGAGTCAGAATGAGCACATCCATGCGCATTGCCGAATCCGAGACTCTTAGACAGGGTTTACCCCACGGCCTGGTGATTGATTTCGACAAGATGTTTCCGGAACACAAGGGTCGTGGCAGTGCCAAAGCCAACAGGAAGCGATTGTCACTTCTCAAGAGGGCCGCACCCGTATTAAGGAGCGCAGTCGAGCAGGAAGAGAAGATCCTCTATCTGGCACAGGGCATGGTCAACAACTTCCTGGAACAATACTTCGCTGGCTGGACCTCCATATACCGGAATCAGACCCTCGTAGTGGCAACTGACAGGCGGTTCCTCCTCATCCATTGCGATCGGAGCGGGCGTCCTTGCCAGTTCGCGAACGAGGTTCCTTATAAGGCAATCACAAAGCTGACGCCCGGCGGAACCTTATACTTGTTCACTATTACATGGAAGAAGGCCAACATCGCGATTGCGAGCATGGGCAAGCGCAACGGCAAACGGTTGCGCGATTACCGGGCGGAGGCCCTTACGTGGCATGTTCAAAGTCCTGTAGAGCGCAATGAGGAACAGCGCAACTACCTGTGTCCCACCTGCTACACGCCGATTGGGCAAATTGTAGACGCCTGCCCAAGGTGCAGGGTCTACTTCAAGAGCCCGAAGATCGCCGCCCTGCGCTCGTTGATTCTGCCGGGTCTCGGGGACCTCTACCTCGGGCAATCCTGGTTTGCCATCATGCAAATGATGGGTGCGGCCATGGTAATCACTCTGCTGCTGACCGCTATATTTGTCTCCAAAACACCGCAGGAAATGATCGGCGGAGTGACCGGCAGCCTGATCTTGATGTTCCTCTACCACGGCATTGACTCGCTCCTAACCCTCGCTATGGCGAAGAAAGGCCTCATGGCCGAGGATAGGGAACTGGGCCACCGAGAATAGCTACATTTTCCAATACTTCAGCACCAGGTCACGGGTCTTTTTGACCCCCACGATCTGATCCTCAGGCCCTTCGAACTCGATGGAGACAGCGCCCTGGTACTTGGCGTCCTTCAGCATCTTGAGCACTCGCTCGTACTGAATCGAGGTCTCTTCCCCATTGGCATCGAACTCATAGGCCTTCGCGTGAGTATGATACGCATAAGGCGCAAGCTTGGCATTCTCTTCGTACTTCAGCTCAGGCGGATCTTTGGGCCAATTGCGGAAGTCCAGGCAAGAGCCGACCCATTTTGGATCTGTCCCCTTGATGATCTCCAGGATATAGTCCGCTTTCAGGGAAACGCCGCCGTGATTCTCGATGGTTATCTTCAGGCCGAGTTCCTTCGCAAGCGGAAGAAGCTCGTTGAACGCGTCAATGACCCTCTGAACACCGATCGTGCCGTCAGTCTCGCCGCTGCCGGTGCCTCCGAGGTTCAGTCGGACGATCTTTCCGCCGAGGTAGGCCGCCGCCTTCATCTTCTCGGCGTCCACTTCGATCTGCTTCTTGCGAGCCTCTTCATTGTTCGACGCCAGGTTCCCCTCGCAGATCAGGCCCACGATTGTGATTCCATTCGCCTTCGCAGATGCCTTTATCGTGTCGAGATAGGCATGGTCATAGGACTTCAACCAGATGTCATTCAGGGTAACACCCTTTATGCCGAGTTCCTTCATGAGCGGCATGATGGTAACAAAATCATACTTGCCGTCGTTCAGGTAGTTTCTCAGGCTGTATGTCTCACATGCCAGAAATACCTTGGGTTTCTTAGCCTCTGAGGGTACTGCGCTTAGTGCAATCATGAGCAGCAAAACGCCTCCTTTGATGAGATGGGACTTTGTCATGATACCTCCTATGCGACTGTTTCTTTCATTGATTGGATAAGTTTCGGAATCTCCGTCTTCGGCTCTCCGGCCGCCTCATATTCCAGGTTCATATAGCCTCGATATCCGGCGTTCTTCAGGATGCCGACAATCCTCTTGAGATCCGCCGGGTGCTTAGGCTTTCCGGCTTCAGCGACCTCGCATTTGTAGTGGACGGTGGTGGCATACGGGGCGGTCTTGGCAATATCGGCGTATGGATCCTCGGTGTGGTAGTTGCCTGTGTCCAGGTTCATCCCGACCCAGTCGGATTTCACCCTCTTCATGATAGAGACCGCCTGGTCGCCGGTACCAGGCAAATTGCCGTGATTCTCAACCGACAGTACGATCCCTCGCTTGGATGCCGGTCCTGCGCATTCATCCAGGCAGTCGGCCACATTCTGCAGAATATCGTCACTCGGCTCGCCCTTCGAAGTGCCCGCAAGAAGCCGCAGGGACGGCGCTCCGACGTCCGCCGCATGCTCGATCCCTTCCTTCACCTTTGCCAACTCGGCATCTCGCTGAGCCCCCGGTGGAAGTGCAAGATTGCATCTGATTACGAATGAGTTGATCTCCAGTCCCGACAGGAGCGCATACCTCCTCAGCTTGCATATGTAGTCCTGGTTCCAATCGGGAGGGAAGTAATAGTCCGCAATCTCCACCCCGGCGCATCCCATATCCGCAGCCGTGTCCATGAAGGTCTCCAGGGTCATGGTGGCATCCTTGCCTGAAATGTACTTCCGGTATGAGTATGAACAACAGCCCACCTTGATCCCCGATTTTGCTTTTCGGACAATCGGCTCGCGTGCCTGGATGCTCCCGCCCAGGGCCATGCCTCCCAGCGCCAATGCGCCCGTCAATAGAAAATCCCGCCTACTCGTCACTACACAACTCCTTCTTTCATCGATTGGATGAGCCTCGGGACTGCCGTCTTTGGATCTTCTGCCCCCTCATACTCCAGATTGAGGTAGCCCCGATAGCCGGCGGCCTTCAGGATTCCGGCAATCCTCTTCACATCCGCTTTCTCTTTCGGCTTTCCGAGGGGAGAAACCTCCGACTTGAGGTGAGTTGTTATGGCATAGGGCGCGACCCTTGCGATCTCGGCGTATGGGTCGGCACTTCGGAAGTTGCCGCAATCGAGATTCGACCCCACCCAATCCGACTTCACCGACGACATGATGGAGATCACCTGCTCCGAAGTCGAGGGAATTCCGCCATGATTCTCCAGGGCAAGCATCACCCCTCGCTGGGAAGCCGAATCCGTGCACTCGTTGAGGCAATCCCCCACCCACTTCACCGCATCATCCGCGGAAGTGCCCTTGGGAAGACCGCCGCCGAATACCCGCATACAAGGCGCTCCCAGCTCGGCAGCGAACTCTAGATTCTTCTTGACTGCGGCAATCTGTGCATTGCGCCCATCGCCTGCCGGCAGGACGAAGTTATTCCCTACCGACATCGAGCAAACATCCAGGCCGAGCAAGAATGCTCGGCGCTTGAGCTTGTTCAGGTACTCGACCGTCATGTCGGTGGGGAAATAGTATGAAGTGATCTCCACGCCATCACACCCAATCTCCCCCGCCTTGTCCAGGAAGCTCTCCAGTGTCATCTCGGGCTTTTCGCCCGTGAGGTACTTCCGATACGAGTATGCACAGCACCCGACCTTGATCACCGGTCCGCCTTTGCGCTGAACCGGCTCTACTGCTTCCGCCATCCCGCCAATACCTCCGAGCGCCACCAATGCACCCGTCTTCAAGAAATCACGTCTGCTTGTCAACTGGTCAGCTCCTTCCAAAGGGCTCGATAGTATCTCATCACCTTCTCGGGATCGGCGCTCTCGGGTATTTCCGCCAAAGTAAAACGCTCATAGTTCGATTTCCTGAGGAGCGAGAGCAATTCCTTCCAGGGGTAGTCCTCGCGCCATAGCTCATTGATGTGGCACGACTTGAGGTCCTTGCGCAGGAGCTCGAAGTACTCCTTCACCGAGCCATCCTTGATGTCCCCCTGGTTCGAGTTCCAGCAAGCTCCCACCGAGGGATGATTGCAGATGTCGAGGATCGTCCGAATATGCGGCGGATGATGGGTCGCCGGCCCATGGACCTCCAGCCAAATCTCTATGCCATGATCCGCCGCGAATTGTCCGCACTCATGGAGAGCCTTGCCGATCTGCTCAAGAGTCTTCTCTGCCGGCACTTCCTTCGGAAGGTCGTTCGGGCGAACCTTGACCCCCTTTGCGCCGAGATCCTGCGCCAAGAGGACGAACTCTCTGCAGGTCTCGATGTTCTGCCTCACGACCGCCGGGTCGGCTTGATGAAACTCGCAGATCGAGCCCAGCCCCCAGAGAATCACGCCCGAGTCCACGAACCTCTTCCGAACCTCCTGACGCTCCGACTTGGTAAGCGAGGGCTCGACTCCATGGGCGTGGGTCGTCCGAAGCTCCACCCCCTCGAAGCCGGTTGTCTTGCACCGCTCGATGATGGTTGCGAGGTCCCACTTATTCGCCAGATTGTAGGTCACCAGACCGAGTTTCATATGCTCAACCTTCCTATCCGCCCATGTGGGCTTGACTGCCATTGCCGCCAGCGCCGATAAGCCCAGTTTCAGGCACTCGCGCCGGGTGATCACGCCCCGATCCTCGTTATGAGATACAGGAGGCCGAGGATCAGCAGGGAGAATACCAGCGCTATGACGAATCCGCCGAGGTTCACCAGTCGCGGATGCTTCAGCTCCCAGGGATGACCTTCGCTCGCACCGGCATAGACGATATTCACCCCGGCCTCCGTCAGCTCGCCCTCACGCCCGACAGGAGTCTTGAGGAGCAGGTAGAACCGATCCAGCTTCTTTCGGTCCGGCCATCTGCTAAATATGCTTCCAAGCACCAGAGCAACCACACCCACGGGCAGGAATGACAGCCCAAGCTTCTGGAGGTCTTTCTTGTCAGCGAAGACACCGAGCCATTCAGGGCCTGCGTTCATGACTCCCTTCAGTGCCCCGCCTGCCGGGCCGAGCACCAGCCAGAGGACTGCCATGACTATGAACGAGATCCATGCTCCTGTCGCATTCGTTCTTTTCCAGACTACCCCGGCCCACACCAATACGCCGGTCAGCGTGGACACCGCCCAGTTGATGGTGAGTGCCTGCGCCACCCCCGAGACTCCGAATGCGAAAACCACCCCAATACCGACCACCAGCAAACCGATCCATCGAGCGAGGCGGAGCAACTCGTCATCGGTGGCACTCGGCTTGATATGCTCCTTGTAGATGTTTCGTGCCAATAGGGCCGAGGACGCGACCATGAATGCGCTGAGAGTTGACATCTGCGCGGCGAGGATTGCTGCGAACATGAGCCCAGTGAAACCCGAGGGAAGCAGCTCGCGAATCGCGGTTCCGAAGGCAGCTTCTCGCTCCGAGCCAAGCGCCGGAATCCCGTGGGGCATCACGACGAGCGCGAGAATGACTACACCGGTGAATGCCCATCCCATTGCACAAAAACGCTTGACGAAGTTGCCGTAAGTGAACCCCACGCGGCCCTCGAATTCCGTCTTGCCGGTCGAGCACACTTCCATAATGTGCGGCTGGGAAACGATGCCGATCAGCATCATAATCGAGCCGGTGATGATCCAGGGGATGGTCATCTCGGTGGGCGCGTGCAGGCTAAACTTGCTTGCCGGGAGCAACTGGTGGAGGGTGCCGATCCCCCCTACCCTCGCCAGGCCGAAAGGAATGAGCAGCAGGGACATCACGACGATCAGCAGACCCTGCACAGATTCCGTAACCACGGTGGCGATCAATCCGCCCGCGAGACCGTAGGCCACGAAGACCACAGTCATCGCCGATATTGCCGCCCATTGGGGAACGGCTCCCTGCGTGACGGCGCTCGCCAGAGTGCCGGTGGCCTTGAGCATCATCCCGATGTAGAGCGCGAAGGTGATCACTCCCATCAGCGAATAGAGTACGGCCATCTTGCTGCCGAATCGCTCCTTAAAGAAGTCCGCCGTCGTGATATACCTCGACCGCCGGAAGAAGGGAGCGATGATCCAGTAGAATGGGGTGACAAAGAGATATACGAACGTGTACCAGATCCCCGACAGGCCATGACTATAGGCCGCACCGGTGACGACGACCGGGTCATCGGCATGAGTCCCGGTGCCGAGTGCGTGCATCATCATCAGCCACTTGCTAAACTTCCGCCCGCCGGCAAAGTAGTCGCCCGAGCTCTTGATCTTAATCGCCTGGTAGATGCCGATGCCGCCGATGCCGATCAGGTAGACCAGCACCACTATTAGATCGAATGTCGTGAAGTTATGCATTACTTGGTCTTCGCATACTTGGAATAAGTTTCGGCAATCTTGGCCTCCTCGGTTGTGCCTTCATGAATAAGAATGCGATATCGGAAGGTGATCTTGCCGCCCGCAGGAATGGTATAGCTGCCGTCCGCAGTCTTGCCGTTCGTGAAAGCATTGAGTCCAAACGGATTTGTGGCGAACAGGCCGTAAGTGCGAACATGCCAGTAAGTGGGATATCGGAAGCTCGTGGGATGCTCCATAATCGCGATCCCAACCGTCTTGCCATCAACCGGCCCATAGTAGTCACACCACTCGGCCTGCTTTCCCCAAGCGTCTCCATCCTTCTCGCCTCGCGAATTGAGGATATGTCCGCTGCCCTTGTCAACATCCATGCTGCTCGCGACTCGAACCCCCAACATGCCTTCCTTCGTGTCGCCGAACTTCACAGGGCCGTCGGTTGCCTTGATGGTGATTGTGAAATCCATCGTATGCTCGGAGAGCTTCAACTCACGGGTGTCCTCGCAGACCTTCCTGCCGTCGGGCGCGACCCAATCGTTCGTCGTCCGAATGACGCCGTCTTTCAGTTTCTCGAACTCCTTGTGGACGATCTTGCCTGCCTTGTCTGACTCGGACCAGAAGTCAACGCCGTTCACATCGCCGAAGGTGAACCAGAACGACCGGTGATGTGGATGGTCTTTGGTCTCGCCTTCAACGTCCTCCATGGGATAGGCGCGAGTAACCGGATTGCCAGTCGGGCCGATAATGGGATAGCAGTAGGGTTTCGGAGCGCCCGCAAAGACGTATCTGGTGAAGAGGTTGCCGTTGACTAAAACGTCTATGGCATCGCTTCCCTTCTTCATCTGCACATCCGCGTGAGCAGGCATTGCGGCGAGAATCAGCACACAAACCAAGCTTCTCAGCATTCCCTTAACTCCTGTTTCTCATGGTCATAGATGATCTTCTTACCGGTCCGGAGGGACATCTCTGCCATGATCGCACAGATGGAGTGCGCATATCCGTCCGCAATGCTTGCGTTCGGAGTCTGGCGACTTCGCACGCATTCCAGGAAGTTGCGCACGTGATTCATGCCGGCCCTCGATTCTATGACCCGCTCTTCCTTGATCTTCTTTTCACCAGCGCCGCCCACGCCGGTCGCCTTCCAGGTCGTCGTGTCGAACGTGCCGTTCGTTCCGAAGAAATAGCAGCCATTCCCGGTTGAATTGCCGAGCCCTGTGAGATACCTGAGCATGAAGCCCTTGGGGTAGTCGAAAAGCGCATAGAGCGTGTCCTCGTGCTCGCGCTCCTTCCAGGCATAGCGCCCGCCGCTGGCAACCGCGCTGGTCGGCAGCGAGTCATCCATGAACCAGTGAACAACATCAATCATGTGGCTGCCCAGGAGGCCGACCGTGCCGGAGGAGTAGTCACGATAAAGCTGCCATTCGCGAAATCGGCTAGGGTCGAATGGACGCTTCTTTGCCCCAAGCAGGTAGCGGTTCCAGTCAATGTCCTCGGGCTTCACGTTCGATATGTCCTTCTTCCACCGAGGGCCGCAGTCGTTCCAGGCCGCCTCGACCCGGCTGATCGTCCCAAGAGCGCCCGACCGAACGAACTGCGCACCCGCCGCATGACGCCCGTCACTTCGGCGCTGAGTCCCCACCTGAACGACTCGCTTGGTCTGCTTGGCGATCTTCAGCGACTCCTTCGCCTGGTCGAAGAACATGGCCATGGGCTTCTCGACGAACACATCCTTGCCGGCGCGCATGGCGTCATTCAGCATCCGGCAGTGATGGAAGTCGGGGGTCGCGATGATGACGGCATCCACATCATCGAGCGCCAGCAAGTCCTGGTAGTCCACGAACTCCCGGGCCTTCCTGCCGTACTGCTTCTCGACCGCCGCCACCGCCGATTCCCGATTGAGCCTCCAGACGTCGCAGATAGCGGTGACCTCGACATTCAAGTCTTTGGAGAAACTCATGGCCGCCCGCATATCACCCTGGCCCTGCCCGCCTGCTCCAATCACGCCGATTGAGATCCGATCATTCGCTCCCAGCACTCTACTGCCCAGCGACATAGCCGCCAATCCCATTGCCGACCTCGTCATGAACTCTCGCCTGCCGATCTTCTCTTGCATCAGTCACCTCTCGTGTAATCGTTGTATGCGGCCGGAACGCCGCTGGAATCGCCTTCATGCACCCACACTCGATATCGAAGCACCAGGGGCTCGCCGGGCTTGATAGTCACCGGCTGAATCCCGGTGAACGACGGCCCAAGGATGCCGTAGAACCGATTGCTCCAGCCGGTCGGGTACGAGGGATTCGCCGGGTTGTCGAATATGGCAATGCCCGAAAACTCCTTCGAGCCGCCGAACCTGGCCGACAGATCGCTCCAGTAATATCGCTCCCGATCAACGTCCTTGTCGGCCTTCCCACTGGAGGTCACTATCACCGTATCCTCCCTCGGGGCGCATCGGAGATTTATGCCGCTGTACCCTCTTGCAGACGAATCGAGCGTCACGGGCTGATTGGTCGGATTGAGCGACAGTTCGAGGTCAATAGCCCGCCCACCCGACTCCACTCTATGCACGGTGATGGTCACCGTCTCGTCGAGGACCTTCTCGCCGCCGTCCGTGATCCACGCATTCGCCATCTTGAGCGTTGCCGAATCAGGCCCGCTCCGGGCTTCCAGGAGCTTGACCGTGTGGTCGCGAATGCCCTTAATGGTCCAAAGGTCATAGGTCTTGCCGCCCACCTTCACCACGAGCCACATCCACGAAAGCCCTCGATGATGGAAATGGTCCTTCGGGAAGTCGTCCGTCAGGACCTCGCCATCCAAACCGTAGATCGGGTGGATGTAGCAGCTTCTGTGCCTATCCTCCGGCACGCCCGCAGGCAGCATCATGCGGTAGTTGTAGGTCAGCACCGGCTTTCGCCGATCCAGGAATTCCGCTTTGCCGTTCGCAACCCGTATCTGCATCGAGTTGGCATATGCTGCCAGCAGGAACAACACAAGGAACGTACAACTCTGCATAACTCTAGAGCGCATAGCTATACTTCGTCCATCTCCTGAGTGCCTGGATTATAGGTGACCTTCTTGCCGGAATGAAGCGCCCGATTCGCCATGATGATCGCAACCGCATGGGAGTAGCCAGCGAATATGTCCGCATTCGGCTGTTTTCGGCTCCTTACGCACTCAAGCCAGTTCTGCATGTGGCTTACGCTAGGCAGCGCCTTTATGGCGATTTCTTCCTTGATCTTCTGATCGCCGCCGCCCTCCCCGGTGCATTTCCAGGCATCGCAGTCCATGACGCCGTTGGTGCCGTAGATCTTCGTGCTGTTGCCCGAGTTGTTGCCGAACGTAGTGGAGAAGCTCACCAGGAAGCCTTTCGGGTATTCGAGCAAGGCCTGGAACGTATCGCCATTCTCCCGGCCGTCCTTCCACACGTAAGTTCCGCCGTGAGCGACAACACTCGATGGGAACTGCTCGCTGGTAAGCCAGTGGACGACGTCTATCATGTGGCTCATCCACTGATCCGGGATGCCGCTGGAAAAGTCTCGGTAGATTCGCCACTCCATATACTGACTAGGGGTGAACGGCCGATACTTCTTGCCCATAAGGAAGCGCTTCCAGTCTACATCCTGCTCCTTCGCTTCGTCGAGGTCGTTCCTCTTCCATCGAGCGCCGTAGTAGTTCCAGGTGACGTCGAATTTGCAGATCGTTCCCAGCACGCCTGATTTCACAACTTCGGCGGCAGCAGCGTGCATGCCGTCACTCCGGCGCTGAGTGCCAAGCTGCACCACCCGTCCGGAATCGAGAACGGCGCTCAGCGTATTCCTGGCGTCTTTCAAGTCGTTCGCCATCGGCTTCTCGCAATAGACATCCTTACCGGCCTTGACCGCCTGTGCCAGCATCTTCGCATGCTGGAAATCCGCCGTGGCGATGATGACGCCGTCCAAGTCCTTGAGCGCCAGCATGTCCTCGAAGTTGCGGAACTTCCTGGGCTCTTTGCCCCACCAATCCTGGACCATCTTCGATCCCCGATCAAGGTTCATTGACCAGATGTCGCAAACCGCCGTGATCTCGGCATTCGCTGCCTCGGCAGCTTTGTGGAAATCGCCCATCAGACTCCGACCTCGCTGACCTGGACCGACCATCCCGATGGAAAGCCGCTCATTCGCCCCGAATGCCCTCGAGGATGATAGAATCCCCGTGCTCGCGACTGCCAGTCCCGCGGCGCCGACCGCCGTCTTCTGCATAAACTCCCGCCTAGTGATCTTCTCGCTCATCGAATGCCTCCGTTTGCTATTCAAATCGTCCACGGCTTGCGGTAGGCACGGCTCAGCAGCCGACTTGCCTCCCTATCGCCGATGATGCGTTCGCGCTCTCCATCCCACTTGATCTTGCGGCCGGTGCGATATGCGATGTTGCCAAGCATTGCCATACTGCTCGCCCGGTGACCGACCTCGATATCCGAAGCCGGCAAATCCCGCGACTTGACGCAATCCAGGAAATCGCGCACGTGGGTGGCATGCTGGTCAGACGTACCGCCGGTTAATTCGACATCAACATCTTTCATGCGATTGCCTTCCGGATAGATCTGGAAGCCGTTGCGATCCACGAAGAGGGTGCCGTCCGTGCCATAGAACTGAATGCCATATCCCTTCCCATCCATTCCTCGATCGTTACAGCCCCTGAAGGAATAGACCAGCGTGAAGCCGGGGAAGTCGTAGACCGCCTCCATGGTATCCGGAACGTCGCTGATGTCCTCCAGCCCGTACTTGCCCCCCGAGGCCGAGACCGCCAACGGAGCATCAATCGACATCGCCCATAAGACTACATCAATCAGATGAGTGCCCCAATCGGTGATCTTGCCG
>Ga0307379_10004024_pt1 | contig 21109 bp, 10 predicted proteins | sample UN2MG_FD_202237 | JGI IMG/M metagenome (GOLD analysis project Ga0307379, IMG submission 202237) | Soil microbial communities from Risofladan, Vaasa, Finland - UN-2 | ecosystem: Environmental > Terrestrial > Soil > Coastal area > Acid sulfate soil | place: Finland: Risofladan, Vaasa | collected... | reverse complement strand
CGGGGCCTGCTGAGCCCATTCGCTGCGCTCAGGGTGAACTCTGTCGAAGGGAGCCTGTCGAGCGGGGTGGGCGTGCTCCATCGAGGGAATTCAAGGTGTGTCTCCCCGGAATTCGCCGCCTTTGGTTTCACAGGGGAGAGGCAAAGGGCCGGATGACGCAGCTTTCGCCCCGAGACGTTGGCCGAGGCCCACACCGTTCGCAGTGGTCACCTTCGCTCTGGGAGGCGGCTACGTGGGCGATAGGTCTTGGCGGGTTCGCTTACGCCCTCGCAGGCACTTTGCACCGCGAGGACATTGATCTTCGAACTCCGCAGGTCTTGCTGCTTGATTCACTGCTTGCGGGATTGGTGGCACTGGGATACGTCGTCTACAAAGGCGCGCGAGTTGACCCGAACAGGTTTGGTCGGTGTCTGCTCTATGGCCTGTGGTCTGCCGCGGCCTTCACACTGGTGCCGATAGTCACGCCTCAGGGCGCGCTCTTCCAGGCAAATCGGCTCACCCCTGACGCGCCATTCGTCCTACTCTTCGCTGTTATTCATGGTGCAATCGTCGTGGTTCTTGCCTCGCCGTTTGCAGCACGCGTGCTTATACGGGAAAGAGGTGCAGTCGAATATGACGACATAGGGCTACTGACGGGTGCAACCGTGCTAATCTTCTTCATTGTCGCCGCTGCTGTTCGCTTGCTCGTGGAGATGTCCCGTTCGTAGTTGAAGGTCGAGGCGACTCTCTCCGGCCACTGCTGTCCAAGAACGCTCGGTCTTACAATTCCGGGGACGCACGACTGAATCACGAGTGGCTAGGCCGGCTACGCCGGCCGCCACGGCGGCCCCCGAAGGGGACTGGTCCCCGTAGGGCCCAGGCTAGGATTAGCGCCCGTCTTGCTCCAGGCGCTGGCGGCGGAACTGGAGGTCCATGCGCGGCTCGGAGCGCAGCGGCTGCGGCAGCAGCTCGATGCCCGGGAAGACCTCCAGGTGCACCACCGAGCGGCGGAAGATGAGCGCCGACCCGGTGGCCCCGCCGCCGCGCAGGCGCAGCGCCCCTCCCGCGCCCGGGGTGGATACCTGCTCGCGCCGCGCGTGATAGAGGTTGCCCAGGAAGCGTTCGGCGTCGCGCACGCCGACGCGCCGCTTTCCCTCGGGTTGGCCGACAGCGTCGGCGGCGTAGCTGCGCAGCAGCTTCGGCCACAGGCGGCGAAACAGGTCGGGGTGATAGAATAGATCGGTGCAGACGATGTCGCCTCCGCGCGCCACCACCACCCCGATCACGTTCGGCGCCGCCGCCGAGACTTTCTCCAGGCGGGATACATACGGCTCCAGGCGACGCTGGACCTCGGCGCTCTCGAACACCGACCGCAGGGCGCCGGTGGCGCTGGGCGCCGCCAGGCGCTCCTGCTCGCGCGAGACCTGCCCCCACACGTCAGACTGGCTCTGCTTCAGGCGCGCGGTGCGACGCACCGACAGGGTCGCGTTTTCCTCCATGGCGCGGAACTTGGCCGCCGGCGGGGCGGCGGTCCAGCGATGGGCCTCGACGCAGAACACCGGGATCCGCGCCTTGGCGTGGGGCGCGAGCAGCACATCCTCCCCCAGTGTGCGATCCTGCTTGGCCCCGCCGATCATCTCGCTCGCCATCATGAAGACGTAGCGGTCGGAGCGGTTGACGGCCACCACCTGGTTGACCGCGCCCGACCCCGCCTCCGCGATGTCGAGCACGCCCTTGGCCAGCGCCTCGTCCATGGTCAACACCGACCCGAAGCTCATGACCGCCGACACCGTCACCGGGAACACGGTGAGGCTGCCATAGGAATGAGGCGCCAGCACGGTCGCCGAACGCAGCAGGTCGGTCAGCGGGTCCCGTGCCGCCATGCGCGCCATCGGCATCGGCACGGGCGTGGGCTCGATGCGCGCCACCTGCAGCCGTTCGCCGCTCGCGACCCCGAGTCCAAGCGCCAGCGCCCCTGCCGCCGCTGCGACCGCCACCAGCGCCGCCATCCACATCGTCGCGCGCCAAGTCAGAACCGGCGATTTCATCGTCCTGCCCCTTTCGCTCCCAGCCGAGCCCCGGTCTTCGGTCTTGCTACATCTTCTTTGACCTCTGCCCGTCCGCGAAAGTTCCACGCGGCCGCAGTCCCTAAGCCCGCCGAAGGTCCTAGCCAGATGGCGGCCCCGACGAGTCGGGGCTTAGCCACGCCCGGTGCCTCAGGCACGGGGACCTGCCGCAGAGAGGGGTTCAGCAAGGGGCGGTGTTGAGGAGCTGCGATCGGGACTGTCCCCGAACGGGGACTGTCCCCTTCCGGGCGGGTACAGTCCACGTAGGGACAGTCCCCGCCCCGCCTTCGACCGGTCGGGGCGCCCACAGGGCGCGGACCACAGCACAGGCGACGGCGGCGTCCCGCGACCTACTCTTGGGAGGATTGGCTGGCGTCTGCTGATGGTTGGGGCTGCTGGGGCTCCGGCGGGAGCTCCGCCCGTGGGCGCGGCTTGACCGATTGTGTGTGCGCCTGGGCCTGCTCCCCGGAGCTTGGCTTGCGCGCCCACGGAAAGGACGGGCCCACACCCGGCGGGAATGTCATCTTCGGAGGCTTGGGCGGCTCGAACATCCCGAACAGCCCCTTCTCGTAGTCCGGATTGGGCTCGTACGTCCACTTCCCCGGAGGCAGCCCCCGGATGACCCACCACCGGGGGTAGAGGGGCGGATAGGGATAGTAGTAGAAGGGGTAGTACACAGGCGCTGGCACGATGATCTCCCAGAACCAGATGCCCGTCACCGGGTCCCACGCCCAGCGCCCCGACTGTGGAAACCCCGCTATCGAAGCCGGCCGCGCGCTATCGGGGGATGCCGGCGGCGCAACCGTCACCGGCTGGCTGACGGCCCGCTCGTGAACGCCTGCAACCGCCGCCGGGAGCGGGTCCTGCGCGCCCTGCACCCACTGGCTCGTCGCCGCCAGAACGACCACGGCAGCCGACAGCAACGCCATCACCGTCGCGCGGCTAGTCATGCTTTGCCTCCCGCCAGGGTTCGCGCTCGCGATGCGCCAACCCTTGCCTTGATCATACCCCTCCCCGCCGCGAAGTCAAGCCAGGTTTGTCAGTCCGCGCCCACCGCGACGCGAATGCCTGAAGCTCACTACACATAATCCCGGTTGACCGAAGGCCAATCGGCGTGCACGGCGGGGAAGCGTGCAGGCTGCGCCACTATGGCCTGCGGCCGCCTCGCGGGCCGACCGCTGACAGGTCTATACGCTGAAAGCCCAACGCGAACGCCGGCGAATCGTCAGCGAGCGCAAAATCCCCGTTCGCCGGATCGGCGAACTTCGGGTCCGCGATCAGGCTGTGCGCGTCGAAGCCGCGCTCGCGCCACTGTTCCAGCGGTAGCCCATCGAAGGTGAAAGGCCGCCCGCTGGCATCATGATAGACGTTGTAGTCGAGGGCGAAGTTTCCGTTCTTCCAGAAACTGGCCAGCAGGTCTCCCTGGTTCCAGTACACAATGTTGCGCTCGAAGGTGAAGGAGTGGTGCTCATCCTCGCGCGAGCGCGTGATCTGCATCTCTTTGCCGAGCGCAAAGATGTTGTTGCGGATGATGTTGCCGCGCCCGTAGTGCTGGTGAAAGCCGCCGCTCTTGGTGCGGAAGACGAGGTTGCCCTCGACCACGATCCGAGAGCTGCCCTCGTCGAGGTAGATGCCCCAGCCGCCGTCCACCGCGGAGAAGCAGTCGTGGATGAGGTTGTGACGAACGACCGTGCCCGGTGACACCCCGAGCATGTAGATGCCGCCGAGGTCGCTGAGCATGCCGCGGCCGATGTCGTGAATGTGATTGTGCTCGATGCGGTTGGCGACCGCCGCACTGGGGCCGTAGCCCCAGCTCCAGCCGACGGAGATGCCGGTGTAGTCGAGGCCGTGAACGTGGTTATGGATAACGCGGTTGTGCCCGCTGTCGCCGACCCACACCCCGATCGCGGCGTGAAAGATATGCCCGCCGTCGCCGATGTCGCAGTCGGCGACGGTGGTGCGCGCGCTCCCCGGTCCCAGCTTGACTCCGCCCGCGCCCAGATCGAACATGGCGCAGCGCTCGATCGCGTTGCCCTCGCAGCCAGCTCCTACCTCCACCGCATAGTTGCCGATGTGCGCCACCGTGCATTCCCGCAGCGCGCACCGGCGAGCCCCCTCCATCACCACCGCCCCCGGAACGCCGAACGCCGCCTGCTTGAAACCTGCGCTCTCGGGTGGCAGCGACCACTCCGTGTGCGAGAAGGTCAGCCCCCGCAGCTCGACATGCTCGACCCAGCGCCGCCTGCGGGCATCACCCTCGAAGCGCACTACCTGCGCCAGGCGCGGCGCGACGACGCACGCCCGCCGGGGGTCTTCGCCCGGCAGCGGCAGGTAGTAGAGGGTGCCGCGCCGGCGGTCGAGATACCACTGGCCGGGCGTGTCCAGCGCCTCCCGCACGTTCTCCACGCAGTAGCGCACCGTGCTCGACTGGTCGCTGTCGGTGAGGCGGAAGATGCTGGGGCGAGCAAAGGTGACGATGCGGCGCTGCTCGTTGACGCGGGCGATCGGCAGATGCGAGTCCACCCAGAGGTGGAGCGCGGTGATCTCGACGTCGCACAGGTTCCGCCAGCGGCGCAGGTCGCCGGGCGCGAAGGGCGCCTGCGTCTGCCCCTGCTGCCAGGGCATCTCCTCCGCGGGACGCGGCAGGCCGGCGAAGCGATAGAAGCCCTCCCGCGGCAAGCGCGTCCGCGGGCGGCGGTCATCGTTGACGAAGAGCTGCCGGAAATACCATTCCCCGTCGGCGACCGCGGGCAGATCGGCGGCCCAGGCGGGCCGGCCGTTGATCCGGGTGCGACGCCAGCCCGCGATGGGCCGGCCGCCGCTGAGCACCGGCCGCTCGCCGGGGTAGGCGGCGTAGGTGATGGGGCACTCGGCGGTGCCCGAATCCTGCGCCGTCAGCACCAGCGGTTGTCCCAGGAAGTGGATCCCCTCACGCAGGTGCACCGTGACCGGGTGCGCGAGCCCGCGCGCCCGTCGCTTCAGTTTGCGAATAGCGTCGCGCGCCCGCTGCACGGTCGCAAATGGGCCGTCGCTCCGTTGCGCATTCACCGCCGGCAGCGTGCCCGACCAGCGGTCGTCTCCTTCCGGCGCGACGTAGAAGACCATCGGTCCTTGGTGTTGAGCGGCGGCGCGGTGACCCATAGCCATGGTGCTCCTGGTAGATGTCGAGATGATCGGCGCTGCGACACCGGCCGTACGGTTCGGGGCGGCGCGGGAGGAATCCTGCCGGTTGCCCCGACCTGTCGGGGGGCGCGCTCGCCGCTCATTGGGCGTCCGCCGGCCGCGGCCGCTTGTGCGCCCACCCCCCCTTGCCGCGCTTGACAGGCGTTCTCTGCCGCCGATATACTGAAAGGCAATTAACCACTTGTTTAACCCGCACCGCGCACTGCCGGCCAGATTGCAGCGTGCATGGCGCGGCGCGCGGAGCCCGGGAGCGCACGAGACCCCCCATGCTCAGGCGCACATGTGCGAGTGGCCGCGCCAACACCGCCGCCCGGCAGCGCATCACCGAGGCAGCGCAGCGGCTGTTTGCGGAGCGGGGTACGCCGCCACCTCCGTTACCCAGATCGCCTCCGCCGCCTGCGTGAGAACATGTCTCGGGTGCGCAGGTTGATCGAGGATGGGCTGCGCGAGGGGGAGTTCCAGGGCCTGGAGCCGGAGCTGACCGCCTGCCTGCTGTTCGGCATGATTCACGTGTTCTTCATGCAGCGGCTGGCGACCGGCCGCCGCTTCCCGAGCGAAGTGGTGGTGGCGCACACGATGGCGCTGCTGCGCCACAGGGCGCTGTTGGGCTCTGCGGCGGACCACCGTAGCGGACACGATGCAAAGGGGCGCAGATGAGAACGACTACGAAATTGGTAGTGACGGCCGTGATCGTCGCTCTCCTGGGGCTAGCCGGGTGGGCGGGGTGGCGACAGGTTGCGGCCAAGCGGGGCCGCAAGCCGGCGCCCGCGCAGACGGCGATCCCGGTCAGCGTGGCCACGGTGGCGGAGGCGGAGCTGGAGTCCGTGGTCAATGTCACGGGCACGGTGGAGCCGGACCGCAAGGTGACGCTCGCCTCCCAGATCCCGGGGAAGGTGACGGCGGTGACGGTGGACGAGGGCGACCGGGTGAGAGCGGGGCAGGTAGTGGTGCGGCTGGAGGATGACGATGTGCGGGCGCAGGCGGCGCAGGCGCGCGCCGCCGTGCAGGCGGCGCAGGCCGCGCGCGAGATGGCGCGGACGCGGCTGGAGCTGGCACTGGCGGGGGCGCGGCCGCAGGAACGCGCTCAGGCGGAGCAGGTCGTGCGCCAGGCGCAGGCGGCGCTGGACAACGCGCACGCGGAGCTGCGCCGGGCGGAGGATTTGTTCGACAGCGGCGCCATATCGGAGCAGCAGTTGGAGCTTACGCGCACGCAGCGCAAGGTCGCCGAAGCCCAGTACCAGACCGCGCGCGAGCAGCTTGACCTGGTGCGTGAGGGCGCGCGCAGGGAGGACATCGAGGCGGCGCGAGCACAGGTGGCGCAGGCGCAGGCGGGAATGGCGCAAGCGCAGGCGGCGCTGCAGGCGGCGCAAGTGACGCTCGCCAAGGCGGTGATGCACAGCCCGCTCGACGGCGCCGTCTCCGCGCGCATGGTGGACCCGGGGCAAAGCATCCTGCCCGGGATGGAGCTGCTGGAGGTGGTGGACAACCGCCAGGTGTACGTCAAGGCGACGGTGAGTGAGAGCGAGGTGCGAGCGGTGCGCCGCGGCCAGCCGGTGCGGGTGCAAGTGGATGCCTATCCCGACGAGAGCTTCGCTGGGGTGGTGAGCGACCTGCTGCCGGCGGCGCGGGAGGAGACGCGCATGTTCCAGGTGCGCGTGGGCGTCCCCAACCCGCAGGGGCGGCTCAAGGCGGGCATGTTCGCGCGCGGGGCGGTCGTCACCGCGCGCCTGCGCGCGTTGGCGCTGCCGCGGCGGGCGGTGGTCGTGGAGGGGGCGCGCCGGCTGGCGTTCGTGGTGGAGGGCGGCAAGGCGCACGTGACGGCGCTTGACCTGGGCATCGAGCACGGAGACCTGGTGCAGGTCACGAGCGGCCTGGGCGCGGGCGCGCAGGTGGTGATCAGCGGCCAGGATCGTCTGCGCGACGGCGACGCGGTCAAGGTCGGGGGAGGCGGCTGATGTCCATCTGGGGGCTCGCCGTTCGCCGGCCGATCTTCATCGCCATGGTCATGCTCGCCCTGGTGGTGGTCGGCTTCATCGGCTATTCGCGGCTGGGGATGGACCTGCTGCCGCAGCTCAATATCCCCTACGTGACGGTGATCGTCGTTTATCCCGGCGCGGGCCCGCGCGAGATCGAGACCGAGGTCACCAAGCGCATCGAGGACGCGGTCGCCACCACCCGCAACGTCAAGCACATTAGCTCCTCCTCCTTCGAGGGCGTGAGCGCGGTGGTGATCGAGTTCGAGGTCGGGATTGACGCGGACCTTGCGGCCCAGGATATCCGCGACAAGGTGGCGCCGATCGAGGCCGAGCTGCCGGCGGACGCGGAACGGCCGGTGATCAGCAAGGTGGATCTGGAGGCGCGGTCGGTGCTGGAGCTGGCGGTGGCGAGCGACCTGGCGCTGACGCGGCTGCGGCGCCTGGCGCAGGACACCATCGCGCCCAGGCTGGAGCGCGTGAACGGGGTGGCGGCGGCCAATGTCTACGGCGGGCTCCAGCGCGAGATCCAAGTGGCGGTGGACCGCGGGCGCCTGCAGGCCTACGGCTTCTCCTTCGACCAGTTGGCGCAGACGCTGGCCGCCGGCAACCTCGACCTCCCGGCCGGCCACATCAACGACATCGGGCGCCGCATCACGGTGCGCGTGCCGGCGACATACGACAGCATCGAGGATATTCGCCGCACCCTCATCATGACCCCGCAGGGGCCGGTGCGCCTGCGCGACATCGCCGAGGTGCGCGACACCCACCAGGAAGCCGACACCATCACCCGCCTCAACCGCAGGCCCACGGTCAACATCTCGGTGATCAAGGTCGCCGAGGCCAACATCGTGCAGACCGCCGCCGGCGTGCGCCAGGCGGTGGACGAGCTGAACCGGCAACTGCCCGCGGGCACCAAGATCGAGGTCGTGCTCGATCGCTCGGAGTTCGCGCGCGAGAGCGTGGCCGACGTCACCAACAACCTCATCCTGGGCGGGCTGCTGGCGGTGATCGTCGTCTTTCTGTTCCTGCGCAGTTTCCGCAGCACCGTCATCGCCTCCTTCGCTCTGCCGACCTCGGTCATCTCCGCCTTCGGCCTGATGTATTTCGCCGGCTTCACCCTCAACATGCTATCCATGCTCGCGCTGGCGCTGGCGATCGGCATGTTGATTGACGACGCCATCGTCGTCGTGGAGAACGTCTTCCGCCACCTCGAGGAGGGGGAATCCCCGCGCGAGGCCGCGATCAACGGCACCGGCGAGATCGCCCTGGCGGTGACCGCCATCACCCTCACCATCGTCGTCGTCTTCGCCCCCATCGCCTTCATGAGGGGCATCGCCGGCCAGTTCTTCCGCGAGTTCGGGCTGACGGTGGCGTTCGCGGTGCTGGTGTCGCTGCTGGTGTCGCTGACGCTGACGCCGATGCTCGCCTCGCGCCTGCTAGTGCGCCCGCGCGCGAAGCGGCCCGGCGGCGGGGGGGTGCTCGATCGCATCGGCGCGTTCTACGACCGGGTGGATGTCGCCTACCGCGGCGCCCTCGACTGGTCGCTGCGTCACCGCCGGCTGGTGGTGCTGATCGGGGTAGGGTCGTTCATCGGCGGCCTGCTGCTGATTCGCTTCGCCGTCCCCCAAGAGCCCTTCCCACGGCTGGATACCGATGATCTCCAGGTGCAGCTCAAGCTCCCCGGCGGCGCGTCGCTGGCGAGCACGGACCAGGTGGCGCGGGGAGTCGAGGACCTGCTGCTGCGGGTGCCGGAGGTGGAGCGCGTGCTGGCGCGCGTGGGCGGAGGCGGCGCGGCCTCCATCTTCGGCGGCGGGGGCGGCGCCAATGAAGCGACGATTGACGTCAAGCTGAAATCCAAGCGCGCGCGCACCTCGTGGGCGATTATGGACGAAGTGCGCCGGGAGCTGCGCTCCTGGCCCGACCTCATCGCCAGCGTCAACCCCGCCGAGACGTTCGGCCCGTCGGCGGCGCCCATTCAGATTGACCTGACGGGCGCCGAGGTGGAAGAACTGCTGCGCATCGCCGGGCGCTGGAGGGATCGCATTCGCGATATCCCCGGCGTCACCGATCTCGATCTGTCGGTGCAGCCCGGCAGCCCCGAGTCCATCGTGCGCGTGGACCGGGTCAAGGCGGCGAATCGGGGGCTGACCCCCGCTCAGATCGCCCTGGCGCTGCGCGCCGCCGTGGACGGGGTGGTGGCGACCCGCTATCGCGAGGGCGGCGATGAGTACGATGTGCGCGTGCAGTTGCGCGACCGCGACCGACAGCGCGTCGGCCAGCTCGAGGATCTCGCCCTCGTCGGCGTCAGCGGTCAGCTCGTGCCCCTGCGCGACGTGGCGCACCTGGGACCCGCGACCGGCCCCACCGTCATCACTCGCACCGACAAGGAGCGCACCGTCAGCCTGCGTGCCAATCTGCTCGGCGGGTATGTCTCGGGACCGGTGTCGGATCAGATCACGCAGCGACTCGCGCCCTACGCGAAGCAGCTTCCCCGCGGCTACAAGGTGACCTATCGCGGCGACGTCGAGTCCCGGCGCGAGATCTTCGGGCCCATCTACTTCGCGCTGGGGTTGTCGGTGCTGTTCGTGTACATGGTGCTGGCGGCGCAGTTCGAGTCCTTCGTCCACCCCTTCACCATCGGCCTGTCGCTGCCGCTGTCCATCGTCGGCGCGGCGGTGCTGCTGTGGCTCACCGGCGGCACCGTCAACATCATGTCGCTCATCGGCATCGTCATGCTGATGGGGCTGGTCACCAAGAATGCCATCCTGCTGGTGGACTACACCAATACCCTGCGCCGGCGCGGACTCGAACGTGACGCGGCACTGCTGCAGGCGGGGCCGACGCGACTGCGGCCGATCCTGATGACGACGGCGGCGATGGTCTTCGGCATGGCGCCCGTCGCTTTGGGGCTGGGGCAGGGCGCGGAGATGCGGGCGCCGATGGCGATCGCGGTTATCGGCGGGCTGCTAAGCTCGATGTTTCTGACCCTGCTCATGGTGCCGGTGGTGTATGGCATCCTCGACGAGCTGCCCGCGCGCTTCCGCCGGCACCGCCGGGCGACGCCGGACTTCACCGCGGACGAGGGCTGAGCCTGTCAAGACGGAGCTCCCGGCGCAATGCCCGCCGCGATTGTGGGAGGCACGCCGTTGTGCTATACTTTTGGCTAGGTCCCCGCTACGCGGGGACCGCCACGGCGGTCGCAATGCGACCTAGCCGCCGGTCTCTGACCTAGGGATACGGAGGCATGACGGTGAGCGGGCGGCGAACCCGGATGCGAGTGGCGATCGCGCTCTTATGGGCGGTCGCGATCACCCTGCTCGCGGGGTGCGCGGGTAAGCGCGCCCCCGATCGCATTCAGCTCACCCTCTTCACCTGGGTGCAGCCGGAGGAGCTGGCAGTCAACCAGCGCCTCATCGCCGAATTCGAGCAGCAGCACCCCGACCTCGACGTCACCATCATCAACGAGCCCGGCCAGCGCGCCATGGACAAGCTCCAGACCAGCATCGCCGCCGGCAAGGCACCTGATGTCATGTCCATCCACGGCGCCTACTTCCTGCCCCTCGCCGCCAAGGGCGCGCTGCTCGACCTGGAGCCATTGGTCAAGGATGACCCGCAGTTCGACCTCGGCGACTTCTATCCCCAACTGCTGCCGCTGTGCCGCTACCAGAATCACCTCTACTCGCTGCCGCGCTACTCCTCGGTTTACGTGCTGTTCTACAACCAAGACCTGTTCGACGACGCCGGGGTGGCTTACCCCGACGGGTCGTGGGACTGGGACGACTACCTGGCGGCGGCGCGCAAGCTGACACGCCATAGCCCCGATCCGGCGCAGCAGCGCTACGGGTGTGTCATAGACTTCTGGGGCGCGCGCATCTACCCGTGGATCTGGCAGAACGGCGGGCAGATCCTGGACCAGTCGCGGGCGAAGTGCCTGCTCGACCAGCCGCCCGCAGTGGAGGCGCTGCAATTCCTGGTGGACCTGGCGAGCAAGTACAAGGTGGCGCCGCGCATCAGCCAGCAGGATTCGCGCGAGACGCGCGAGTGGTTCAAGGCCGGGCGGGTGGCGATGCTCATGTCGGGGGCGTGGGACGTGCAAGTGCTGCGGCGGTCGCCCGACCTGCGCTGGAATGTCGCGCCCCTGCCGCGCCGCAAGCAGCGCGCCACCCTCGCCGGCACCGAGAATTACGCCATCGCCGCGACCACCAAGCACCCGCAGCAGGCGTGGGAGCTGTTCCGGTTTCTGCTGTCTCCGTCGAGCCAGGGGCGGATGGCGGCGGAGGTGGACAAGCAGCCCTCGCGGCGGTCGGTGGCGCAGGGCGAGTACCTGAAAGCGAAGGTCGGCTATGATCGCCGGGTGCTGGTGGAGGCGCTGGACTACGGTAAGCTCGCCCCCAACGTGCCGCAGTGGGACCGCATATCCCATTTGATCCAGGATCGCCTCGATCAGATCTGGAACGGGGAGCTGGGGGTGAGGCCGGGCATGCGGCGGGCAGCGGCGGACGTGTCGCGCGAGCTGGGGGCGCAGCAGGAGCCGGGCGCAGGTGGGTGAGGGACGATGATCCCCTTCCTGATATATGCGACCGACCGCGAGCGCAAGCGCGTCCCCTACGTCACCTACAGCCTGATCGGCCTCAACCTCCTGACCTACCTCGGCCTCAACGCCTTCGCCACCCCGGAGAGCTTCTACGCGGCGCAGATGCAGTTCGGCTTCGTGCCCGCGCAGGGGTCGTGGTACTCGGTCATGACCTCGATGTTCGTTCACGGCGACGTCCAGCACCTGTTCACCAACATGCTGTTTCTGTGGGTGTTCGGGGCGCTGGTGGAGGAGGGGCTGGGGGTAGCGGTATTCCTGACGCTGTACGTCGGCAGCCAAGTGGCGGCCAACCTGGTGCACGCGTCGGTGGGCGCGGCCTTCGGCAGCGCCGCCATGAGCAAGCCGGTGATCGGGGCGTCGGGGGCGGTGGCGGGGCTGCTGGGGCTGGCGGCGATGCGATTCTATCGCACGCGAGTGCGCATCGCCTATTGGGCGGTGGTCAAGGCGGGGGTGGTGGAGATCGCGGCGTGGATCTTCATCGCGCTGTGGGCGGGGCTGGAGGTGGCGCAGGCGGTGGTATCGCTGGCGGCGGAGCGCAGCGGCCTGGGGGGTGCCGACCCCGTGGCGCACTGGGCGCATCTGGGTGGATTCGCCTTCGGCATCGTGGGTGCGGCAGTGCTGCGGCTGCGCACCGAGGGACAGCGCGAGTACCTGCTGGCGGCGTTGCGCCGCGACCCGCTGTCGGTCTCGGGTTACAACGTCATGCGCGACCTGCAGTCGCTGGTGCGGGAGGACGCGGACTGCGGCGAGGCACATCACGCCCTGGCCAAGCAGTACGTGCTGGATCGCCAGTACGAGCAGGCGGGGCGCTCCTACCTGCGCGCGATTGACTGCTATCTGAGACAGGGCGGCCCTTCGACCCTTCGACATGCTCAGGGTGGTCCCGAGCGTGGTCGAGGGGCGACAGGCTCAGGACCGCCCCTGCCAACGCCGGCAGGGCCGTCCCGAGCGGAGTCGAGGGGCGGCCACGCGGCGGCGACCCTTCGACATGCTCAGGGTGGTCCCGAGCGTGGTCGAGGGGCGACCGAAAGCTACGAGGAGCTGACGGCGCTTTTCCCCGAGTGCCGGTTGAACTTGCGCTTGCAGTTCCGGATGGCGACGGCGCTGGAGCAGCAAGGTCGCTACGCACTGGCGGTGCATGCTTTCGAGCGGGTGGCCGACGCCTATGCGGACAGCGAGGAGGCGCAGGTGTCGCTGATGCGGGCGGCTGCGTTGTGCGCCGAACGGCTGGCGGACCCGCCCGGGGCGCTGGACTACCTGGAACGGCTCGCGGCCGACTACCCACAGGGGCCGTGGGCCGCGTTTGCGCGGCGCCAGAGCGCCCGCCTGCGCCGGGAGCTGGAGCGATGACCCGCCGCCGGCCTGCGCGGCGGCGGAATGAATGGAGTGCGACGCCGCGGAAGGCGATTCACGCCCGGCGTCGAAAGGAAGAGGCCGGCCCGAGACTCCGGGCGACATGTGCGGCGCGTGCGCCGCAGCGTCCGTGACCCGTCACCCGGGGTGGTCGCGTCCGCACCATACAAGGAGCGTCAGCCAATGTGTGACATGCCCGCGTGGCGAAAAGCGGCCTGGCTGGTCATCCGGCCCGCGTGGAGCATAGGCGCCCTCGCCTGTGTCATCACGGCCGGGGCGGCCATGCTCCATGCGCGCCCGGCGGGTGCCGCTGCGGACTTCGCGGCCGAGCAGCAGCGCGCTTTTCCGCGGATCGCGGCAGAAGTGGAGGTTGACAACCTGCGCCGGCACGTCGAGAACCTGGCCAGCTACGGCAGCCGGGTCACCTGCTACCCCGGCGCCAAGCGGGCGGAGGACTACGTCTACAATTACCTGCGCAGCCTGGGCCTGCAGGACTTGCACAAAGAAGAGTTCGCCGCCAGCGCGCCCGTCAACCGCGGATCGAGCCTGGAGCTGGCGATGGCTAAGCCCGATGGGCCGCCGTGGCGGCCCGACGAGTCGGGCCTAGCCACCGACAGTATACCGCTCTACCCGCTGTGGCCGAACAACGTCCGCACGTCGCAGCTGCCGCCAGCAGGGGTGAGCGGCCGCGTGGTGTGGGGCGGGCAGGCGGAGTTGGCCGAGCTCAACGGCAAGCAGATCGCCGGCAGCATCGTCCTTTTTGATTTTCGCTGCGGCAGCCGGTGGCTCAACGGCGTGCGCCTGGGGGCGAAGGTCGTGATCTTCGTCGAGCCGGACGAGCCGGCGGTGCGGGGGGAGTCGGAGGCGAAGTTCCTGTCGGTGCCGATCGACATCCCGCGCTTCTGGCTGCGGCGCGGGGACGCGCTGCGGGTGCTGGCGCGCCTGCAGTCCACGCCCAAGGTCCAGGGTCGGGTGCGCTGCGACATGGGTTGGGTGCAGCCCAGCGCCGAGACCGAGCGCGCGGGGACCCTCTATCACCCCCACAACATCATCGCCACCATCCCCGGCACCGACCCCAAGCTCAAGCACCAGGTGGTGATGCTCAGCGCCTACTATGACTCGATGTGCATCGTGCCCGAGATGGCGCCGGGGGCGGAGAGCGCCTGCGGCATCGCCACCCTGCTGGAGCTGGCGCGCATCTTCAAGGACCACCCGCCCCGGCGCACGGTGCGGCTGCTTGCCACCGCCGGCCATTTCGAGGCCATGACCGGCATCCGCGAGTACCTCGGGCGCCACCTGCCCGACATGGAGAAAGGGCCCCCCGAGCCGGCCCGATTCCTGGGGTTCATCCCCTACACCCGCTACGGCGAGGCGCTCGACAAGATCAACCTCTTCTTCGCCCTCGACCTCTCCAGCCAGAGCTCGCGCGTCGGCATCTTCTACTCCGGCTACTACTACAACTACCGCGAGGACCGCCAGCGCGATTTCGCCGACCTCGGGCGCGCCTTCCGCGACAGCGGTGAGGTCATCGCCACCGCGCTCGGCTACGTGGCCGACGAGACCTTCGCTGACGGCATCAACCCCATCGCGGGCAAGCCCTGGCGCACCTTCATCCCCGGCAAGATCGCCCTCGAGAGCGAGGCCTTCACCCTCGGCGGCGGCGCCGGGATGGGGCTGGTCACGACCGACGACAGTCGCGCCCTGGTGGACACGCCCTGGGACCTGCCGGACTACGTTGACTTCCGCAACCTGCGCCATCAGGCGACTTTCCTGGCGTGCTCGCTGTGGAACTTCCTCAACGATCCGGAGGCGCCGGTGAACGAGAAGCCGACGTTCTCCAAGATGACCCTCACCGGCGGCTTCGCGGTGCTGCGCGGCCGCGTGGTCACCTTCAACCCCAGGAGGGGCCTCATCCCCAAGGATCCCCTGCGCGGCTCGCTGGTGACCGTGCGCCCGGGCGAATGGCTCGGGGCGGGCGTCGGGCACATCATGAAGCAGACCTTCATGGGCGTGCGCGGCGACATGGCGCAGCTGGTGGACGACGACGGGCGGTTCACCTTCTACGGGGTGCCTTCGGCCAACGCCTATCTCACGGCGCACAAGGTGTTCGTGGACGCCTACCATACCGATCCTCGCACCGGTGACGTTGACTACGCGCCGGACCTCGGGGTGCAGGGGCACAAGGCTTTCTCCATCGAGCTGGCCATGACCATGGGCGAGCGCGAGGCGACGGTGGTGGCGTTCCCCTGTGTCTCCATCGGGCTGCTGGACATCGTGGATCCGAGCAGCCTGATGACCTTGCCCGACATGCAAGTCTTTGACGCGCGCACCGATGCGGAGCCGCGCTCCTTCGGCTACGCCATCTCGCGGCCGGAGACCTGGGTGTCGCACGTCGAGGACGTGGCGCTGGTGTTCGCGCCGCGGCCGGCGGAGTGGGAGCACATCGGAAAAGACAAGGAGGCGGCGGCCACCCGCATCAAGGTGGTGATGCTGGCGGGGGTGTCGAAGCGACTGGTGCTGCTGAACGCCAGCGCCGCCTATCCCAAGGGGCGGGGGCTGCTGGCCCAGCGCACCGTGCTGCTGTCGCGCACGCCGCTGCAAGTGGCGCGCGACATGTGGTACCTGGATGACTCGCGTATCAAGGTGCTGCGGCGCTTCCACATCGTCGACCAGGCGCTGGAGAAAATGCACCAGCGCACCCAGGAGTACCTGGCGCTGGCGGAGGAGGCGTGGCAGGCGCGCGACTACGCCAGCTTCGACGGCCACGCGCGCGCCGCCTGGGGCTACGAGGCGGCCGCCTATCCGCGGGTGGAGGCGACCCAGCGCGACGTCGTGCGCGGGGTGCTGTTCTACCTGGTGCTCATGCTGCCGTTTGCGTTCTTCCTGGAGCGGCTGGTGTTCGCGTTTCCCGATCTGCGGTTACAGATCTTGGGCACGGTGGGGATCTTCGCGCTTACCTTCGAGATCTTCCGCCGGATCCATCCGGCCTTCGACATCCTCGAGGTCACGCCGGTGGTGATGCTGCTGGCGTTCATCATGGCGACGCTGGCGGCGCTGGTGATCGTCCTCGTTTACGGCAAGTTCGAGGCGCAGCTCAAGGCGCTGCAGACCAAGATGGGAGGCATCCATCGCGCCGACATCGGGCGCATGAGCGTGGCCATGGCCGCCTTCACCCTGGGCATCAGCAACATGCGCCGGCGCCGCGCCCGCACCGTGCTGACCTGTATCACCCTGGTCTTGCTCACCTTCACCGTGCTCAGTTTCACCTCGGTGGTAACGGGGGTGCGCTTCAACGACCGCCGCTCCCCGGGCATCCCGCGCTACAACGGGATCATGGTGCGCACCGCCGACTGGTCGCCGCTGCAGGAGTCCGCCTACCGGGTGATGCAGGACGAGTTCGGGGAAACCCACACCGTGGTCGCGCGCGCGTGGTACGCGACCTCCCTGCGCGAAGAGCAGTCGTTCATGCGCATCACCGCCACCACCAGCAATCAAGGGTACAACGCCCGCGCCGCGATCGGCCTGATGCCGCAGGAGACGCGGGTCACCCACCCCCAGGACGCGCTCATCGCCGGGCGTTGGTTCCGCCCCGGTGAGCGCCTCGCCGTCATCGTGCCCACCGCCATCGCGCGCACGCTCAACCTCACCCCCGCCGACGTCGGCAAGGCCAGAGTCAGCTTCTCCGGTCTCGCCCTCGACCTCATCGGCCTCGCGGACGCCTCCAAGCTGCGCCGCATCAAGGACCTCGACAACGAGCCGCTGAGCCCGGCGGACTTCATCTCGATGATGAAGCAACAGCGCTCGACTCAGCAGTCCCAGGCCGGCTTCCAGGAGTACCTGCACCTGTCGCCGGACGACTGCATCATGATCCCCTACGCGCTCGCCGTCAACCTCGGCGCCCAGGTGCAGTCGGTGGCGGTCGGTTTCGCCGCCGCCGCTGACGTGCGCCCGGCGCTGAAGGACCTCATGCCGCGCCTGGGGTTCAACATCTACGCGGGGATCGGCGATGAGACGCGGCGCTGGAGCGCGATGGGCTCCAGCGCCGTCACCGGGCTGGCTGACGTCTTCATTCCCATCCTGATCGCCGCCCTGATCGTGCTCAACACCATGCTCGGATCGGTCTACGAGCGCGTGCGCGAGATCGGCATCTTCAGCGCCGTCGGCCTCGCCCCCGGTCACATCGCCACCCTGTTCCTGGCCGAGGCCTTCGTCTACGCCATCATCGGCGCCATCGTCGGCTACGTGCTGGGGCAAGGGGCGGTGAAGGTCATGACCGCCGGCGGCTGGCTGGGCGATCTCCAACTCAACTACTCATCGCTGTCGGCGGTGGTGTCCACCGCCATCGTCATCGGCGTGGTGCTGCTGTCCACCGTCTACCCCGCGCGCAAGGCGTCGGAGGTCGCGACCCCGGCGGTGGACCGGCGCTGGCACGTGCCCGAGCCGGAGGGCGACGACTGGGAGATCCCCATGCCCTTCGCCGTCACCGGGGCGCAGGCGACCGCGCTCAACGCCTTCATGTCCGAGTGGTTCGGGGCCTACGAAGAGTACAGCGTCGGCGATTTCGTGACCCAGGACGTGGTCACCGAGGAGCACCCGTCCGAGTACGGCACGGAGTATGTCATCCGGCTCATGACGTGGCTGGCGCCCTTCGATCTCGGCGTCAGCCAACGCGCCGCCCTCCACACCGTGCCGACGAACATGCAGGATGTGTTCGAGATCCGGCTGCGCCTGCACCGCGAGAGCGGAGATGTCAGCTCGTGGAGGCGCGTGAACCGGCGCTTCCTCAATACCCTGCGCAAGCAGTTCCTGATCTGGCGCACCCTGCGCGCCGAGGACCGCGAGCGCTACCTGAGCATGAGCGACGGATCGCCCACGACCTAGGGGGCGAACGGTGCTCGAGGCGCGATGCGCCCTCGCGGCGCCAGCGCCAGGTTCGTGCGGGCCGCCGGGGAGGGCCAAGGAGTCGGCGCGGCAGGTGTGGAAGGAAGCCGCGGGTGACAGCGCCGGCGTGCGACAGCGCCGGCGTGCGACAGCCGCTTACCGGGAGCGGCGGAGGTAAGTGATTGAGCGAGCGCGATGACCAGATAGAGGAGCCGAAGGAAGGAGAGAAAGAGGGCGCGTTCGGGCTCTATTCCGAGCGCCTCCCGGAGCTGGAACCGACCGAGTTCCAGGAAGGCTTCACCGTGCGCACCGCACTGGGGGCGCTGTTCGTGGGCTTCATCATGATGCCCGGCGCGCTCTACCTGGGCCTGCTCGTAGGCCAGGAGCTGGGGCCGGCGGCGGAGTGGACGACCATCATCCTCTTCACCGAGGTCGCGCGGCGCTCTTTCACCCCCATGCGCCGCCAGGAGCTCTACCTCATCTTCTACATGGCCGGCGCCCTGGCGGCCGGCGGCGGCGGTCTGGCGCTGAGCGGGGGGCCGTTCGCGAGTCTGATCTGGGCTCAGTACGTGCGCAACTCCCCGGCGGCGGTGGGATTCGGCATTGCCAACGAGATCCCCGGGTGGTACGCGCCGCCTCCTGATTCGCCGGCCATCATCAATCGCACCTTCCTCCATCCCGACTGGGCGATCCCGATCCTGCTGCTGGTGATCGGGCAAGTGCTGGGGCGGTTGCAGTGGATCGGGCTCGGCTACGTCCTGTTCCGCTCGACCTCCGACGTCGAGCGCCTGCCCTTCCCCATGGCCCCGGTGGCGGCGCAGGGCGCCACCGCCCTGGCCGAGGTCACGCGCGACGAGGAGTCGTGGCGCTGGCCGGTGTTCAGCGTCGGCAGCGTGATCGGCCTCATCTACGGCACCATCTACGTGCTCGTGCCCACCGTCACCGGCGCCATGCTTCCGTCGCCGGTGCAGATCATCAAGATCCCCTTCATTGACCTCAGCTCCAACACCGAGGGCATCTTCCCCGCCGCCAAGATCGCCCTCGGCACCGATCTCGGGGCCATCCTGGTAGGTTTCATCCTGCCCTTCCCGATCGCGGCCGGGCAGTTCATCACCTCCATATTCGCGAACTTCTTCCTGACCCCCACCCTCTATCGCACCCACCCCGGTCTGTTCCCGAGCTGGCGCCCGGGCATGAATCTCATCCAGACCGAGATCGCCACCAACATTGATTTCTGGATGAGCGTCGGCATCGGCGTCGCGGTCAGCTTTGCAATTGTCGGCTTCGGCCAGATCTTCAGCCGTTACCTGCGCGGGCGCAGCGAGGCCCAGCAGCACGCCCTGGCGCGGCGGTTCGTGCCGCCGCCGCCCGGCCGCGGCGACTTCCCGATCTGGATGGCGCTGACCGCCTGGCTGGTGTCAGCGGTCGGCAGCATCACCGTCATCCATTTCCTGGTGCCGCGCTTCCCGCTGTGGATCCTCGTCGTCTTCGGGCTCATCTGGAGCCCGATCAACAGCTACATCTCCGCGCGCCTCATCGGCATCACCACCCAGCCGCTGAGGATACCCTACCTGGCCCAGGCCAGCTTCATCCTCAGCAAATACGAGGGGGTGGACGTCTGGTTCGCCGGCGTGCCTCTTTACGACATGGGCTGGGCGGCGCAGAAGTTCCGCGAGATCGAGCTCACCGGCACCAAGTTCACCAGCATCATCAAGGCCGAGCTCTTCCTCTTCTTCCTGCTGCTGGGGTGCAGCTTCCTGTTCTGGTCTTTCTTCTGGAACCTGGGCCCCATCCCGTCGTCGTCATATCCCTACGCCCAGACCTTCTGGCCCCTGCACTCGACCATGCAGTTGCTGTGGGCCACCGCCACCCGCGGCGGCACCGAGGAACAGTGGCTGCTGCAGGCGCTCAAGCCCAATCTGATGGGCATAGGCCTCGGCGGCAGCGTCGGCCTCTATGCCGTTTTGGCCCTGGCGCGCGCTCCCATCATGTGGTTCTACGGGCTGGCCAACGGGTTCCTGACGCCGACGCAAGGAGTGATCCCCGTCTTCATCGGGGCGATGCTGGGCCGCTACTATTTCCGCCGGCGCTTTGGGCTGCATCACTGGCGGCTCTACGCGCCGGTGCTGCTGGCGGGCTACGCAGCCGGGCAGGGCTTGATGGGGATGATGGGCATCGCCTGCGCTATCATCCTCAAGTCCATCCGGGCGCTGCCGTACTAGCGCCGTGCGCGTGATACCCGACAGGCAGGCCCAGATGGCCGCGCCCGACCTGGTGACTTTCGGTTGGCAAGGCATGACCATGCGCGTGCCCGCGGAATGGACGCTGGGCGCGATCGGCGGCGACTACAAGGCAGGCTACCTGCGCCTGGATGACGCGCACGCCAGCCGGGTCGAGATCAAGTGGTCCGAGCAGCAGGTGGACCTCGACCGCGCGCTCGAGCGCTACCTGGCGAAGCTCGGGAAGCGACAGCAGTTGGACTTGCGGGCGGATGACCACGCGCGGGTCCTCAGCCGCCGCAGCAAGCCCGACAAACGCCTGCGCGGGTTCGCGTGGGGCGCCGGCGACCGGCAGGCCACCGGCGTCATCTGGCGTTGCAGCAAGTGCGGGCGCACGGTGGTGGCGCAGGTGATGTCCGCCGTCGGGGACCGCGGCCGGGCGCTCGCGCACGACGTGCTGGCGTCGCTGGAGGACCACGCGCGCGACGGCCGCCATGCGTGGGCGCTGTACGGCCTGCGGTTCGAGGTGCCGGAGCGATTCCGGCTGGAGCGCCAGAAGCTGATGGCGGGCTACCTGGAGCTGGCGTTTGCATCCGGCCGCTGCCGGCTGCGGGTGTTACGCTGGGGGATGGCGGAGGTGGCGCTCGCCGAGCGCGACTTGCAGCACTGGTACGAGGTCGAGCAGGTGCGCCGCCGCGACGTCGTATGGGAATGCCAGCCGGCGACGGTGGAGCGGCACGAGGATCATGACGGTCTCGCGGTCAGCGGGCATCGGCATCGCTTGCTGCACCGGCCGCGGCGAGCGGTGGAGCGGTTGGCGCGGCTGCGCATCGCCTGCGATTTCGACGGGCGAGTGTG
>Ga0307379_10004023_pt1 | contig 21115 bp, 21 predicted proteins | sample UN2MG_FD_202237 | JGI IMG/M metagenome (GOLD analysis project Ga0307379, IMG submission 202237) | Soil microbial communities from Risofladan, Vaasa, Finland - UN-2 | ecosystem: Environmental > Terrestrial > Soil > Coastal area > Acid sulfate soil | place: Finland: Risofladan, Vaasa | collected... | reverse complement strand
GGTCAGGGCAGGCTTACAGTTCACCTTGCGACACGGGTTGGTGATAAAGGCAAAGTATACGCCAATGACATCGATCCGGCGGCAATTGATTATCTGAAAACCCGATGTCAGCGTCATGGATTGAACAATGTTGAGACCATCCTCAGCCTGTCCGACGATGCACGATTTCCACAAAACACCCTGGACATGGTTGTAATGGCATCTACCACCATGTTGACAATCCTGTACCTCTTCTCAAGAGTCTTCTGCCAGGTTTGAAGCCATGGGGAATAGTAGCCCTTGCAGAGCCGAAACCGTCGCATATCGAAGCTAATGCGAAGATGCTGACTCAGAGCAGCGTCGGGGAGCAAGCGATCGCAGCCGGTTTCACTCTGGATGCTGTTATTGAAGATCTTCTAAAGTCCGACAACATTTTCATCCTGCGACCTTCAGTCCCGGACGTGCCGGAATCGCACGACCGTCAGAAAGTCCGTGCCTTATGGCTTGACTATCTGGAATGGATCAAAATCGCTAAAGGTCAGACATCATTGAGGGATTATGCTTTAAGTCTGGATGCAAACGGTGTTCCCGGTATGGAAATCCGGCGTCGTCTGCAGATCATTCGCAGTCAGTTCACTGAACAACCGGAAGGAATAGAGATGATCTATGATCCTCTCTATGGTAAACCCCTCACGGGCGATTTAGAAAAAGATGGATTCAAAACCGCACCCAATGCATTTTTGGTTGAGACTATGAAGAGAATCAAACCGGGAGGTCAGGCTTTGGACGTTGGCGCGGGGATGGGTCGTAACGCAATTTATCTGGCAGTCCTAGGTTGGGATGTGACAGGGATAGATCTCTCTGCACAAGGCCTTGCCGTTATGCAGGCTAACGCAGAGAAAGAAGGATTGAAAGTCAGAACTATCAAGACTTCCTACCTTGACTTCGACTTCGGACGACAGAAATGGGATCTTGTGGCTATGATCCTCTCATGGGCGCCGGTGGAAGAACATGAATTCCTCACTCGTTTAAAGGAATCTATACGTCCTGGAGGGTATATCATATTTGAACATGTCATCCAGCGTTCGGAAAATCCATTTCCACCAGGTGTCCATGCTATTGCACCCGGAGAACTTCGTGAAATGTTTAATGATTTTGAGATTCTTATTTACCGGGAGATGGATGATTATGGCGACTGGGGAGGCCCTCCTACCCCTCATGTCCGTATGGTGGCCAGGAAATCCATAGCCGATGCAGAATAACAATTAATATAATAATCTCTCTGAAGGAGGATACGGCATTGTCATTATTTAATAAACTCCCAACATTTATTCCCACCGCGATTGATTTTACTCTCGCGGTTTATTTTTCTTGACTTCGACACCGGGACACCCAAAATTACAAATCAAAGAGTTTAGCCAATACTTTGTAAGGTTTAGTCCTTGATATATTTAAATTATTGATTATCAATTACCGTCGGTTTTAACCGACGGTTTAAGACACTGTTTTTCCTGGGACTTTAGTCCCTCATCTTTTGAAGTTTGTATTCCACAATCAGCAAATCTAATTCTTCCTGAAAAGAGACTTTTTGATGATGTTGGTCCTGATTCCGGATATATTTTCTTAGATTATCTAACTGTGACATTCCGATAGAGACAGAATAGAAATCATCTTGCCATTCAAACTTTAGTCTGGTTAGTTTGTTTTTATTGATCCAGAATGAACTTTCTCCCTTTATTTTTTGCATTATTTCAGAAACAGTTTGATTACTGCCCAAAGATATCAATGCGTGAAGATGTTCATGATAACCATTAAAGTGGTTACGTTAAAAATATTTTTTTATGGGAATCAGGTTTTTTAGAACTACTTAAAAAATGTTGGGCTAAAGCCCTTAATGTGTGTGAATCTGAACCCGTTGGCTGAAGCCAACGGTAATTGATTCTAAAAGAGCTTATTAGTAAAAAAAAGAATCCCTCAAATATAATAATCTCGCTAACAATGGGTTTTAACCATAACAGACACGTTTAGTAAAACTTCCATTCTTTTTCTTTATGCCTGGCAGGACCACAAGGCAAGTAATCACCCTGAGACACCCAAAAATAACATTTTAATCAGAGTATAATGCTGATATCCTATACTTTATGAATAGAAACATGAAAAAGTGTCGAAATCAGGACAATTAATATAATAATCTCTCTGAAGGAGGATACGGCATTGTCATTATTTCATGTACTCCCGACAGATATTGTTACCGCGACTGATTTTGCTTTCGCGGTTTATTTTTTACTTTTGAACTGGAAATTTTTATTGGTGAAGAATGAGAAGCCTTTGTATTACTATAACAATTATTGTTTTTTCATCTTCCAGCCTCGTTGCACAGGCCAGCATATCTGCACTTGACAACGCGATAATCAAAGCTGAGGACAGGATTGAAACCAGTTCTATGCCTTCGTTCAGAAATCTTGAGAGTTTCCTGGTCTGGTCTGAAGGCGACTTTAAGCATAAAAAATACTATAATGGTGTTTCAGGAACAACACTTCATCAGATCCAGTCACAGACCAAGAGCATTGTATCCCTATTGATGGGAATTGCAATAGACAAAGGATTTGTAAAAAGTGAAGATGAACCGGTTTCTGACTTTTTTCCTGAATATTTCAATAGCCAGGACAGTCTTAAATCACTGGTAACTATCCGTGACATGCTCACAATGTCGGCAGGCTTTGAATGGGAAGAGATGGTACCGTTCAATGATCCCCGCAATGACAATATCAATATGAATTACAGCGGCAGCTATCTTCAGTATGTCTTGTCGAGACCAATGGCTGCAAAACCGTTTACTGAATTTAAATACAACAGCGGATCTCCCATGATCGTGGCAGGGATCATTGAAAAAGCATCAAAAATGCCGCTTGATAAATTCGCTGAAAAGTATTTATTCAATCCTTTGAATATAGTTGATTATCGCTGGATAAAAGATTCAACAGGCTTCTGCCATGCTGGAGGAGGCCTGTTCCTGAAGCCCGTGGATATGGTAAAGACAGGTATTCTGGTTCTGAATGAAGGCAGATGGGAAGGAAACCTGATCGTATCGGAAGACTGGATCCGTAAGAGCTGGCAGCCATATTTTTTAACCACTTTCACTGAGCACAGCTATGGATATTTCTGGTGGATAAAGGAGATGAAAGTCAGCGGTTCTGAAACAATAAAAGTAATATCGGCACAGGGAGCTGGCGGCCAGTATATGTACATTATCCCTGAATTCAGATTAATAGTTGCTTTCACTGAAAATAATTTTGGGACACCTCTTGTCGGACCATTTATTTTTAACACTTACATATTACCGGTGCTGCAAGATGTGCCATAACTCAGAAAACAAGCTTATGTGCTGTTTTAGCAGACTGTATTCATTTGGGGTCAATCAGGAAACTCCCCTGAACAATTTGTAAATTGTATTTAATTCATATTCAGTTATTTTAGGAAATTGGTTTATACAGTATTCCTTTATTACCCTGATTGTGAAAAATTGTACTACAGAGTAAATTGCATGAAGAAATTTATTAATTATATCTGGTGGTTTACCTTCATTATGGCTATATCTTCTTGTCAGAATGAAGTATACGAAGAAGTTTTTAATGAAGCCAAAGAGCTTCAGCTTGTGAAACAATCAATCAACAATGTTTTCGGCTGGGCTGTGGAAAAAGATTTTGACCTGTTTTTCGGGACAATTGCTTACGACTCCAATTTCATCAGCGTCACTCCTTATAAAAAGGTAAAATTCGGGATTGCTGATGTATTGAAAGATACCAGCTTCTGGGCAAGTCCATATTTCAAAGCTGTCAGGCACGAACTGCGTGATTTGCAGATTCATTTCTCTCAAAATAAAGATGTAGCCTGGTTCTTCTGTTATCTTGATGATATTAATGAATGGAAAGGTCAGCCTGCCAACTGGGAAAATGCCAGGTGGACAGGAGTGCTTGAAAAAAGGAACGGAAAATGGATTGTTGTCCAGCAGCATTTTTCATTTACCGCTGAATAAATAATAATTAAGTTGGAACAAACATGACAAGAAAATTAATCCTTTTATCAATGCTTGTTATTTGCAGTTTGCAGGTATCCGCGCAAGATGATGGCGATGATATTGTCATAGGTAAATACAGAAAACTGCATTCTGAGGTAACAAACGAAGACCGGACATTATTAGTTTGGCTGCCAAGAAGTTATAATCAGTCAACCCTGAGCTATCCGGTGATATACCTCCTTTACGGACAAAATACTTCCGAGTGCCTTCTGCCGACAATAACAGCCTGCGACATGCTGTCAGCTTCAGGAGCAGTGCCGGAAATGATCATTATTGGTGTGGCAAGCGCTGAAAGGTACAGGGATTATTCATCCATTTCAGACGGATACATTGAAAATACAGTAAAGTTCTTCCGCGATGAACTTTTCCCTTTTGTTAAAAACAATTATCGTACCCTGGATTACAGAATCGTGATAGGGCCGCAGGCCGGAGCGGTTTTCTCCTTTTATTCCCTCATCAACCATCCCGATCTGTTCCATGCCTGTATCATGGAAAATCCATTTGTTGGTCAGAACAGGGAAATATTGTACGATATGGCAAATAAGTTTTTCAGCAAAAACATAACGTTCAACAGGTTCCTATTTATTAAGGAGGAAAAAAACAGTAATCCTCTTTATGTCAAGACTGCGTCAGAATTTGCAGAAATGATGAAGACCAGAACTCCCGATGATTTCAGATTCAGCTTTACACTTGAGGAACCATCCGGTTATTTTGTTCCGCCGGTACCTGCAAAAGAGGGGCTGCTCACTCTGTTTGAACCTTATGCATTTCCCGACAATCTGAAAGTGGAAAATGTAAAAGATATCACAGCTTTTTATATAAATGTGAGCAAAAAGTATGTCGTGGATCTGCCAATACCGGAACATGTTCTGACCATAGAATGTGATAAGCTGTTATCCGCCGGGAAATATAGTGCCTTATCGGATTTACTGGAGTACATGTTATCGATCTATCCGGAATCACTAAATGCCCTGATGAGGATGGGTGACCTGAAGAGAACCCTGGGAGATTACGAGACAGCAATAAAATATTATGATGAATTTCTGAAGATCATGCCGGTTGATGCCATTGCCATCAGGAACAGGAGGAATAATATCGAAAAATATATAAGCGAATCACTTGTTTACGTTCTTGAGAAGGAGATTCTTTCAGTCGGAATTGATAAGGCTGTCAGGAATTTTAAAAGAGCAAAAGCATCTAAAGAAAACAGACTTACTTTTAATGAAAATGATCTTAACAGCCTGGGCTATTCGCTGCTGAATAGAAAAATGAATGCTGAATCCATAAAAGTCTTAAGACTGGCGCTGGAAATCTATCCTAGTTCAGCCAATTTATTCGATAGTCTTGGAGAAGCCTGTATGAGAAGTGGCGATAAGAAAAATGCCATTATTAATTATGAAAAATCACTTGAAATAAATCCATCTAATAACAATGCGAAAGAAATACTGGAAATGTTGAATATTAATCAGTAATTTCCTGTCTGGTTAAATATCAGGATGTTATTGAAAAACCTTTGACTATGTATTAATTAATTATAGAAGAATCATGAGAAAAGCTTACCTGTGTCTTGTAGTATTCATCGCCTTCTTCATTAATTCAGTTGCCCAGGATATGTTCCCTGCCAGGCAGCTTACCTTCGATCCTGCTCAACAAGGTTTTGCTACATGGTCTCCTGACAGCAAACATATAGTATATCAATATACAGATGTGTATGACACACTCGGTAAAAACGGACTTTGGAAAATCTCGGCCGAAGGAGGAGATGCAGAACAAATCTTCAGCGGTATAGCTGAACATGCAAAATGGTCACCCGACGGAAAATACATTGTATTTGATGCTGATACCGGGAAAAGCATCAGGATGATCCCTTCAGGAGGTGGTGATATTATAAGGTTTTTACCTGATTCCGTTACGATCCGGAACGGAGGCCTCCCCTGCTGGTCCCCTGATGCTTTTAGGATAGCATTTGTTGAAGGGAAAAACCTGTCGCTATGTATATGGAATTTTCGTACCAGTGAACTTAAAAGTATTTTCAGCGAACCTGGTAAAGTACCGCTCCCTGGCGGCTGGTGGATTGACGGCAAAAGCATACTTGTAGCAAACATGGACAGGAAGACAAGAATATGCACAATGCTGAAAATATCTTCAGATAACGGGGATGTTACACCTGTCACAGGACATCATGAAAACTTTTATCGTCATACTGCACTTTCACCCGACGGATCTTTATTGATATACGCGGCCATGGAAGGTAAATACCTGGGATTGTATGTTATGCTTTCAGGAGGCAGCAAATCACTGCCCCTGGCAGTGGCCAATGATGGCCATACTGAAGGTGCAGCCTGGTCGCCTGACGGAAAGAAAATTGCGTATACCAGAACTCAGGGACGGAATTTTGATATCTGGGTAATGGACATAGATACAAAATACATCAAACGGAAACTGAAACAACTTAATAGAAGTTGAATATATTTCCGGAATATTACATAAATTAACCAATTAAACCCAAAAAAATGAAAAACCGTATCCTTACATTTTGTCTTATGATCGCTTTTTCGATTCTGACAGGTAATTCATTCTCCCAGGCCGGGGAGAATGTTAAGTCTGGTATTAAGCCGGCTCTGCTGGTTATTGACATCCAGAATGCATACTTAAGCGGAATGGCTGAAAAGGACAAAGATGTTGCCATGAAGAACATTAACTATTACATCCAGCTTTTCCGCGCCTATGGATACCCGGTTATCAGAATCTATCACTACAGTAAGCAGCATGGCCCTGAACAGGGTACAGAGCTGTTTGAATTCCCGTCATCAGTTCTGATAAAACCTGATGATCCAAAAGTCATCAAGACATATCCTGACGGCTTTAATAAAACCGATCTCGATAAAGTGCTGAAGGAAAAAGGTGTCAATACAGTCTTCCTGTGCGGATTAAGTGCCGTTGGATGTGTTCTCGCAACATGGATCGGGGCTCAGAATAACGATTACAGGGCTTTTCTTATTAAAGATGCTTTAATGAGTCATAATTCTGATTATACAAATAATATTGAAGCAATTTTCGATGCAGTGGGCGGAGATATTATAACCCTTGTACTTGAAAAGAAATAAAATGAATAAGCTGTTTCTGTTTCTATTGATACTGATTGTTCAATCAGCAATCTCATTTACCCAGGATAAGAGAGTCCCGACTGAATCCTCGGAATACTGGCTTAACAACCAGCACCAGCCCGAAAAACTGATGGATGCTATTGGCCTTAAGGAAGGCATGACCATTGCAGATATTGGTGCAGGAAGAGGAAGGATGACTGTCTTCTTCTCGCTTAAAGTAGGTGAAAAAGGCAGGGTATATGCCAACGATATAGATAAGGAGGCTCTTACATACCTTGAGCACAGGTGCCAGGCAAACAACATGACTAATGTAAAAACCTTCCCCGGCAAAGTTGATAATCCCATGCTTCCTGCCGGAGAAGTTGATATAGCATTCATGGTGAGTACCTATCATCATCTTGAAAAGCCTGTCGAGATGATGAGAAACACTATCCACTCACTGAAAAAGGATGGCATTCTTGTAATTGTAGAACGCGATCCGGTTAAAACAGGTCAGACGGGCAGGGAAAGCACTTCAAGGGAAAAACTGACCAGGGAGGCAAACGTGGCGGGATTTCAATTGATCTCAGTAAATTCCGACCTGCTCGAACGAGACAATATTTATTTTCTGAAAGTGAAATAGGGTTTATTTGACCTGCAGGGTCTTATAAATACACTGATATTCAAATTCCATGAAGAAATCCGGATTTCTTTTGTTATCTCTTTCGACACTCTTGATCATTTATACTATTGTTTCATGCCGGAAGCAGGAATCAGTTAACCGTTTTCCTCTCGCTGAACAATATAATATTAACGGGGAAGAGCTTACCCTGGCTTTCGATGAAATGAAAACAGTGGAGGGTGCGCTCAGCCTTATTGTATGCCGTAATGGTGTAATAGTTGCAGAGGAATATACAAATTATCAAAGCTATGGAGCCGACAGTATTAAAAACATTATGTCGGTTACTAAAACCTTCACAGGTGTGCTTGTCGGACTGGCAATTGAAAAAGGCTTTATTGAAAGCGTGAATGATCCAATAAGTAAATATCTTACAGGAGTTGTTACTTTTCCCGACGATGTCAAACCCGCAATAACAATTGATCAGCTTTTGAAAATGACATTCGGTCATGCCTGGAACGGGACCTCCTCCTCCAGCAAGTTTGGAGAATGTTTCTTTGAATCTGAGGATAACCTGCAATTTATTATTGATCTTCCTCTTGTTACAACACCCGGAACTGTATTCAATTACAGTGACGGGGCCTCTCACCTGCTTTCAGCGATAATAACAGAAGCGACAGGTACTAACACCCTGGAATTCGCAATAGAGAACCTGTTTGAACCTTTGGGAATAACTGAGTATGAATGGGACACAGATGACAGGGGTTATCCACTGGGGGCCGCTTACCTGAGGATCAAACCCAGGGATATGGTGAAATTCGGAAATTTTATCCTGAACAATGGTAAATACAACGAAGCACAAATCGTCCCGGAAGCCTGGATCAACGAAATGACCACCACCAAAATTTCCACCAACAACGATGTACTTTATGGTCCTGAGTATGGCTACCAGATATGGCTGGGAAATGCCAAACTACACCGTTATTACATGGCAATGGGCTGGGGAGGACAATTTATTTTCGTTGTTCCTGATCAGCAGCTGGTTGTCACAGCCACCTGCTGGACAGGCAATTTGACAGATCAGCAGGCTGGTGAACACTGGATGAGTATAATTAAGATCATAGTTGAAAATATTTTTCCTGCTGTAAATTAACATACGGATGTATGGAAACAAAAAGCGAAATCACAAATCAGGAGAGATCTGCTCTTATCAGGAAGATGATTATCATGTTTTCATTTGTTCCGCTGTTCATCGGTATATGTACCTTGTTGCCTGCCGGCACTTTCAATTACTGGCAGGTATACCTCTATTTTTCGGTACTTGTTGTCCCGATGATATTCGTGCTTTTCTACTTTCTCAAAAGAGATCCGAAGTTCCTTGAACGCCGGACAAAAGCAACCGAAAAAGTAAAGGAACAAAAGCTTATCCAGCTTCTCAATCTGCCGGTATTTATGGCAGCTTTCATAATTCCGGGGCTTGACAGGCGATTCGGTTGGTCTGACATTCCGCCGGAGATAATAATAGCCACAGATGCAATTATTCTTGGAGGTTATCTTCTGATTTTCATGGTGTTCAGGCAAAACAGTTACGCATCAAGAATCGTTGAGATAGATCATGAACAGAAAGTTATTACCACAGGATTGTACAGTATGGTCCGCCACCCTATGTACTTAGGAGTGTTAATAATGTATCTGCCTACTCCGCTGGCTCTTGGTTCATACTGGGGACTGATACCCATGGCATTGCTGCCGGTTACACTTATTTTAAGGATCATTAATGAGGAAAAGGTACTTAAGGAAAATCTGGAAGGCTATAGTGAGTACTGCCTGAAAACAAGGTACAGGCTTATTCCTTTTATATGGTGATTCATTATCTGTAACGGCATATGTATCGCACAGAAATTATTAAAAACTTAAGCTGAGTATCGGGAAAGGTTAATATAAAAATAGAAAAGATGTTAACATTTTACACCAGATTCCGAGCGTTAGCGAGGAATCTCTGCTTTTTTATTAATCATTGCTGATACTCATAAAACATAAAGAATGGAAAAGTCTTTGTTCCTGTTACTAATCGTTAATGCATCGATAATTATTTCATGTAATAAAACCGATGACCGTTTCGATTTTGAGTGGCCTGTTTCAACGGCTTCTGCAGAAGGCATGGATCAGCAAAAACTCGACTCAGCATACTTAAAAGCAGATGAGCTGGGCTTTGTCGATGCCCTCCTGGTTATCAGGAACGGAAACCTGATCGCTGAAGAATACTATAATGGTTATAGTGTGAATAAACAACATCAGATATGGTCATGTACAAAGAGCTTCATGTCGGCTCTTGTAGGTATAGCACTAGATAATGTCCTGATAGAAAGCGTCGACAAGAAAATAATGGATTATTTCCCTGAATATGTTTATGCCGGAATGGATAACAGGTTCTTTGATATAACTATTAAACAACTGCTTACGATGAGGATGGGGATAGATAATGAGGAGAATAATCTCATACCGGTCGTACAAACAAATGATTGGATCGAAGGAACATTTAGCCTGCCTTTACTATTTGATCCGGGACAGAAGTTCTCTTATAACTCTCTTGAAACCCATCTCCTGTCAGCAATAATAACGCGGGTTACAGGTAATAGCGCCCTTGAATATGCAAATGAAAACCTTACAGGACCGATGGGCATAGAGATCATCGAATGGAGGGCTGATCCAAAGGGTTATAATACAGGAGGTTACGATATTTATATGAAACCGCGCGATATGGCTGTCCTGGGATATATGTACCTGAATGACGGAAAGATCAACAATACACAGATTGTTTCAAAAGAATGGGTAGAGGCTTCTCTTACAAGGACATGGACCAATAATTCAAGCAAATGGGGACCGCTGACCGATTACAATTATGGCTATTTGTGGTGGCTCGGTAAAATAAACGGGTATGATATGTTCATGGCAATGGGTATGGGTGGTCAGTATATTATAAACTTTCCGGATCTTGATTTAACAGTTGTAACCACAACCAACAAAGATATCAGCTGGGACAACGGCCAGGAGATACCTACCCTTGAACTGGTATCGGACTATATTCTTAAAGCAATAAACTGAAAATATCCTTGATCCTGCTGCGACCTGCGCTCTGTGCCCTACGCCTCAAACCACTCATCCCTGAAATTGACAAGGTACACCCTGTCAGTTGATCTTGTAAGAGCCGTATAAAACCACCTCAGGTAGTCTAATGTGATCTCGCTGCGGTTGAACATCCCCTGGTCGATGAAGACTCTTTCCCACTGACCTCCCTGAGCTTTGTGGCAGGTGACAGCGTATGCGAATTTTATCTGTAAAGCATTGAACCACGGATCGTTCCTCACAGCTTCGTACTGTTTCCTCCTTGTCCTTATATTCAGGTAATCAGAAAGGATATTCTGGAAAAGCTCCCTGTTCTTTTCTGCCGGCAGTGCAGGAGTATCAAGATGGAGAACATCCATCATTACCTTTGATTCGACTTCGAAATCATAATCAGGAAAATAAAGCTCCATTTCGGCGAACCTGAATCCATGCCGTTCCTCATATTTTCTTATTTTTTTCACCTCCGCGATATCCCCGTTCGCAATAAATCCGGGTCCCTCATCATCATCCTCTACAAGGAAATAATTGTTCTTAACGATCATTACCATATCCCCGGGGCTTATCTCCTCTTCCCTGAAGAAGATCCTGTTGCGTATCCCCTGGTTATAGCGGTTTGCCTGTTTGTTTGAATTGACAACGATTATTGTGCCTTCGAGCCCGCATGTTCCGTAGGATGCTGACAATTCATCAATAAGCTCCTCCCCGCTCAGCCTGATCACATCTTTAAAATTATTACAATCCATTGACGGGTGAACAGTATCATTTTCCGAGATCTGCAGTCGTACCCGGGTTGCGTTCATAAGTACACCTGAAGATTCACTCTGCCGAACGACCTGTTTCAGCTCAGCGCTTCTGAGCGCAAAACCGTATTCTTCAAGCGCTTTAAGGTCGAGAGCAGTACTCAGCGTTGATCCTACCGGAGGCAGCTGGGCTGAGTCGCCTACAAGAATAAGCTTGCATTCGGTGCCTGAATAGACATACTCAATGAGGTCGTCAAGGAGTTTCCCGCTTCCGAAAAGAGAAGTGTCGGAAGATATATTTGATATCATAGATGCCTCATCCACAATAAAATAGGTATCCCTATGCAGGTTCCTGTCGAGGATAAAGCTGCCCATACCGTCTTTTGATGACTTCTGCTTATAGATCTTTTTGTGAATGGTAAAAGCCTGTCTCCCCGAGTAAGATCCAAGAACTTTTGCTGCCCTTCCGGTGGGAGCCAGGAGTACTGACCTCATCCTGAGCAGGTCCAGGGTCCTGACGACAGAACTGATCACGCTCGTCTTACCGGTACCGGCATAACCTGTAAGAAGGAAAATGACATCATTACTGTTTTCGGTTACATATAACGCGATCTTCCTGAGTGCTTCCGACTGGTCGTCTGTCGGGATGTTACCCAGATTCTTACAAAGATTGTTATATATTATTGTATCCCTCATTTTCTTTTTTAACTGCAGAGAACGCACTAAGGTACATAAAGTAGATTTTCACCGGATGTGAGTTTGTAACATATTGCTATATTTGTTTATAAATTAATCCGTCAGATGCCGTTCCTGGAGCTTTTTGATGAGACACTTGACATAAACTCGACTGAGAACTACGAGCTGTCGGTGCAGATGAACCGCGACGGATTTGCCTTCACTATTCTTGATGCACTCAGAAATAAGTATGTTCTCCTGCGTTCACATGAGCCGGACGACAACATATACCTGGCCGCTGACAAAATCGATGAGATCATCAGCAAAGACGACTTCCTTACAAAACGCTACAAGAAGGTGAATATCATCATTCCATCATCCAGGTTTACACTTATTCCGGCGCCTCTTTATGATCCTGGGAAAAAAGAGGAATATTTTATATTCAATCACATCATGGAAGAAAGCGACCTGATCCTTGTCAACAAGATCTCTGATCCGGATGCCTATATAATATTCTCCGTACCGAAATCCCTGTTTGATGTTTCATCCCGTTTCTATCCTGCAGTTCATCCGCTCCACCATACCAAACCGCTGATGAACCAGCTTACGCACAACAGCAGGAGTGTTAACGGTTTTTATATTCACATCCATGTTGAACGGGAGTTTTTCAACCTCTTCATTTTTGATCACAGTGCTCTAAAATTCAGCAATTCATTTAATTACAGGAACATTTCCGACATTCTGTATTTTACACTGAATGTCTTCAGGAACATGGAGATAAAAAATAATGAGACTGTTCATTTCAGCGGTATGACAGAGAAGTTTGATGACCTCTGGTCAAATTTTGCACTGTACATAAGGAACCTGAAGTTCACAGACCCTTCAGTAAGTTACACATTCAGTTATGTTTTCAATGATATAGAGCTTCACAGGTTCATTAATCTTTTCACGGCTGCAAATTGCGAATAATAGGGGGAAAATACAGGGGAAGAAGGATTGTTCCTCCTTCCGGTTTCAGAGCGAGGCCGACTACTGACTTTGCAAGGGAGAGCCTGTTCAACATTCTCAATAACCGCATTGATTTTGAAACAGTTAGTGTTCTGGATCTGTTCAGCGGAACAGGCAGTATAAGTTATGAATTTGCATCGCGTGGAGCTGCTGAAGTACATCTTATTGAGAAGGACCTGAAACATATTTCGGGTATCAGACGTATAATAAAAGATACAGGGTTTGAGAATATCAAGGCTGTACACATTGATGTGAGAGCATATTTAAAGACCTGTTCCGCAAAATATGATATAGTTTTTGCCGATCCGCCCTATGATCTCCCGTGGCTGAAGGAGATACCTGATCTTGTCGCAGGATCGGGAGTGATGAAGGAGGATGGTTTTTTTATTCTTGAGCATCCCAGGAATATGCGATTCAGTGATCACAAGTTATTTTTCGAGCATCGCAGCTATGGCGGAGTGAATTTCAGTTTCTTCAGACCTCTTTAGGATCACTCGTACATATCATTAATATCCGCTTTTGACAAATCAAATATCAAATCGCTTATTTTAGAAACTACAGCCTTGAAGTACTTTTCACCTTTCTCAGGTGTTGCTTTTGAAGGATCGCCGATCCCTGTGTCGCTTGTGACTTTTGACCATTTACGCTCCGACCAGGCCCATTTCTCGTTCAACGCTTTTATTTTGAATTTCTTAGCTGATCCCCTGCCTGCCTCATTCAGCGGCAGAACAAGTTCCGGGGCAAGATGCAGCATCAGGCTGGTCTCCATCTCATCGGCATGTCCGCCTCCGTTTTCAAAAAATTCTGAATTTTCAACTGACTGGTACCAGTTGCATGTGCAAATCAGCATCGAGGGATAAAGAATACCTAATTCCCTTATCATCTGCCTGAAGTCATTTCCGCCATGCCCGTTAAGAATAAGGAGTTTATGAATTTCATGCCTGTTCAGAACATCGGCAATGTCCTTCAGAATGGCATACTGGGTACCCGGATTCATATTTATATTGACTTTGATGTCCATCTGTCCGGTATTTACTCCGAATGGTATTACAGGCAGCACAATTAATTTTGTTCCCCTCTCCCATGCCTTTCCGGCAGCTTCAGCTGTTATTCTCTCTGTTTCAATATTATCGGTGCTGAAAGGCAGATGCAGGTTATGCGCCTCCATGGCTCCCCATGGGAGCACGGCGAGTTCGATTGAAGCATCCTTCAGAGTTTTCCAGGTGGTTTCAGCTAGAATGTAAGGTTTCATCGAGTATACTGTAAAATTAAGATCTCAAATATAATAACTTTTCATACTCACCCCTAAATCCCCCAGGGGGAACTTAGACATATTAACTGATTTCGGATTATAAAAATCCGAAATCATAGCCCTCCGGGGGATGGGAGCATATTAATCCCGGAACTGGTGATTTAAACTGGCTGGCAATAAATCCCTTATAAAAAATTTGTTTTGTTTATCAGGGTTTAATAATTTTATAGTCTGATAACTCAATTAATAACCGTTATTCTTATGAAAAAGCACTCCTTCATAATTGAGTTAATAAAGAGTCCTCCGTTTCTTATATTTATCATTCTGGTCCTTCTTATCACAATTGGAGTGATAATTGCAAACAGGAGGGAAAAATTTGTACAAATGAAGGAGGATGTCCTCTACATCAATCCCAAACCGAGTGATCAGGATTGAGCCTTTTAATAATCATTTAACCAAAGCTCTTTTATCATGTTCAATTTCCTGGGCACAACCTGATGCAGGAATGATAATACAGAGCCAGCAGAAAATGTATTTGACAAAATCGGAGGTTCTTTTCATGGTTTTATAAATTTGATGAATGAGTAAAACCGGTATTATACAAATTAAAGCCTTAACATTACGGGATACAATTTTATTTCTCATTATAAATCCCGGTGATGATTAACTGTGTTTTTCCATAAGCAATGAATTTAATAACTTGCATTAGAATCAATACCAGTCAGACAACTTAGTACTGCAAGCAAGAAGGTTATGAAAAGGATATTCTGGTTAATATCAGTACTGTCAATATCTTTTACAGCATTCAGCCAGACGGACAATATAAAAGCTGAGAAATACTATTATAGAGCTATGGATAAGGTTTTCAGGAATAACTACGCCGGAGCAATAGCCGATTTTACAGAAGCTTTAAGAATTGATACCGGTTTCATTGAAGCCTATGAGAACAGGGGGGTGGTGAAGTACAGTCTTGGTGATTTCAGTGGAGCAATAGATGACTATACAAAAGCTCTGGAGATCAATCCTGAGGATTGCAACACTTATGTAAGGAGGGGATGGGTGAAGTTCAGTCTGAAAGAGTATGATGAAGCAATAGCCGACTTTACCAGAGCTGTTGAAAGCAGCAGCGATGACGGGCTTTATATAAATATCAGGGGTGAAGTAAAATACAAGCTGCAGGATTATGAAGGGGCAGCTGCTGATTTTACCAGGGTAATTAATACATGGTACAGCAGAAAAAGTCAGAAAAGTGAAGCGTATTTCTGGCGGGGGCTGGTTAAAATTGACCTTGGAGAGAAAGAGAGCGGATGCGTTGATCTGAACAAAGCAGCAGAACTGGGGTATGCAAAGGCTGTTGAGGTGAAAAAGGTGTATTGCGAGTAGATAGCATAATTTTAAAATTTATGTGCGGACGTCGTGACTTCGCTTCGCTTCGTCGGGCCCTTTCATCCTGAGGGGAGCAACCGAAAACAAAGAGGGTGTCTCAAAAGGGCACCCTTTTTATTTATCAGGATTATGTTCATTTCTTTTGCTCCTCCAAAAGAAATGAACCAAAGAAAAGGAGGCCGGAAAAGACAACCTCACCAGTTTGTTGCCTATTGCGCCATGCCATTTCCCGCTCCAACAAATCTGGTGAGGTTCGCGCCTTTTCCGGTTTGCCCTCGCGCGATTAAAACACTTAAGTTGTTGATAACTAGTGAAAAGAAGGGGGATGCCTCCCCCTTCCAAAAACCTCAGGTTATGTAACTTGAGGTATGCAAAATAAAAGTAGAACAAAGGTAGTCTTTAAAGATTACAGTCCCAACCAAATTTTACTTCTTCCACCTTCTCTGGGAGATATGATAGATCCGAACCATCCGGTTAGAGTAATAAATCAGGTCATTGACAGCCTTGATATAGATATATTAATAAGGAAGTATGAGCAGCAGGAGAAGATATTGGGTAATCGTAACAGTTATTCAAAAACCGATCCTGATGCTACCTTCATGAGGATGAAAGAAGATCATATGTTAAATGGTCAGCTTAAGCCAGGATACAACTTGCAGATCAGTACTGAGAACCAGTACATTATAGGATACACCATTCATCAAACTACCAATGACACAACCACACTTCAGGCACATATAGAATCTTTAAATGACAACCTTGGCAAGATGCCTGATACTCTGGTAGCTGATGCCGGATATGGATCTGAAGAAAACTATGAGTACCTGGAAAACAATGATGTAGAGGCTTTCGTAAAATACCAGTACTTTCATAAGGAACAGAGTAAGAAGTGGAAAGATGATCCATACAGGACTGATAATTTGCCGTATGATGAAAAAGATGACAGTTATACTTGCCCAATGGGCCGGAAAATGGACTTTATTAGAGAAAAAGTCAGAATAACCGATAATGGGTTCAGGCAAGTTAATCGGTTATACCAGGCACAAAACTGCAATGGATGCCCGGTAAGGGAAGCATGTAATAAATGCAAAGGAAATAGGAGAATAGAAATCAATCCAAAATTAAATCATTATAAATCAATCATAAGAGAGAGACTTTCCAGTGAACGGGGAATAAAATACCGAAGCCAGCGTCCTGTTGATGTTGAAGCTGTTTTTGGAATTATAAAGGGTAATAAAAACTATAGGAAATTTTTGCTAAGAGGTCTTGAAAAGGTTGAAATAGAAGCAGGTTTATTGGCTTTAGCACACAATTTGAGTAAAATTGCTTCGAGGAACTAGGGGAAAACCCCGCTTTTTATCCCAAAAACCTAAGGAAAACTCTTTGCTCAGAATTTTTATCTATCTGCCGAAAAAAAATGAACAAAAAAAGCCGTCTCATTTATGTTTTGAGACGGCCTTTTGTTTTCGGTTGCGGTGCGGACGGGACTCGAACCCGCGACCCTCGGCGTGACAGGCCGATATTCTAACCAAACTGAACTACCGCACCTAAATTTATTGCGTTGCAAAATTAATTAAATTTTCCTTATTCAAAATAATTGAGGCAAAAATTGCATGCCAGTCTATCTCTCGTTCTGGCTGTCATTGCTTTTGATATAATCTAAAACAATCAATTCCATAGGATATCAGATTGAACCGTAAGTGCCGCCTCTCTCAGGGGGTAGAAAAAAATGCTGCAATTATATTGCTGGTCAGATTTTTAATTTGTTAACAATGTCAATCCAATGATATTAATTTTGTGTAATTTTATATACCTGTGAAATAATGAAAGTCAGGCAAAAGCGTTATATCGTATTGTAATTCAAAGTGTTGGTTGTTAATAGCTTTTGGGGCTGACCGGGCTTCGCCATAATAAAGTGTGAATCGCTTCAAATATATACTGTTGATAAACCTGATTTTTCTTTCAGGGTGTACAAAAGAGTCCATCTCAGACCTGAAGACGCCTGACTGGACCGATAAAACGCACAGCAACAGTGCTGATCCCGATTACAACGTTGTCTTTCCGGAAGGATCTGTACTCAGGTTTGACATTACAATAGAGCCTGCTGACTGGTCAAAGATGCAGATTGATGATCATTCATACAATACTATCTACAAGGATTTTACAGCCTCGTTCATCCAGGGTCATTTTTCTGTATCTTCGTTTGATGAGATCATTGACAGGCAGGCCGAACTGATAAGAGAATCAGTGCAGGCTGAAGTTACGGGATACACTTTCCTTTTATCGCCCTCAGTCTTCGATAATGCGGTTGAAGAACTTAAACAGCATGTACGTGCACGTCAAAATACAGTCATCTCATTCACAAGCAAATAATGATTAAAATAAATATCTTTGCATATATGGTTTAGCTAAAACTGCCGGTTAAGCATGATAAAGAAAAAGAGGATATTGTCTTACCTGATGATTTTGACAGGATCTGTTTTAATCCTGGCCGGCGGTTGCAATGAAGATGAAGGAGCCGGTGAAGTGCAGGATTTAACGATTTCCTCTCCAGGCGATACCACGGGAATTGAAGGTGTTGCCAAGGAAGGCACTATCGGAAAAGTAACTGATATTGAAGGCAATACATATAAAACCATCGTCATTGGCACACAGACCTGGATGGCAGAAAACCTGAGAACGACAAAGCTGAATGATGGTTCTCCCCTGCCCGAAGTTACAGATGGTACTCAATGGGTAAGGCTCACGGCTCCTGCATACTGCTGGTATGGCAACAATGAATCTGAGAACAAGAAGACGCATGGAGCTTTATACAACTGGTATGCTGTCGATTCGGGGAAGCTGGCTCCGGCAGGATGGCATGTCCCGACTCGTGAAGAGTGGACAATGCTTATAAATTATCTTGGCGGAGAGCAGAAAGCCGGGGGCAGGCTGAAGGAGGCTGGTCTGTCGCACTGGAACAGTCCGAATGCCGGAGCTACAAATGCCAGTGGATTTACGGCTCTAGCATCCGGAGGCCGTTATTGTTTCTGCAGTGGTTCTCATGGACTTAAGGATAAGGGGTACTGGTGGACAGCTACGGCATCCGACAACCAGGATTTTGCATTTTATCATTATCTTGACAAAGAAACCGGCAGTATTGACAATAAGACGGATATACTTAATTATAAGGTGTTTGGGTTTAGTGTGAGGTGTGTAAAAGATTAAGGTAGAAACCAGGTTCCAGGTTCCAGGTTCCAGGTTCCATGTTTCGGGTTTAAGATTTATTATATTTTTGTGATTATAAAGTGCTAAGATTTCTAAATATAACTCGCTGCAAAAATGAAAAAGAAAGTTTTTCTGAAAAGGATTTTCCATCATGATGAATGGAGGTATGGCATATATTTCGATTATGACAATGAGATCAATGCCATGGTAAGATCTATTAACGGTGCGACTTACAGCAAAACGCACAGTTGCTGGCATGTTCCCTGTGATGAAACAACACTGAAAGGTCTCCTTTCTTCTATAAAAGGTATTGCAGATATTGACATATCATTAATCTCATGGAAATCAAGAAAGCCCGAAGATATTGAGGATCAGCAAGGTACAGGTGATGGATCGGAAATCTCCTCTCCTTCTTTATCACAGGCAGATGTTGATAATGAAGATTTTAATCAGCCTAAAACCATCCGCAGGATAGTTGCCAGAAAGAAGGATGAGAGTATTGATCTGGATAAAAATGTTAACATCGGATATGGCCCGGTCGAATTCCGGATAAGTGAAAATGAGGGACTTTTGGTGATAAGATTCCTAGGCATGTATGACAGGGAGTGGATCAGGGAGATGAGGAGTTACGGTGATCTTCGGTTTGACAGGAAACACAAAGAATGGCTTCTTCCATGGTCTAAGCTCACCTGTGATTCATTAGCCGATTATTATGCAAACCTGGGTATCAGTGTAAATGTTACGAAGCAGGTTGTCAGGGATGATCTTATGGTTGCAAGGAAAATTACAGGTGATGAGATTCGGTCAAAACCTCTTGGTAAACGGGCTCTTGATGGTCTTGATATGCTGACATGGTTTTTAGATGAGAATCGTTATAGTTCACGTACAAGAGAATCGTACATAGCGATGCTCGAGTTTTTCTTCAGGTATTTCAGCCCGAAGGAACCTCATGATATTTCTGAGGAAGAGATATCTCGATTCCTATATGATTTTATAATCAGGCTCGGCTATTCAGCATCATATCAGAATCAGATGGTTTCGGCTATAAAGACATATTATACTATTGCCGGTAAGGGGAAGGTCGATCCTGAGTTTTTTGAGCGTCCCCGCAGGAGTCGTACGTTACCAAAGGTTTTTTCAAAGGAAGAGGTGACTAAGATATTGAACTCAACCGGCAATATGAAGCACAAGATGCTTTTATGGCTTATCTATTCATGTGGTTTACGAAGGTCTGAAGTCACTAATTTAAAGCTTGGCGATTTGGATCGTGACAGAGGTATTTTGCATGTACGTGAAGGTAAAGGGCGTATTGACAGGTTTGTTCCTGTTCCCGGCAAGGTATGGGAGAAGCTTGATGAGTACTTCAGTGGTTACAGGCCTAAGCAATATCTCTTTGAGGGTCAGTCGGGAGGAAAGTATTCATCTGAGAGTGTATACCGGGTTTTTAAGATAGCTTTGGTTAAGGCAGGTATAAAGAAGGAGGTGGGTGTTCACAGCTTAAGGCACAGTTATGCCACCCATTTACATGAGAACGGTCTGGATATAAGGTACATACAGGAATTATTAGGGCATAAGAGTACACGTACCACTGAGATTTATACTCATGTTAGCAGGAGGAATCTGGTTGCGGTCCGCAGCCCAATTGAGGATCTTGATTTGAAATGATGTTATTTGCAGACCTCTTTCGGCTAAAAGTTATCAGGGTTCTGAATTTGAAGAAATAAGTCCAGTAAGATCTTCAGGATATTAGTTACGGACATAGAAACTACCAAACATAACGCTATCTCCCCTATTTTGTATATTATAAGTATTTTTCTTACTCCTATAAACGAGTTATAAGCCATGTTAAGTGGGAGTGAGTTACTGTGTAAGATGGTGATTTTTCAGGATTATCCTTTTAATTTAAAGGAATAAAGCGGGACTGACAATTTCAGATAAAAAAGCAATATAAACGTAATG
>Ga0307379_10004019_pt1 | contig 21124 bp, 23 predicted proteins | sample UN2MG_FD_202237 | JGI IMG/M metagenome (GOLD analysis project Ga0307379, IMG submission 202237) | Soil microbial communities from Risofladan, Vaasa, Finland - UN-2 | ecosystem: Environmental > Terrestrial > Soil > Coastal area > Acid sulfate soil | place: Finland: Risofladan, Vaasa | collected... | reverse complement strand
GCATGACGAATAGAACATACCATAACCCCTATAGAAAAATCTAGTGTTGCAAAAATGCAACACTTTTTAGGCTTCCCTGATCCTTTAATCCCCTCTCAAGCTCTTCAATCTCCCCAAACTTCACGAAAAATATTTTGCCCCTCTCGTGGAAACCCCCTATCCATAAGCTGCCCCTTTTCACCGAGAATTGCTGGCGTATTAAACCCGTAAAAAGAACTATACTATGCCCTACGATAATTTTTTTTGTGCATCCGGTGTAACAAAAATGGATACATCAATCAAAAAGACAGTCGGGGAGTTTTTACGGAAAAGAGATTTCCAGGGCCTGCTTGAGCTTTGTGAAAAAAACAGACACTACTGGCAGGAGGTTCGCTTTCGACTCTACGATCTTGATGAAAGGCTCAGATGGCCTGCAATCGAAACTGTTGCGAAACTCATGAAGAAATGGTGGGATTCGGGGAAAGAAGAAAAAGTCCGTATCTATATCAGGACTCTTTTCTGGTCAATGAGCGATGAATCCGGTGGCATTGGCTGGAGTTCCCCCCAAACAGTGGCAGAGATCATAGCGACAAACCCCGAATTAATTGATCCTTACGGCAGCATGATGATTGCCCACTGCATTGATGAACCTCCGCTTATCAAAGGTTGCCTCTGGGGCATCGGGAGAATGGGAAGCTTGATAACCGTATCGGTAAAGTTTTTCCAGGATAAGATACTAAAAGTCTTTAGTAGTGACGACGTTGAAATCCTTGGTATAGCTGCATGGGCTATGGGAGAGGCAGGGTTTCATCTTGCTGCCCCGTATATTGAGAAATGGAGATTTCGGAGCGAGCCGGTGACGATTTATCTCGAAGGCAATTTTTATGAAAAGCCCTTGGGAAAATGGGCTGAAGAGGCTCTTATGAAGATGGAGACAGGGGGTTAGACTGAATTTATCTTTTGCTAAATAGATAGCCCCGATAACCAAAATTCATTTAATCTTTATATAAATAATCCTTACTTGACAAAAAAAGAAGAGTTCATTATCATTAAAAACCTTCTTAAGACTTAAAAAATAAGAGGCATATTTCTGTCTAAAATTTTAGTAAACATCTATCAGAGGGAAGGGGGTGAAGAGTAGCACTACGTTTTCTCGTTTATTTTTCCGCATCTTAATTAAAAACTCACCAGAAGGAGGTAAGCTATGGGAGTCCCAGGACAAGAGAAACTATGGGATAAAGAAGAGAAAGAGCACAGGAAATACCAGGATATCAGGATTTTTACTGATGATCAGCTGAAGAATTATACAGAAGATGAGCTCAAGAATTACAAGCCCAAGCATGAAACTAAAATGTTGGACGAATTGGAGAAAGGTCCTTGGCCCAGTTTTGTGAGCGATATAAAAAGAGAGGCATTACACAGACATAAATTGGGACAGGACAATCTCATGATACCTGCAGATCTTTGCGAAGATTTGTTAGGAATAGTAGAGCTTTCCTATAAAGAGGGTGAAACCCACTGGAAACACGGCGGTATCGTCGGAGTTCTTGGTTATGGCGGTGGCATTGTCGGCCGTTACAATGACCAGCAGGCTAAATTCCCCAATGTTGCACATTTCCATACTATTCGTGTCAATCAACCCAGCGCAAAATTTTATACAACTGACTGGCTGAGAGGATTCTGTGATATCGCAGAATATCGCGGAAGCGGATTAACCAACCTGCACGGTTCCACCGGTGACCTTGTTATCCTCGGTTCATTCTCAGACCAACTGGAGCCTTTGTTTTTTGACCTGACCCATGACCTTGGCGTTGACCTCGGCGGTTCAGGGGGAAACCTCCGTACCCCTTCCGACTGCATCGGTAAAGCACGCTGTGAGTTTGCCTGTTACGATACCATGGATATGTGTTATGAGATGACCATGACATTTCAGGACGAATTACACAGACCGGCCTTCCCGTATAAATTTAAATTTAAGTTTGATGGTTGTCCGAATGGCTGCACTGCAAGTATCGCCCGTTCGGATATGGCCTATATCGGCACATGGAAGGATGACATACGGATTAATCAGGATGCGGTAAAGGCTTATGCCGCGGGTGAGATACCGGCTGACGGCGGGGGATTTGCCGGAAGAGACTGGGGTAAATTCGACATCCAGAAAGAGATCATCGAGCTTTGTCCTACCCAGTGTATGCAGTGGGATGGGAAGAAAATGAGCATCAACAATGCAGAATGCAACCGCTGTATGCATTGTATAGACGCCATGCCCGAGGCATTAAGAGTAGGTAAAGATCAGGGTGTGAGCATCCTTTTTGGCGCAAAAGCGCCGATTCTTGAAGGCGCACAGATGGCGTGTATGACGATACCTTTCATGTATGCAAACAAACCTTATGACAGCCAAAAAAATCTCGTCAGGAAGGTTTTTGACTGGTGGACTGAAGAAGGCAAGAACCGTGAGCGTATCGGTGAAACGATTCAGCGCGTCAGTTTGAAGACATTCATTGAGGTGCTCGGGATTCCGCCTATGCCTCAGATGGTGAAAGAGCCCCGTTCCAATCCGTACGTCTTCTTCAAGGAATCAGAGGTTCCCGGTGGATGGCAGAGAGATATTAACGCTTACAGGGAAAGACATCCAAAATAAAATATAAGGAGGATATGTCATGTCGAAAGGCAAATTTGGTTATTTTAATCCCAAAAAGCCTCAGGAAGGCAGGATAACTGATATTGGTCCCTGTCATTATGGGCAGATGCTGCCGCCTGTCATCAGGAGGAATTACGGGAAATGGGCTTCTCACAGGATACTGGAGCCCGGTCTTCTGGTGCATGTCTCCGAGACCGGTGAAAAGGCTTTTACGGTAAGGGCTGCTACACCCAGACTCATGTCGGTCGAGCATATTCGTGAAATCTGCGACATAGCAGATAAACACTGTAATGGTTATTTGAGATTCACGACAAGAAATAACATTGAATTTATATTAGACGATGAAGCAAAGGCAAAGGCGCTCAAAAAAGAACTCGACAGTAAAAAACATGTAGCAGGCTCTTTTAAATTCCCGACAGGCGGTACAGGAATGGGCATGTCCAATATCGTCCATACCCAGGGATGGGTTCACTGCCATACACCTGCAACCGATGCATCAGGACCTGTAAAAGCCACTGCTGATGTATTGTTTGATGAGTTCAAAAACATGAGACTTCCGGCGAAGTTGAGAATAGCCCTCGCATGCTGCCTGAACATGTGCGGTGCCGTGCACTGTTCCGATATCGCTCTCCTCGGCTATCACCGCAAGCCCCCTGCAATCGATGACGATGCTATCGGAAAGGCCTGTGAGATTCCGCTGGTGGTTGCAGCCTGCCCGTTGTATGCTATTAAACCGGTAACAACCGCGGAGGGGAAAAAGAGCGTTACAGTCAATAATGAAAAGTGCATGTACTGCGGTAACTGCTACACCATGTGTATGGGACTGCCATTAGCGGACAGAGAAGGTGATGGTATTGCTATCCTGGTCGGTGGTAAGATCTCAAACCGAATCAGCATGCCGAAATTCTCGAAAGTTATTATCCCGTGGTTGCCGAACAGCATGCCGCGCTGGCCCGAGGTGACGACTGTTGTCAAGCACATAGTTGAAGTCTGGGCAAAGGACGCGAATAAGTATGAGAGAATCGGCGATTGGGCAGAGCGTATCAGCTGGGAGAAATTCTTTGAGAAGACCGGCATTCCGTTTACTGAAAAGAGCCTGGATGATTACCGCCTTGCCGTTGATACATACAGAACCTCGACCCAGTTCAAGTTTACCGAACATGCATGGGCTGTATCCAGGGCTGTAGGTGGCATATAAGAAATTAAGAGGAGTGAAAAACTATGGGAAAACCAGAAGACATTAGACAGGCTATCTTGGACTTTGCCTCAAAAGGCGCAAAGAGTAAATTCTACTTCAAGGATATGATGATCGGTGTGAAGAAGGTTGTTCCTGACGCCGGTGCATCAGAGATTAAAACCGTAGCATCCGAGATGGTAAGAGAAGAGGTTTTGGAATTATTGTCAACCGGAAGCTCTACCATGTACGGTTTGAAGGGAAGAGGCATATCTGTTGAACAATCAGGTGATGCGGGAGGATAGAACTACATCAGAGTCGTAAAAGACTCTATCCCTGGACATCTGATTTTATGTGGATAAGATTGAAAGCAAAGGGTGGCTCAGCATCAAAGCCACCCTTTGTAAGCCATCTTACGTTGTAAGATTATTTTTTTCTTTCAGGACTAATCAAAGAAACACCTGCCTTTCCATCTTTCAATATACAATGTGGTAATATAAACTTATGGATCAACTAAAAAATATTGAGCAATTTATTAACGAACAGAAACTCCGTCTGATAGAGAAACCGGACTGTGCTGCCTCCCTCTATAATCTGGGCGTTGCCTTGATGAGTCAGGGGAAATTCGATGAAGCGATTGATGCTTTTGAAGAGTCAATCGTCCAGGGCGTCAGGATGTTTGAGGCTTTTGTAAATCTCGGGTATATCTATTTCAAGGACGGAGATCTGGAAAAGGTTGCGAAGGCAAATCTACGGGCTGTTGAGATAGAGCCCCGGTACGCCCGGGGATATGCAAATCTGGGTTTTACCTACCTTCAGATGGGGAAAACCGATGAGGCAATAGAGGCTTTGGAAAAAGCATTGGAACTCAATCCTGGCGTTGTGCAGGCCAGGTGTAATCTGGCAAATGCGTATCTCCAGAAAGGTGATATCCAAAAGAGTCTCGGCATCAACCTGAAGATGTTGGATATGGCCCCGAACTTTGCCCTCGGGTATAACAACCTGGCAAATGTATATTCTGCAATGGGCGAGATGGAGAAAGCGATCGAAAATTGCGATAAGGCTCTTGAGATGGGATTTGAGGTCCATCCCGATTTCCTGAAGCTTCTCGATCCGCATCGGAAAAAAGCGAAAAAACCTTCAACAAAAAAATCAAACATAAAACAATCGATGACAGAACGTAAGACACCAAAAAAAGGGAAAGCCAAAAAATCAGAATGAGAGAAGAGCTTTTCCCCAGATATGAGGATCTTCCCCGCAAGGCAGATATTCTTTTTAAAACTATTCATGAAAAATATCCTGACAGTGTGCGATGCAGGATCCGTTGCTGCGATTGCTGTCATGCTGTTTTTGGGCTCTTCCCCATAGAAGCGGCATATATCAATTATCATTTCAACCTTCTCGACCGCAAGGTGCGGCGGAATGTCATGAAGAGAGCTGAAAAAGCCGAGGGGGAGATGATAAAGGCCAAGGACAGCCTGAAGGTTTTTGAGGCCGATCCGAAGATGAAAGTATACGGACTCGGGAAACAGCGGGTAAGATGTCCTCTTTTAAGCGATAAGGAAGAATGTGTGCTTTATGAACACAGGCCGGTTATCTGCCGCATTTACGGAGTCCCGTACAGTCTTCATAAAGGGGAAAAAGAGATTGCCTATGTCTGTGGTATTTCAGGATTTGAGGCTCAAGCTTCGTATCCGACAGTGAAACTTGATAACCTCTATCAGAAGCTTGTCACACTCTCCATTGAAATGCTGAAGGAGGCAGGGTTCTTAAATCCTGCCGCTAAAGCTAATCTCATGCTGCCTCTCGCGCGGATTTTGCGCATGTCCTTTGAGGACATTGTTAAGGGTAATTTCGGAGAGTAAGATACAGCCTATCAACATGATTTCCAAAATTTCTTTCAATGACTGGGAAATCTTTTGTTTTCTCATACTGCTCAATAATGGGTTTGAATGTTGTTGCAAGGTCATCCATGCTGAAGGAACGCAGTAACTTCAGGAACTCTCCCTGAGAACCGCAGTAATTTAGAAAAACCTTTTTTGATTCAAGTCCGAGAAAAAAACCTGCAAGTGTAGCATCGACACATTTCTCATCTGCCCAGACAATATCTCCGACACCGTCCAGTTTGTCGAGCCGCATCTGAATCGAGAGATGGAGGAGAAAATAGAACAGGGCAAGAACGGGATTGATCATCTCATTGATATCAGATCCCATGAATGGCTCATAGCCCCTTACTGTAGTAAGCCGGACATCGATCGGGGTTTCATCGTTGGGCTTCACGATAAAATCTCCTGCTGCGTGGTGCCAGGGAAAGATCATCCGGGAGTTTTCTATGTCGTAATATAAAGTAAGGATCATGGCAATCTGCCGGTAAATTTCGAAGCCCTGTTCAGACGAGAGAAACCGGTCTCCTTTGCCGTATTCCCAAAGTTTCATCTGTTGTTTGCCGTCTTTAGACTGCGCAATATGAAATTCATGATATCCTTCAAACCATTCTTCGAGCAGGAATACCATTGAATGTGCTTCGTCCAAATAATAAGGTTTTGGAATATAAGGAAGGTTGAATCGGGCATTCAGTGTTTTCAGAATAGTGAATTCTCTTTTTAAGGAATCCTTCCCCGTATCAGTCACAGCTACATTAAGACCGAATTTTACTCTGCCCTTCTTCGACATAACCTCAATACTCGCAGGATGGTAGAGTGCCCCGTGTTTTTCTGTGCGGACAATTATTTCATTGAGTGCACTGAGAGCGAAATCAGTTTCCAGTCTCTTATTGACTGCCTCAAGCAACGGCTGGAAATTCCCCTTTGTGAGAAAATCAGTTATTGCACGAAAATAAATCCGGTAAGGGGTTTCCAGCGGATCAGCTTCAAGGGGGAAATCAAGTCTGTCATTGTCAGCAGGAACATCGCCGGCCGGTGACGCAACAAGATACCGTATTGCCGGTTTCTTCATCGGGAAATTTTCTGGATAGCCTCATGTGCCAACTGTCCGACAGTCACTTCCTGTAAATCACCATCTCTCCAAATCGAGAGTTTATTCTCATCGGTCTCAAGGTTTTTTAATTTCTCGAAAACATCATTGAATCCTATATTGCCGAGTGCCCATGAAGCGTATCCACGAAGGGCAGGGTCGGGATTGTCGAGAAATGAAGTGAGGCCCCGAAATGCGAGTTTGGCAAGTCCCTGGTTTTCAGTTGCGATTTTACCAATAGCCCAGGTTACTTCTCTCCACAAGTTCTGCTGTGAGATAAAGGAGAGAAGCGGTTTGGTGAACTCTCCGAAAAGAGAGGGATTTGTGCTGATTATCGTACCCGTTGCCTCAAGCGCACCCCAGGCCGAAGCGCCGGGATAGGCTGCACTCTGCAGGAGATTATTTATTAGTTTGCTGATGAGGTCAGGACGCTTTTCTCCAACCCTCTTGCTTACCTCACCAAGGAGGTCGATGATCTTCCAGCGCAGACGTTCATCCGGCGTATAGAGCATCCGCTGAAGTTCGTTGATTACCCTTGAATCTTCTTCCGCAAGGGAGAGAAGGTCCGTGAGATTATTTTCTGCGACATACTGTCGGATTTTCTCCTTGGAGAATTTTTCCGAGCGCAATTTGGTTTTGGTAATAGGTGTTGTGTATTTGAGTTTTTCCTTCACTTTTTCACTGGTTGCTTCATGGAATTGACCGAAGAGCTTTACGAAAAGCAGTACCCCCCGCACATAGCGTTCATTATAGATTTTTTCCGGTACTACGCTATGGGTGTAAATATCGTAATTCCCTACCAAGGCATCGGTGTAGTCATCTCCATAGGACAGAGAAAACGCCAGGTCATCATCTTCATTGCAGGCAAACAGGATTGCTTCAATGAAAGCTGCTCCGAGATTATGCCCTGTTGCATCGAAGGCATATACAGCTCCGCAGTGCGCACAGGCCCCTACGGGGAATTCTGACACTTTTCTCTTCGGCAGCTCTTTTGGTTGCTCGATACCATAGTAGCAGAAAGGGCAACGGGGTTCTTCAGGTAGAGCTTTCATTATGTCTCCTTAACCTATTCTATTATCTTCTATTATAGCTTGACATCTGGGTTTCAAGGAGTCATTATTCTGATTCCTGAAACAAAGGAAATTCCATTATTCTTGAAGTTATTCCTTAACAAAACAGGTAAGATGACCATCCGAATAAAAAATGGAAAATTGTCCATTGAGAAATTTGGCAAGGCAATCGGCTACGCTAAAAATGACAAGAGGTCTATTCATCATACTGAGTTTATTTGCGATAGCCTCGTAAACCTCTTTTCCGCCCTCGAGAGGCTTTGCCGGTAGATAGATATAAATAAAATCAGCTGTTTTAATTGATACATTAATAATGTCATCGTGAATCCACTCTATACGATCATCACTGATCCCAAGTGCTTGTTGAAAGATTCGACCAATACGAATCATTTCAGAGGAAATCTCGATTTGGATTGTTTTTCGGTGTGGGCTCAAGCATTGTAGCAATAATCCCTGCAGTCCATTTCCTGCGCCGAGGTCAGCGACGATTGATTCGGGTTTGACAATCTGCACTGCCTTAATAAGTGGTGAAAGACCACCAGGGTAACATGAATACCCTTTTCTTTCTGTAAGTAGTTTCCTTTCGTATGGAGAATACACAGAACCTGCTCCATGCAATTGTGTATACAAGTTTAGCAGATTACTTTCGAGTGAGGAAGGATCATTCTCTCTTAGAGCACTACTAAGATTTTTCACATAACAATCGAGATTCGGTATTTCTGCCTGAACAATAAAATTAGTTGCAAGCTTAAGCAGAGAATTTATAACAATTGGCGTCTGTTTTCTTGACTTTTGATTCATAGGATATTTATTGTAAAAAAATATGTATTTTCCAGTTTATATTATATGTCTTCAGTTAGTGTAGTTTTTTTAAAACATTAGTTTCGTTAAAATTTACTTAAAAGGAGCTTTTTATGCCTATTTATGAATTTAAATGTGTTGGCTGCGGGCATGTGTTTGAACTTTTACAGTTAAAAAAAGATGATGAAAAATCGGGTATGAAGTGCCCGAAATGTAGTTCGCAGGAAGTGGAAAAAGTTTTAAGTTCGGTAAGCGTCATTACATCAGGTAGTGGGAAAAAGTCTAAACAAACGGTAAAAAGTTGTGGCAGTGGTTCCTGTGCTTCATTTGAGATTCCAGGCCCCAAAAGATGATTTCTTGCCCAAGGCTCACTATCGCCGGCCTTGGCGGTGATGCAGGAAAAACTGCTGTAAGTGTCGGCTTATGCCGGCTTTGGCATAACAAAGGATACAGGGTCACTCCCTTCAAAAAAGGCCCTGATTATATTGACATGGAATGGTTGAGCCGGGGAGCGCGATGTCCCTGCTACAATGTTGACCTTTTCTTAATGAAAAGAGATCAGGTGCTTTCCTCTTTCTGTATGAATACCGGAAATACAGATATTGCCATCATCGAAGGTAATCGCGGTCTCTATGATGGCATGGATCTGGAAGGTAGTGTGAGTACAGCCGAGATAGCCAAACTTCTCAAATCTCCGGTTATCCTCATTGTAGATTGCACAAAAGTAACCCGAACGGTAGCTGCATTGGTGCTTGGATGCCGGATGTTTGACCCCGATGTGCCATTAAAAGGGGTAATTCTCAATAAACTGGCCGGGCTCCGTCACGAATCAACTATTCGGAAGAGCATCGAATATTACTGCAACCTCCCGGTTGTTGGAGCGATCCCGAAACTGAAAAACATAAAATTTCCGGGAAGGCATCTCGGGCTGGTGCCGCCGCAGGAACATCCGGAATCTGAAGAAGCTATTCAAAGTGCCTCCGAGATCATGGGCAAGTATTTGGATACAGAACAAGTATGGGCGATTGCACAGAACGTACCACCATTGGATTACGATATTGATGATAGCCCGGAAATTGTTGAAAAGGTGGTGAATATCGGCGTAATTCGTGATTCAGCCTTCCAGTTCTATTATCCGGAGAATATAGATGCCTTAAAGAGGGCAGGGGCACATCTCATCGAATTTAGCGCATTGACAGACGACTTGCCTTCCTCGCTTGATGCACTTTATATTGGTGGCGGTTTTCCCGAAACTCACGCTCCGGCTCTGGCAGAAAACACCGGACTCAGGCACGAGATTAAGATGTTGGCTGAAAAAGGACTGCCAATTTACGCCGAGTGCGGTGGACTCATGTATCTTTCCAAAGAATTACGGTGGGAAGGCAGGACCTATCCGATGGCCGGCGTTCTTCCTGCAGTTATCGGAATAAGCCGCAAACCCAAGGGACATGGCTATACTGTGATAGAGGTTGGAGCTCCGAATCCCTTTTTTAAGACCGGGAAAATTCTCCACGGCCATGAATTTCATTATTCTTATACACTTGCATTGGATACAACTGATCAGTACTCTTTCGTTTTCAAGATGATGAAAGGCGAGGGGATAACGAATGGGATGGATGGGGTATGTTACAGGAATGTCCTTGCAACATATACCCATCTCCACGCAATGGGGACTCCAGAGTGGGTTGGGGGAATGATAAAGGCTGCGGGTGCCTATAAAGAAAAAAACTTATCTGTTTATTAAATTTTTTTATTTGACCATAGTTGTCTCTTTGTATTAATTTGTATAACCCATTCAAGAGAAATCTTTCATGTTTTAATTGAAAGAGAACGTATGTGTGTGATACCATACGACAGCCTAAGATTGATGGGAGTGGTCTTCTATCAAATAAACTACATTCAAAAAAGGAGGAAGGACAATGCCACATTTGGAGTTTGAAGGAGCACAGTACGAGGTCGATGAGGATGGTTATCTGGTTGACTGGCAGCAATGGAAGGAAGGCATGGCTGCAGTAATGGCAGTGCAAGACGACCTTACCCTGACCAGTGAACACTGGGACATCATCAAGTTCCTGAGAGAATACTTCATGAAGTTCCAGATCGCACCGATGATCAAAATACTCGTCAAAGAAATCGGAAAAGCCATGGGTCCGGAAAAAGGAAATACCAAGTACCTTTATGAGCTTTTCCCGGCCGGTCCTGCAAAGCAGGCATGTAGATATGCCGGACTTCCAAAACCGACAGGCTGCGTTTAATATTCGATCATTGAAAGGCAAGAAGTTTGAAGTTATATAAACTTCTTACTTCTTGCTGTTGATTTTTCATTTTCGTTCGCGTAACTGAATTTCAGAAACAAACAAGAGAACATACGTAGAGCAAAATACCATGGGCCTTCTCAGAAGGCTACAGTATTATGGAATGAGGAGAAGCACAGACCGGATATGAAGCTCAGGGAACTTCTGTTAGAAAAAAAATCTCAGATCGTAAAAAGATGGTTTGATGCAATCATCGAAAATTATCCGGCTGACAGTTCGAATTTCTTGAAAAACCAGAGAGACCAGTTTCAGAATCCGGTTGGAAATACAATCTCTGAAGGCATACAAAATATCTTTGAAGAATTCCTGCAAGACCCTGACTCCGAGAAGATTTTCCCCATCCTGAATGACATCATCAAAATCAAAGCTGTCCAGAATTTCCCTCCATCAAAGGCACTCTCTTTTCTTTTCCTCTTGAAGAAAGTGATCAGGAAAGAAGCGGACAGTGAGATAAGAAAAAGACAACTTGCAGACGAATTGACCGAATTCGAGGCACAAATCGATAAGCTCATTCTTCTCTCCTTTGATATTTACATGAAATGTAGGGAGAAAATTTATGAAATTAAAGCAGATGAAGTGAGGAGAATGACTTTCAGGCTCCTGCAGAGGGCAAATCTCATTTGTGAGATTCAGGAAGAGGAGTCGTCTCCCGGAGAAGAAACAGTATTAACTCAAAAAATAAAGGGGTAACAAAATGGGACTTTTATTTTCCTTCTTCGCGGTGGTAGCTCTTATTGTGGTTGTTTTTATCGGAGTTAACGGGGCAAACCTTCACTACTTGTTCGGCGTGATAATCCCTTATGCCGCGTTTCTCACCTTTATCGTCGGGATTATCTATCGCGTCTTGCAATGGGGACGGCTGCCTGTCCCTTTCCGCATACCAACAACTGCAGGGCAGGAAAAATCGTTTCCCTGGATTAAAGCAAATAGTATTGATAATCCATCTTCCGGGTTCGGTGTAATCATCAGGATGGCCCTGGAAGTGCTGCTCTTTCGTTCCCTGTTCAGAAATACAAGGGCTGAATTGCGGGACGGCCCGAAGCTGTCCTATGCATCGTCAAAATGGCTGTGGTTAGGTGGTCTCGCTTTTCATTATACGTTTCTTTTTGTTGTTATCAGACACTTGCGGTTATTTTTTGAGCCGGTACCCGGCGCGATTACCATCGTGGAATCCCTGGATGGGTTTTTCCAGGTTGGCGCCCCGGTAGTTTATATTACTGACCTGATATTTCTTGGTGCTGTAACATTCCTTTTCCTCAGGAGAGTGATTATCCCCCAGGTGCGTTACATTTCACTTGCTGCTGATTATTTTCCGCTCTTCCTGATTGGCGGTATCGGGATAACCGGGGTCTTGATGCGTTATTTTCTGAAAACAGACGTTGTAGGAATCAAAGAATTAACGATGGGGTGGGTAACATTAAATCCAGCTGTTCCTCAGGGAATAAATATCATTTTTTATATTCATTTATTCCTTGTTTGCTCTCTCCTCGCGTATTTCCCTATGAGTAAACTGATGCACATGGCAGGAGTTTTCCTCAGCCCGACAAGGAATCTTGCAAATAACAACCGTGCTGAGATGCATGTGAATCCATGGAATTATCCGGTAAAGATTCACACTTATGCAGAATACGAAGATGATTTCAGAGAAAAAATGAAATCAGCTGGACTACCGGTAGAAAAGGAGTAAATATGGCAAATCCAAAACCAGAAGAACTTGCAAAGATTGATTATCAGTCTCCTAAAACGGGGTGGATGGATACCCCTACAGTATTCAAACCCGGAATTTTTCTGTATGGCAACAAACAAAAATCCCTTGAGACGGTTGGCTTTCCGAATCCGAGGCCCTGGTCTGTAAAAGACGAAGACTGGAAGCTTCCTCCAAACTGGCAGGAGATATTTATCGAGGGATTGCGGGAAAGGGTGAGTAAGTACCGCTCGTTCCGGCTCTTTCTGGATATCTGCGTGAGGTGTGGCGCCTGCGCTGACAAATGCCACTTCTATATCGGTGGCGGTGACCCTAAGAACATGCCTGTTCTCAGGGCCGAGCTTTTGAGGTCTGTTTACAGAAAATACTGTACAACGTCAGGGAAGATCATGGGCAAGATAGCAGGAGCACGCGATCTGACTATCGATGTCCTCAAAGAAATTTGGTATTATGCCTATCAGTGCACTGAATGCCGCCGTTGCTCTCTCTTCTGCCCGTATGGAATCGATACCGCTGAGATTACAATATTAGCCAGGGAACTTTTAAACCTTTTGGGATTAAATGTTGAATGGATAGCAGGCCCTGTTGCGAACTGCTGGATGACCGGCAATCACCTCGGACTTCAGCCACATACTATCAAGGACTCATTTGATATGTTCTATGATGATTTGGAGACAATAACCGGGATTAGGGTTAATCCAAGCTTTAACAGGAAGGGAGCTGAAATTCTCCTTGTTGTTCCCTCCGGAGATATGTTTGCAGATCCCGGTACATACACTACTATGGGTGAGCTTTTACTCTTCCACGAGCTGGGACTTGATTATACGTGGAGTACTTTTGCTTCTGAAGGCGGAGATTTTGGTTTCTTTACCTCGAATGAGATGGCAAAGAGGCTGCATTCCAAAATATATGACGAAGCAAAGAGATTAAAAGTTAAATGGATAATCGGCGGAGAATGTGGCCATATGTGGCGGGTGTGGCATCAGTACCATAATACATGGTTTGGCCCCATGGACTTTCTCGAAGAACCTGTCTCTCCGATAACCGGTACGAAGTTCGAGAATGCAAAGTCCAACAAGACAGTGCATATCTGTGAATTTACCGCTGATTTGATTAAACATGGGAAACTCAATCTTGATAAGAGCAGGAATGATGATCTCAAGGTAACCTATCATGATTCTTGCAATACAGCAAGAGGAATGGGCTTCCTTGAAGAACCGAGATATATCATCAACAGTGTCTGTAATAACTTTTATGAAATGCCTCCTCAGACGATCAGGGAACAGACGTTCTGCTGCGGAAGCGGTTCGGGTCTGAACGCATCAGAAAATATGGAGACAAGACTTCGGGGAGGTCTGCCACGAGCGAATGCTGTCAAGCACGTTGCTCAGAAATATGGCGTAAATACGCTCGCATGTATCTGTGCTATTGACAGGGCAGCTCTCACTTCCTCAGTTGATTATTGGGTTCCGGGCACGCGTGTTACCGGCGTTCATGAGATGGTCGGTAATGCCCTGGTCATGAAGGGGGAGAAAAAGCGAACAACGACTCTGCGCGGTGACCCGCTCCCGGGAACGGAGGGTGAATAACATGTATAACGGAGGCAAGATAATTATAGGCATTCTGATCTTTGTAGGTTTAGTGATATCCCCCTTCTTGTTGACCGGAGAGAAGGCAACCGCTAAACCTGATCCGAAAGTTGACACACCTGAAATCCTCAAAATGCCCGAGAATGAACGAAAATGTGTTGAATCAAAAGACTACATGAAGCGGGAGCATATGAAAATGCTGAACGAATGGAGGGATTTGGTTGTACGTGACGGGTTAACCGTTTATACGAGCAAATCAGGCAAAGAGTACACCATGAGTCTTCAGAATACCTGTGTGAAATGTCATTCTAATAAGACGAAATTTTGCGATGAATGCCACAATTATGCCGGAGTAAAACCTTACTGCTGGGATTGTCATATTGTCCCGAAGGAGAAGGAGACATAAGTATGAACAGAAGAGAATTTTTAAAAATTGCCGGAATGTCCTCTCTCTTGGGCGTTGGAGGTTTTTCGTTAGCGAACACGGTAAGAAACGATCTTGAGGCCTCTCAGATCAAATCGAATCCTGCTGCTCTGACTGCCAAGAGATGGGCGATGGTTGTTGACATGAGCAAATTTAAAGCACCGGAAGATTATCAGAAATGTATTGATGCATGTCATCGTGTGCATAACGTTCCCGCCGGTTCTGATAATCCTAAACATGAGATCAAGTGGATGTGGCCTGAGACATATGAGCACGCATTCCCCGGAAACGAAGATGAATACCTCGCAGAAAAAGTGAAACATATGCCTTTCCTCATCCTCTGTAACCACTGTGCGAATCCTCCATGTGTTCGGGTCTGTCCGACCAAAGCAACATTCAAGAGGGAGAGCGACGGCATCGTCATGATGGACATGCACCGGTGCATCGGCTGCAGATTCTGTATGGCAGGCTGTCCGTATGGCGCCAGAAGTTTCAATTACAAGGATCCCAGGCCTCATATCAATGAATCGACGGAAAACCGCGAATTTCCGACACGGATGAAGGGTGTCGTCGAGAAATGTACGTTATGTTATGAAAGGCTGGCGAAAGGTCTTGAACCGGCTTGCGTTGAAGCCGCCAAGGAGGTTGCTGTGAAGAAAGGTACGACGCCGGGATTAATCTTTGGTGACCTTGAAGATCCGAATTCCGAGGTCAGGAAAATTCTCAGTGAACGGTTCAGCATCAGACGCAAACCCGAACTTGGAACCGGGCCGAGCGTGTATTACGTCCTTTAGGAGGGAATAATGCTTGAAAACGCGATATACGGAAGTCGAAGATACTGGATATGGGTATTCTTTTTGCTGTCGATAATCGGAGCTGGAATGTTGGCGTATCTCTATCAGTTTAAATATGGTTTGGGTGTCACCGGCATGAGCAGGGACGTCTCGTGGGGCTTATACATCGGACAGTTTACCTTCCTGGTCGGAGTCGCAGCTTCAGGTGTGATGGTTGTCCTGCCCTATTATCTCCACAATTACAAGAAGTTTGCACGACTCACCATATTGGGTGAATTCCTGGCGATTGCGGCGGTCATCATGTGCATGCTCTTTATTTTCGTCGATCTGGGACAACCACTCCGTGTTCTGAATGTCATCCTTCATCCGTCTCCCAATTCTGTAATGTTCTATGACATGCTCGTCTTAAGCGGCTACCTCATACTCAATCTTTTAATCGGATGGACAGTATTAAGTGCTGAACGCAAGGAAGTGGCGCCTCCGAAATGGGTAAAACCGATTATTTATCTTTCGATAGCCTGGGCCCCTTCCATTCATACTGTTACGGCATTCCTTTACGCCGGTATTCCCGGAAGGCATTTCTGGTTGACAGCAATTCTGGCTGCCCGATTCCTGGCATCGGCATTTGCAGCTGGCCCTGCACTTCTCATAATCTTGGCATTGATAGTAAGAAAATATACAAAATTCGATCCCGGTAAGGAAGCGATACAATCGTTAGGAAAGATCGTTACGTATTGTATGCTGATAAACGTATTCTTCCTCGGTCTCGAACTCTTTACCGCTTTTTACAGTCAGATACCCGGACACATGCATTCCTTTGTTTATCTCTACGCTGGTCTGCACGGTTATAACCAGCTTGTTCCTATCATGTGGGTTTCGAGTATCCTTGCAGCTATTGCAGTTTTCATGCTGGTTTTCCCGCAGATACGGAAGAACGAGAGCTTACTGGCCGTTGCCTGCGTTGCAACGTTCTTTTCCTTATGGATAGATAAGGGGTTTGGACTTGTTGTCGGAGGCTTTGTACCAAATCCTTTTGAAAGAATAACCGAGTATTGGCCGACGCTCCCTGAAGCGATGATCACGATGGCTGTATGGGCAATCGGATTCCTGGTGCTGACGATTCTTTACAAGATAGCCATCTCGGTCAAGGAAGAAGTTGTCTTCGATAAGTACGGTGAGAGGCAGATTAATGCCGAATAGAGAGCAGCCTAAAGCATACGAAGTTACAGAAAATTTCATAAAAGTTATATAAAAAAACCGATTCGGTAATACTTGTAAGGAGGTGAAAAGTTTTGGGCACGTTCATAGTTACGGTGGATGGAGACAAATGTGAAGGCTGTGAAGAATGCGTGAACAACTGTCCGGTTGGTGTCTTTCAGATGAAAGACACCAAAGCAGACCCTTATCAGGCAGATCTGTGCGAAGGGTGTGAAACATGCGTCAGTGTCTGTCCGAGTGGTTCAGTGATACTCAAGGAGCAGTAAATTTGGAAGATACGTAGAAACATGCATTGCAGAATGAAAGGGGATGCTGGATTTTCCAGCATCCCCTTTTTTGTGCCTGTGATTTTAAACCTCTTTTGATTGAGTGATGATGAGATTTTTGGAGCAACCCTGAAAAACCTTCTCGGCGATATCAAAAAATACAATATGTATATCGCGATAGGAGTTATGACAGCGGGATTTCTTATCTGGTTGATACGGGATGTCAAGAAGAGAAGATGATTACTTCTTTTCTATGTAAACTTCCCAGTGTCCCTCATCCTCAAGTCTGACAGATTTATACACATATCCCTTCTTTTCACAATAATGGGGAATGACTTCCTCTACAGTGATTTGAGAATCACAGAGTATTTTTAATGTCGCGCCGATCGGGAGCTTTTCCATCTCTTTTTTTATGATCACAATCGGATAGGGGCACGCCCTTCCGAGTACATCAAGGGTTTCAGCTGGCAGTTTGGAATTCAAGTCACTCATGTACGAATTTATACATTTTTTAGCATACATTCGTCAATGGGAAATTTCTGAATAACAATGCGCATTTGATGCTATAATGTACAAACCTGAGTGGAGAAAAAAGTCATGAGTTGCTTATTTTGTGAGATCGTAGAAAAAAAACGCCTGGCCAGAATAATCTATGAGGATGAATTTGCCCTTGCTTTCGAGGATGTCAATCCTCAGGCACCTGTTCATACTCTTGTAGTGCCCAAAAAACACATATCGACCAATCTCGAGATAAAAACAGAAGATAACTGGCTCGTTGGACATCTCTTCCAGATTGCGAATACCCTTGCGCAGAATAAAGGGGTAGCAGAACGCGGTTTCAGGCTTGTGATGAACTGCAACCCTGAATCAGGCCAGACAGTATTCCATATTCATCTCCATGTGCTCGGCGGGCGGATCATGCACTGGCCACCAGGGTAAGTCCTCTTCAGGATACCGATCTTTTATCAGAAAATCCCAACAGGCGACAACAGCTTTCCCGATACTGTGCTACTTCCGGGGTATCAGGACATTTGCTGAAACAGTGCAGCGCTTTGTTGTGTTGGGCAAGGCACATATGGCTTATCCCAAGGCAGAGAGCGATTTGTTCACTTTCCGGGAAATGATTCATCCCCTCGGACAATATCCTGATTGATTCCTTGTATCTCCTCTGCTTCTGTTTGAGACTCCCGAGTCCAAGATAGGATCTTTCATTCGGAGCATATGACAGGGACCTGTTGTAGAGCCTCTCGGCAACTTCCTCTTTCTTAGGTATAGCCTCAATCGTTGCATAGTCTCCATGACTAAAGGTCATGGCAAGCCTCGATAGAAAATCTGCGTGAAATTCGAACAGGTCTTTCTTCTCAGCAAGCCGGATAGTATCGGCATATAGTGGGAGTTTGCCGTAGAACGCGGATCTGAGTCTCTGGCCGAAGTCCAGGATCATGTCTTGCGATAATCGTTGATCGGTCTCAAAATACATGATATCCTCTATCCTCTTTGACCATATATCATCCCCCAGCTTCGATATTTTACAAAAATTTTCATAGAGTGCTGTCCCGGGGAAGATATCAAGGATATAGAAAATTGTACTCAAGGGTTTAATCTCTTCGATCAGATTTATGGTTTCCTGGATGGTTTCGAGCGTTTCACCCGGATTACCATAGATGAAATAGGCACGAGACAATATGCCATACTTCGTAGTTAATGCAAATGCATTCATGATATCGGGAGTCTTAATGTTTTTATTGAGGGAATTTCTGATTTTTTCCGAGCCGCTCTCTACGCCATAGCTGATCTGTATGCAACCAGATTTCCTCATCCAGTAAAGCATCTCCTCACTGACGAAATTTACTCGTGAAATGGCGAACCACGTAATCTTGAGACCTTTTTCGATGATCCTATTACAGATCTCGATAACACGATCCTCTTTCATGGTGAAGGTGTCATCAGAGACATAAAAAAAGGAAATACCTTTCTGATAGAGTTGTTCAAGTTGCTCAACAAAATAGTGAGGCGAGTGAAATCTGACCTTGCGTCCCCAGAACTGCGGCGATCCGCAGAAGGTGCAGCTTGAAGGACAACCACGGGAAGAAGCCACATGGTGAAATGCAAAGTATTTTGAAGGCATAGGCAACTGGTCAAGATCTTTAACGAATTCAGCCGGTTCGGTTTTTATGGTCTTTGTCCCCCTCCGGTACGCGATTCCTTTCATTGTATGTATTTCGCTCTCCTGTTTGTTCTCAAGACAGTTTACGAGATTCAAGAAGCTGTATTCTCCTTCACCAAGGACAATAAAGTCGATTTCCTTGAAATGTTTTAACAAGTGTTTCCACAAGAAGGTGGCACCAATCCCGCCGAATACAATTCCCACATTGGGGAGAATCTTTTTCGCTATCCTGGCAATATCAATCCCGCCCCACCGGTTGGCATGCACAATGGAGAAGCCGATTATATCCGGTTTTTGCTCCCTGAGTTTTTCTTCTATCTCCTCATCTCTGTTTTTCATGTCGTGCCAATTCATTATCTCGACATCGTAGTGGTTTTCTTTCAGCATTGCACCGATGTAGTACAAACCGATAGGGACAACGCCGACATCTTCAGCCTGAATCCTGTCATCAAGGAAGTAAGGATAGATAAGGAGTATCTTCATTTACGTCATAGGATATTGTTCGTTTACTTCGGTATCGCTGAGTATGGCTGAGCCCGGCGCGTCCATTCGCTCTGAGGATATTTTTCTGTAAGTGTGTCGTATGCCCGGCGAAGCGCACTTGCCTCGTGAGTCTTCTTATATTGAGCGACGCCAAGGAAGAAGACCGCTTCGGGAGCCACTCCTGCGTTAGGGTGCTCTTCAATGACCTTTCTAAACCACTTTGTCGCCTCCTCATGCCGTTCCTTCTCGAAAAAGACCATGCCTTTGCCACATTTCAGATGTGCGAGGAAGTCATCTGCAGGTATATATCCGACAAGCTTTCTGTGTACCCTACCCCCGAAGTCCTGCATAAGGAATGTAGGAGTCCAGGTGATGTCGAACTGTTTCATAAGTTCCGTCCGTTCCTTCCAGAAACACTGGCTCTTTAGGGGGACGTACTCCTCTTCAATGAACGTCTGAACCTTCTCATCTGAATACGGACCCGCATTCATTGCAGCACAACCAGCTCACCCGTCGAACCAGAAGTCATGGAAAACCGGCTTGCCTTCTTTCTTCGCCTTCTCTTTTGCAGTCTCAAAATCCCTTTCCCATTTTATCTCGGCCATGTCGTACCTCCAGTATTAATTTGCCAAACCTATGTAAATTGTATCATGAAAAGGGGCGGCGGAATCATCTTTTTGTTTTCAATAAGATACTTACAACTGAATACATACTGCGACAAGTTCATTTTACAGATTACTTTTTTTTTGGAGTACTTCACCTACACACAAACGTTTTCAAGCACTTTAAAGTTTAATTTATTTCTTCATCTTATGTGGAGCTGCACATAAGATAAATTATGTGTAGTTGTCCATTATGTGAAGTATTTGCCTCAAATCCTTCTCCGATAAACATTCTGCAAAGATTTACTACACATAATAATATTGCATGCCCCTCGTTGACTTGCCTGCATTAATGTGGAGGCAGTGGATGGTTACGGCTTATAAAAGTATGATGAATGGAGATGCGGAGGATACTATCACTCCAAGCTGCTCACTGAATATCAAGGCTTTCTGTGAAACCATCGGCTCCTTCCTAAAACGGCTGCCTGCATTCTATGAATGAAATCCGATCACTTAAAACAATGGCATCATGTGTGGCTTGAATCGTTGTAAGTACAACCGTTATGTGGAGTAGATTTATCAGGGATCGTTGTGATTCATATGCCTGCAACGTTTACTTCACATAACGGGCAACTCCACATAATTCATCAAATATGCAATCTGGGTAATTTTCATAGATTTTGACTTACAATCGCAAATCAACACCATTGAGACAGCCCCTGTTTTCAGTAAACAGGGGCTGTTTTTTATTGTTTCTATCTCGAGCTGCCCGAAAGGGCTGATGCCGATCAATAATTGTATACCGGCATCTTCCTCGGCGGCACGGTTTCTCCCTCGGAGACATGGATGACCACCCTGTCGAGTTTGCCGTTGAAGGCGAATGGCCCCTCGTATAGCTTGGAGACCTGAGTACCTGTGTCGAG
>Ga0307379_10004017_pt1 | contig 21127 bp, 16 predicted proteins | sample UN2MG_FD_202237 | JGI IMG/M metagenome (GOLD analysis project Ga0307379, IMG submission 202237) | Soil microbial communities from Risofladan, Vaasa, Finland - UN-2 | ecosystem: Environmental > Terrestrial > Soil > Coastal area > Acid sulfate soil | place: Finland: Risofladan, Vaasa | collected... | reverse complement strand
TTACTCCGCCACGCCCTGCGGGCGTTGGGTCAGCTGCGGGATTGGGGGTGCCCGCGATAGTATCGCGCAACTGGCTTTTCCGACCGAAGGAGATTACACGCACCCGTCCGGCAAAGGAAGGTTGACACGAGCCGTCTCGTGCGCCATGTATAGGGGGAGGTGGCGGGGGGCGCGGGCCGCCGGCGACACGCAGTCCCTGGAGGACATCTCCGATGGCGGAAGAAGCCAACTCCGGTTACGAAGAGATCGGCGGACTCAAGCCGTGGGACCAGGCTATCGTGGTGTACACGACGGCGACGGATTGCACGGGCATCCAGGGCGAGCTCCAGTTGCCCGCCGAGTGCGACGTGGGGAACGACGAGAGCTACTTCAACTTCTACCTCGGCCTCGGCCTGGAGACGGAGGCCGGCATCTGCTTCACCAAGAAGGCCCACAAGATGAAGCAGGGCAAGATTGGCTACTGGAAGTTCTTCGTCAACCCTCCGGGGACCGACGTCTACCTGGGCCAATACGACGAGGTGCGCGGGCGCAGCTTCCACCTCAAGCTGGTGATTGACAGCAAGGGGACGACGAAGGTCTGGCTCAACTACGACAAATGCCTCGAGGGCTACGCGGCTTCGGGGGGGAACTGCGGCCCGGCGAAGACCTCCATGGCCCTCGCCGACGTCTTCGGCAAGGTGTGGTACCACACCGCGTCGTTCAGCAATCTCAAGCTCCGCTTCGGCTACGACGGCTCCGACTGGCGCGACTGGACGGCTGGGAGCGCAGATGAGCAAGTGGTCAAGCGGCACCTGGACACGCGGATCCGCGACACCCGCCTCTTCCCCCTCGCCACGAAGTGCTACGCCACCGTCCTCGAGCGCGTCCAGGAAACCGTCCAGCAGTCCGCCTACCGGATCCTCAACGCGGTCAACCTCGGCCCCTACCGCAACGTCCGAACCCGGTTCGGCGACCTCACGAGCCACCCCCACAGGGTGCCGGGACCGCTGGGCATGAGCGCGCCCGAGGGGGAGCACGAGTGAGGGCCCGGGCCGCATTCCTTGCGGCGTGGGTGCTGGCGGGCCTCGTCGGTGCCGCGCAGGCAGCAGGCCCCGCCCCGGCCCGAGACCTGCGCAGGAGAGTCTATGCCCACTACATGGGCTGCTTCTGCGCCGGCACCGACGCCATCTGGTACCACGCCCACAGCGGCCTGGGGGCGATGGACTTCCCCGGCGAGGTGACCCGCCAGAAGGACCCGCTCAAGCGCGACATCGCGAGCGTGATCAACCGCGCGAAGAACGCCCCGTCGTTCGGCGGCACCTACCGCAACTTCGCCCTCGCGCCCTTCGGCAAGGGCAAGCTGCCGCGCGAGGTGGCGGCCGACCTCGAGATTCGCCGGGCCATGCGCATCGGCATTGACGGCTTCACCTTCGATGCCTGGGCCGGCGGACAGAGCGCTCGCGACCTCCTCGACCTGATGTTCAAGATCTGCGAGGAGAAGGACTACCCCTTCGAGCTCACCGTCACCCTCGACACGACATGCCTCGACCCCAAGGACCCCGGCCTTAGGCAATACGAGGGCAACCAGTGGGTGAAGACCCTCAAGTGGCTCGTGGATAAGCACGGCAAGAGCCCCAAGCTCGCGCGGCGCGACGGCAAGCTGCTCGTCCTTGGCTACCAGTCGGCCTGGCCCTGGGTCGGCCACCTTTGGGACAGGGTGGGCAAGAGGATCGGCTGGGACGACAAGGCCAAGATCGAAGCAGAAGTCATGCGGCTGCGGTCCACGCCCGAGGGCTGGGCGCTCGTCGGCGAGGCGTATCGCGAGATCGAGCGACAGGTCGGCCAGCCGATCTACTGGGAGTTCTGCCTCAGCGCCTTCGAGCACGCCCTCACCCCCGCCGCCCGCGAGAACCTGAAGCCCTTCGCGCCCGACCCGCGGGTGAAGGCCGTCGAGATCATCGCGAAGGAACTCCCCGCCGTCGGCATGTTCCTGTGGGAGGGCAAGGACGTGCCCGGCGTGGCCAAGGCCGCTCTCGCGGCGGGGGCCGAGTGGTGCCACCCGATGAAGCTCCAGTACGAGAACTACGGCTGGCTGCAGATCGCCAGCCCCGGCCTCGACTGGGTGCGAGGCGACTGGGCCGCCGCCCGCGAATGGCCGTCCACGCTTATCCAACTCATCACGTGGAACGACTACCACGAGAACACGAATCTTTCACCGGGCATCAACACCCGCTACGCCTACTACGACCTCACGGGCTACTTCATCCGTTGGTGGAAGACCGGCAAGCCGCCCGAGCCCGACCACGACCGCTTCTACATCTTCTCCCACAAGTACACCCACGGGTCGAAGATCTTCCCGTTCAAGGAGAAGACGCGGGCCGACAACGTGATCGAGGTACTCACCATCCTGCCGAAGCCGGCGAGGATGCGGCTGCCGGGCCGCGACGCGGAGTGGGACGCCCCGGCGGGCATGGCGTTCAAGCAGGTGGCGCTCGCCGCCGGCCCAGTGGTCGCCGAACTGCTCCGCGACGGCAAGGTGGAGATCCGCCTCGAGCACCCCGAGCCGGTCGGCGACCGCCCCTTCCGCCAGGACACGGGCAAGACCGCCATCTCGACCGAGGAGGCCCGGCTGTGGCGCGAGGACTTCGGCGACAAGGAGCCGATGTACGTCTACAGCGAGTATGGCGACGCCGATGGCGACGGGCTGCCCAACTGGTTCGAGATGCTCTGGTTCGGAAAATTCGGCGACATGGCCACCGCCACGGTGGCCGACCCTAACGCCGACCCCGATGGTGACGGGAGAACCAGCCTTCAGGAATGGCGCGACCAGACCGACCCGACCCAGCCGCCCGCTACTCCGCCCAAGGCTTCGGAGCCGAAGCTCTAGAAGGAGGCCGCCAGGGCCTTGGCCTTGGCGATGGCCTCGGCCTGCTTCGCCGCCGCCACGTCCGGGCCACCCATCAGCGTCGGCTCCACCACCACGCTCTTGATCTCCGTGAAGCCGATGAAGCCGAGGGCAAGCTCCAGGTACTTCTTCTGGAAGTCGTACGCCTCGCCTGGCGTGCCCTCGGTGTACTCGCCGCCGCGGGCGTAGGCGACGAAGACCGGCTTGCCCGTCACCAGCCCTGAGTAGCCCTTCGCCGGGTCGAACGAGAAGGTGTAGCCCGGCTGAATGAGCACGTCGAGATAGTGCTTGAGGCGATAGGGGATGCCGAAGTTCCACATCGGCACGGCCAGCACATACTTGTCGGCCGACTTGAACTCGGCGACGACGGCCTCCACTGGCCTCCAGGCAGCCAGCTCCTCGGGGGTGTGCTTCTGGCCGTGGAGGATGGTGTACTTCGCCTGGACGGCCAGCCCGTCGAAGGGGGGCAGGTTGGCCTTGAAGAGGTCGAGCGTCTTCACCTCGTCGCCGGGGTGTGCCGCCCGATACGCTTCGACGAACGCATCGGCGACCGCCAGCGAATGCGAGCGGCTCCCGCGCGGCGACGCCTTGATATAGAGCAGGGAAGCCATGGTCAGCCCTTCCTTTCTAGTGCTCCCCACCTACCCACATTATACGGCACATTGCGTACCGCCGGCGCCATATCATCCTAATCCGCCGGGGCCTCTGTGATCTCGACGGTCTTCGGGTCGAGCTTGAGGACGAACATACTCCTATAGCACGACGGCGCCCAGAGGACGCCCCGCTTCGCGTCCCACACGGGCGAGAACGTGATGCTTCCGACGTGCGACTCGATGTTCTTGGCGCTGCGCTTGTCGAACGACCACTTCCCGTCGGCGCCGCGGAGGGCCTGTAGGCTGGCCTTGGGGATGCCCAGGCGCACCCAGCGATTGCCCGCGGCGTCGTAGGCCGCCTGCTTGCCGTTGAGGAACCCGATACCGAAGAGCACCATGTCGAGCGGCGGCACGTAGCACGTCTCGCGCGGCTTGATCCGGTCGCCGATGCTCTCCTTATTCTTCGGGCCGAGCGGCTCGACGGCAGTCCTCTCGAAGTCGTAGCGGTACACCTCCCCGTCGAACTTGCCATACGCCTTGGCGGAATGGAGATAGAGGACGTTACGCTTGGAGTCCCAGGTCATGCCATTCTCATCGCCGTGGACGACTTTGGGGAGCGTGCCCTTCACGGGCAGGGCGGTCCACTTCATCGCCTTGACGTCGAAGAGGCCGAAGTAGGGCTGGGTGCGGGTGCCCTCAAGGCCGCTGCCAGTCCACGCCACGACGCCCTTCGACGTGCCGACGCACTTGGTGACGTAGGTCTCGTAGCCGAAGGGCTGCTCGCGGGTGAAGCGGGTCCAGTCGCGCGCGTCGGGGTCGTAGACGTGGGTGCCGGCCTGGTGGGGCGCGACGACGAGCTTGGTCACGGGGTCGAACGCGAAGTTCTTGTAGGTGTGGTTCATGCAGTCGGGGCGCCCCGTGAAGAGCGTGCCCTTTCCGATGCCGCCCGCAATGTAGCCGATGCTCCAGCGGTTGATGCCCACGTGGTAGGTGTGCACCGCGTCGGACGGGTCGGCGCAGTGGCCGCCCGACCAGGTGGTGAGCTGGTCGCGGCCGGGGTCGAAGAGGGCGGTGCCCCACGAGGTCTCGCCACAGGTCGCGGGCGGCCTGGGCACCTCAACCCAGTGGTTGGCGGGCATCGCGGCGAGCATCGCGTCCACCTCGTCGCGGCTCCCGCGCGGCGCGGCGTCGTACCACTGCGGGTTGTACTCGGGCACGACGCTGCGGTAGAGGCGGACGGGGCTCGGCTCGGCCGGCGCGTCCTTCGCCGCAGCCGGCTCGATGCGCACCATCCAGGTGCTGCTGACCATGTAGTCGCGGTAGAAATTGCCGCCGACGGAGAGGGCCACCAGCACGTCATCGCCGAGGCAGACGACGGGGTTGAGATTCATAAAGAGGGGATAGTTGTCCTTGGTCTTCACCTTCACCTCGTCGCCTGCCTTCACGGCGAGCTGCCAGCCGCTTTCCGGGTCGAAGAGCCAGACGTCGGGCGAGCAGGGCTGGAGGAAGTTCTGGTAGGTGAGCTTGCGGAGCGCCGTGTTGCCGCCGAGGAGCGCGAGCTTCTTCGCCTTGGGCAGCCACACCATCTGGCCGCCGCAGCGGGCCTCGGGCACGGCCTTCGACCAGAATTGCCGCCACGAGCGCTTCGCGGGGTCATAGAGCCACGTGTCAGCGAGCACGTAATCCCCGTGGTCTCCGCCGAACAGCACGAAGAGCTTTCGCTCCGGGTCATAGCCCACGGTCGGCGCGTAGCGCGGCGTCGGCTCCGTCGCCAGAGCATCCGCGGCTTCGTCCAGCCGCCAGCAAGCGTCCTCGGTCTTCGCGATCAATGGCGCATCAAGCCTCCCGGCGGCAAAGCCATCTCTTGCGGCTTTGGCAAGCCCTACGGCTTCCTTGGCGAGGCCCATCGCTCTCGCTTGACTCTCGGCACCCAGGCCGGCGACCGCGCCTAGGCTCTCCTGCCTGGCTAGCAGCTTGGTGAGACCGTCGAGGACCACGGTCTGTGCCAGCAGGAGAGATTCACTCGTGACTTTCGACTCGTATGCAGCCGAGGTCGCCTGGTAGAAGACGCTGCGCACGTCGCTCACCACGAGCTTCTGGAGCACACAGACCCACTCCCATATCTCGCGCAAGTCGCTGGTCGCCGCTGTGTCAGGCTTCAGCCGCCGCCATTCGCCCTTCTCCAGCGAGAATGTCCAGTTGCCGATGGTGCCGCGCTCCATGCCGCCGGCGAAGCCGCCGAGGAGGAGGATCTGCTTGTTGAGCGGATCGGCCACGAGCGCGGCACCCCTGAGGCGCGGGAAGCGAGTGCGCAGGAACACGGGCGAGAGGTCGGCGAGCGGCGAGTTGCTCGGCTTCATCTCGCCCGCGAATTGCTTCAGCTCAGGCGGCAGTTCGACGACAAGCTTCTGAATCGGGTCGGCGATGGTCAGCGTGGGAGGGGAGGGGGGCAACTCGCCCTTCCACGCCTCCCAGGCGCCCGTGGCGGGGTCGAAGGCCATGTTCTTCGACGGCGGGTCCTCCTCGCGGTGCGACTTCCGCAACTCGCCGCCGAGGACGAGCAATCGCTTGGCCGCCTCGTCCCACACGACCCTGGCGCCGAGGCGGTCGCCGAACTTCTGCTGGTCCACCAGCACCCACTGGTTGGCCGGCAGCTCGCCGGCCACGCCCCGGAGTGGAAGCAACAGCGCGATCAGAAGACACAGAATCGCGTTTCGCATGGGGAGCCTTTCCTTCACCTGGGACGGATGCACGGCGACTACGGGCATCCTATCCGTGCGCGGCACCGGCGTCAAGAGCCGCTTGACTCCTGCGGCTCCCTCGGGTAGAAGAGGCGTGGGCTGTTGGAGGATGAGGCCATGACCAGCCGCGAGCGGTTCCGCGAGACCATGCGCTACGGGCGGCCCGACCGCGTGCCGTACTTCGAGGAGGGGCTGCGCGACGACGTGCTCGAGCGCTGGCACGAGCAGGGCCTGCCCAAGGACGCCGACCTCGCCGCGATGTTCCACACCGACCTTCGCGAGCGGCTGCCCGTCAACCTCGAGCCCATCCCGCCCCTGGACAAGCCGCCGACCTCGCGTGCCGACCTCGCCGAGTTGCGCCGCCGCCTCGACCCCGACGACCCGCGCCGCCTGCCCGACGACTGGGCCGCCCGCGTCGCTGCCTGGCGGAAGCGCGAGCACGTGCTCGAGCTACAGCTCCACCGCGGCTTCTTCCTCTCGATGGGCGTCCACGGCTGGCGGACGTTCGAGCCCGCGGTCTACCTGCTCCACGACGACCCGAGGCTCGTCCACGACATTCTGAACCTCTACGGCGACTTCGGCGCGCGCCTCGCCGAGCGAATCCTTCGCGAGGTGGACGTGGATTGTGCGATCTTCTCGGAGCCCATCGGCGGCAACGACGGCCCGCTCCTCTCGCCGGAGACCTATGGGCGTTTCGTCCTGGCCAGCTACCGCCCCATCCTCGACGCGGCGCGGAAAGGCGGCGTGGAGACGCTTGTCTACGTGACGTACGCCAACGCCCGGGCGCTGATCCCCAGCGTCGTGCGCGCGGGGTTCGACTGCCTGTGGGCGTGCGAGGTGAACGTGGAGGCGATGGACTACCTGTCGCTGCGCCGCCAGTTCGGCCGCGACCTGCGCCTCATCGGGGGAATTGATCTCGACACGCTGCTGCAAGACAAGTCGGCGATCCGCCGCGAGATGCAGCGCGTCCTCCCGCCCCTCCTCGCCCAGGGCGGCTACGTGCCGCTCGCCGACGGCCGCGTGCGCGCCAACGTGCCCTTCGAGCACTACCGCGCCTACCGCCGATTGCTCGAAGAGCTTACTTCTCGCCCTTCCCCTTGAGCTTCTTCGACAGGCTGCCGAAGACGACCGTGATGTCGAACCAGACCTCGGTGCCGTCCTCGCAGCTCATCACATCGAACGACTTGCCGTCCTTGTTCCTCAGCCCCTGAGTGGTCTTGGCCTTCTTGAGGTGTCGGAGCACGTCGTATTCGTCGGTCACGCGGGTGACGAGGTAGGGCTTGTCGGCGGAGCCGTCGCCCGTGGCGAGCATTCCCTGGATGCACTTGGCCGCGGCCTCGCGTTCGGACTTGGCTTTCGCCGCATCATTGAGCCCTTCGGCGGCCATCGCGGCCATTCCGTGGGCGCGGGGGCTGAGGAGCAGGCTGGGCATCGCCTTCTCCAGCTTCTCCTGCGCCTCCTTGAACTTCTTCTCCTTGATCAGGCCCCACGCCCCGTTCAGGTCCATCGAGTAGGGGTCGTAGCTCTCGGCCTCGGTCACGGCCTTGAAGACGGCCAGATAGGTCTCCTTGCCCGGCTTCTCGAGAAACGCCGCGAAGAACTCCTTGGCCTCGCCCGCCACCGAGGGAGCCGCGATGGCCGCGAGAACCGCCCCCACAAGGCATCGAACTGCGTGCCTAGACACAGCCGCACTCCTCTCTCAGAACTCGATCTGGCCGATGGTGAAGGTTTCCTTCTTCTCGGTGAGGCGGAGGGTCAGGCTCTTGCGCTCCTCGTTGGGGCGGCCGTAGTTGGTGAAGACGTCCACCTGGAGGGTTACGGCGCCCATGAGCTGGGCCGCGCTGCTGCCGTAGTAGTTGGCCTGGATGGTGTACATGCCCGGCATGGCCTTCTTCAGCAGGTACTCCTCGGGGCCGTAGCCCTGGGTGAAGTCGCGGCTCACGTTGCCGCCGATGGTCGTGCGCTGGTGGCCGTAGAAGGCCCGCTCGGTCGAAGGCTCCACCACGTGGAGGTCCATGTCCGTGTTGTCCGCGTCCCAGGTGAGGATGATCCGCACGTCCACGTCGAGCAGCTTCAGGAGGCGGGGGTCCACGTTGGTCTTCTCCAGCCCGGCGGCCTTGGCCTTGGGCAGGAGTGTGTTGAGTTCCATCAGGGCGATCAACTCGATCTGCTCGAAGCGGTCCCACGTGTTGAGCACCACGTGGTAGAGCAGCTCGATGGCGCGGGCGTAGAGGCCCCGGATCTCCGCCTGGTCGCGCTCGGCCTGCTCGAGCGAGCGGCGGCGGTATTCCCTTTTCGAAAGCTCGTCGGCTCGGCGGGCGAGGACGAGTGCAAGGTCGCGCCACGACTGCGGCTCCTCGGGCCGCATGCGGAGGGCCTCCTCGAAGAGCATCGCGCTCAGCTCCAGGTTCTTCACGCCGTCGAGCTGGGCCAGGCGATGGGCGAGGACGCGCACGAGGGCCGCGTTCTCAAGCTCCAGCTCGGCCACGTTCGAGAGCACCTGGAGGGCCGTCGCCTCCTGCTTCTGGGCGAGGAAGTGGTTCGCGCAGTCGAGGAAGAAGGCGGGCGAGGTGCCGTATTCCTCCCGCTGCTTGAGGTAGAGGGCGAATGCGTCCTCGGGCTTGGCCTTCTTGAGGGCGGCGAGGTAGGGCGTCTGCGGGTCCCAGGGCTTGATGGCGATGGCGGGGGCGGTCGAGCGGTCGGCGCCGCCGCCGTTCTTCTTGTCGGCCACGCGTGCCAGGAGCTCGCCGCCGGCGGCAGCGCCCTGGGCGAGTTCCGCCTCGCGGGGGGCCTCGGCGTCGTTGAGCGGCCGCCCAGTCGTCGCCGCCGGGGCGTGGGGCTCGCGGGCGGCGGGGGCCGGCCGCGCCTCGGGGCGCGGCGCGCCAAGGGGGCCGCCCGACCGCCCGTCCCCCTTTGCCTTCTTCTCCTGGTACTTGAAGTCCTTGGGGTACTTGAACTCCGTCGCCCACCACTTCACCCGCTCGGTCCAGAGGGCGACGATGGAGCGGAGCTTCTCCTCCTGGTTCTTCTCGTCGGCGACGCGCTGCTTCTCGACGATCTCGATGTACTGGTCGCGCACCTTCGGCAGCGACTTGGGGGGCAGGATGCGGTGCTGGACGTATTGCTGGAGGCTGTCGAGCACGATGAGCGAGGTGTAGGGCGTGACGATCTCGTACTGCTTGCCGACTGCGACGATCTCCTGCTCGTTCTTCTTCGGGAACACCTCGAGGTCGGCGACCTTTTTCTGCGCCCAGAGGCGGCGGAGCAGGTTGCCCTCGACCGCGTCGGCCCGCGACACGGTGTAGGGCGTCTGGGCCAGCGGCTTGCCGCTGGCGCCGTAGGCGAGCGTGACCTTGCCCGTCTCGCCCTTGAGCTTGCCCACGAGGGTGAAGCGGCCGTGAATCTGCTGCGTGAGGCGAGGGAACGTGTCCTCCACGCCCGCGCCATCGGCGGCCGCGCTCAGGAAGGCGAAGGCGGGGCTGCCGATGTTCGGGACCACCGCCTTGGCGTCGAGGCGGGCGAGGTTGAAGTACTCGCCGCCCGTCGCGAGGGCCAGGTAGCGCAGGAAGGCGTGGTTCGCCGTCGCGTCGCCGTTGAAGATGTAGATGGGGCACTTGGCGCCGACCGGCTCCTCCTTGCCGAAGTTCGAGATGCCGTCGGTGAAGAGCAGGCACAGATCGGGCGGCTCGGCGGCGGGCAGCACGATGCTGCCGATCTGCGTGCCGCCGTCGTACGTGACGCTCCTCAGCTCCGTGACCAGGTCGTTGATGCTCGTGAATCGCCTCGGCTTCTCCGCCTCGTTGCGGAAGACGATGAGGTCCATCGTCGGCGTCCTGCGGAGCGTGCCGATGTAGGCGATGAGGATCTCGAACTCGCGGAGGTGGTTGGCCTTGGCCCGCGAGGCCGAGGCGTCCCACAGCACGGCGATCCGCTGCGGCGCCGTGGCCGCCTTCCTCGCCTTCTCGTCGCGGGGGTCGGCGGGCGTGTCGTTGAGGCAGAAGTAGACCTGCCCGTCGGGCGCCTTCTCCACCAGCACCTTCTGCCTGGCCACGTCGGGCAGGGCGACCACCAGGTCGCGGTCGAGCGACACGTCCTTCCCCTTGCTCTCGGCGAGATAGGTGTCCTGGAACTTCGAGAACTGGAGGCCGGCCGGGCCGCCGGCCGCCTTCGGCTCCGCCGCTCCCTTCACGACCTCGATGCGGAGGGCGAACTCGTCGAGCTTCTCCTTGAACGCCAGCGGCAGGCGATAGCTGCTCCCATCCGGGCCGTCCACCAGGTCGGCCACGGTGTCCACCCGAATCGTCCGGCTGCCCTTCGCGGGGATGGGGAAGACGCGGGTCTTGAAGTTATTCCCCTTCGTCCACTCGACGAGGCCGGGGTCAATGCCCTGGCGGACGATTTTCTCGTAGACCGTTCGCCCCTTCTCCTTCTCCACCGCCACGCCGTCCACCATCGCCCCCGCGATGTCGAGCGCGTAGCCGCTCACGGTCGAGCCCTCGGGCAGGGGGAAGTACAGGTCGCCCTCCAGCACCCGCTCGTGCGGGTTGAAGAAGGTCATCGTCATCTTCGTCTCGGCGATGAAGCCGAAGATGCGGGCCTCGACCGCGAGCTTCGTGATGCGAAGGGCTTCTGGCTTCGGCGCGTCGGGCCGCACCCGCACCACCAGTGCGGGCGCCACGCTCTCCGCCAACGCCGCCGAGGCCACTGCCAGCCCCACCATCGCCGCCGCAAGCTTCCTCATCGCCCTGCTCCTGCAAGTGAGTGTCGGTTCAGACTCCCCCATCATGTCACCGCGCCGCGAAAGGCGCAACTCTCCTTACCTCATTGGACGCACCCCGTCTCCCGCGGTTCCGCGCCGGCAATCCAAGACTCGCGCCATTTCCCCCTCCCTCTGGTCGCGAGCCAGAGTCCTGGCCACAAGGCCGCGATGTGAAGATGTAAGCAATGAAACAGCAGTCACTTATGGCCTCACACCCCGCTGCCCCGAAGAAGCACAAGCCAAGACTCGCGCCCCGGCAGGGGCGCGAGTCTTGGGCCCCACCAACGCTGAGGTATCAAGGATGCCCCCTCCCGAAGGTTTCAATACCTTCGGGAGGGTAACTCGACGTGCCGCATGCCGCTTGATTTGACTCGCGCCCTTTTCCCCCGTCCTGGGGCGCGAATCAAGTCCTGCCCCGACGCCTGCCGGTGCGACGCCACAAGTGTCTATTCATCAATAGGTTACATTGCTGCCCATCGCGGCTGCGCGGGCCGGAGGATTGACTCGACCCCTTTCCCCCCGCGTGAGGGGCGCGAGTCAAACGTGCAGGCGGCCCGTCCCCGGCCCGCGAGGAACCACGCGGGGCAGGGGCGCCCCGCCCACAACGCCGTCGCCAGCGACGGGCCTGCGAGTCTCAGTGCCCCACGCCCTGCGTTGTCCCCACCGTGCTATCGCGGGCACGGATGGCGACAGACCTGAGCGACGCTCACTCCGAGGCCGAAAAAGCAGCTCCCGGACGAGGACTCGAATCGAACACAAAGTCGACTGGCGCTCTCCGAGGACTCGAACCCCGATCTTCACCTTACATAGGGCGGGTACAAGCCACTGGGAGAGCAGTCCGATTCGTTCGCTCTGCCTTGCCCCCAGAGCACCTTGCTCCATTGGTTGTCCGTTGAGCCGCGAGCAAAGAAGTAGACATCCGAGTCGTCGCTGTTGTACAGCCACAACCGATCGTCCTGATCCCAGACCCAGTATACGCTGAAGGATGCGAGGAACTTCGAGTCCTCGTCCTTGAAGAGGAGTTCGCCGGCAGGTGTCGAGATGGTGACCTTCCAGACCCCGATGTCCCACGAAGATGGGGTCGGGCCGATGAGCATAGTCATGACAAACCTGCCGCTGGGCGAGGTCAAGTGCTGTCTTTGATTGGCCGGGGCTCCCCGCTCACCACAACCCACGATTGCGGTCGCAACGGCGATCAGTCCAATGAGCGCCAGGTGTGGCTGCCCACGATCGGCGCGCACCGGCAACAGTTCGGGCAACAGGTCGGGGGACACCATACTTGACTCCTGCCGCGGCCTCGCGGCTTCGCGAGGCATCTTGGGCGGCCAAGCCGCATCGCCATGCGGCAGGTCCGATCCTACCGCGGCGACATGCGGGAGTCAACCGCCGCCGCACCCCTGAGTGTGGCCCCCAGTTCTGCGGGTGCGGTGCCTGTCACGCCGCTGATATGGAACGCGCTGCGCCCTATGGGTTTACGGTGACGCATGTCACCGCCTTCTCGCAGGGTCGCCCAGGCTGGGCCAGTGTCAGCGGCGCAGCGGTGTGACAGGCACGAGTCGATGACTTAGGGACACTTACCCGCCCAGCGCGACAGAGGGCCACTTGGCCCACTGGGCATGTGGCCCTCTGTCGCCTCGTTCCCGAGCCCTTGTGGCAACGGGTGCGTGTAGTCTCCTTCGAGACAGGTGGCCGCGTTCTGAGCCTCCGAAGGAGGCGGAGGAATAAAGCCCACGGCGATGCTTTGGGAGCCGTGGGATGGTAGGCGCAAGAGGGCCCAGCCCCCGAAGCGGGGCGGCGGAACGATGGGATGGCCAAAGGGCTTCCGCCGCCCCGCTTCGGGGGCTGAGCCCTGGGTGCTCCCTTACCCACGGCTCCCAAAGCATCGCCGTGGGCTTTACTCCGCCACGCCCTGCGGGCGTTGGGTCAGCTGCGGGATGGGGGGTGCCCGCGATAGTATCGCGCAACTGGCTTTTCCGACCGAAGGAGATTACACGCACCCTGTGGCAACGGGGGTCTTGCACAACGCACCGTGCTGGCCTATGATGTGCGGCACTCCAGCGACCATCACGCCACGCACGTCAGAGGAGAATCCGATGGCGTTCGACCCCGTTGCGATGGATGCCCTGGTGCGGCGCTGCCGCGAGAGCCTGGCCGCCGGGCGACCACCCCTCGATGGCTTGAGCGTCGAGGAGGCCGAAGCCCTGCGGACCCGCTACGCCGCCTTCGAGGACGCCCACGACAGGCAAGGCTTCCTGGTGGACTGCCAGGTGGCCCTCCGCTCCCTCCACACGCCGCGCCCGATGCTGCACTTGATGGCGAGCAGCCACTTCCGCGACCGCGACCAGTGGGGCTCGTTCTGGGACCAGCACGCCGGCGGCTTCTCGTGCGTGGACAGCGTGCTGGCGGGCAAGATGACGAGCCACCTCGACACCAACTACGTGCCGACATCCCCTCAACCCCAGGACGCGCGCGCCTTCTGGGTCCACGAGGGTGGGCGGGCGTGGCCGATGTTCCCGCTCGTGGGCTACGAGGAGGAGCGGTATCGCGGCTTCGCCTGTCGCCAGGGCCTCGACACGTTCGAGCTTCGCGCCGCACGCGAGGGGCTGGCCTGCCGCCTCGACGTCTTCGTCCACGACGAGCTGCCGCTCGAGGTGTGGCAGGTGACGCTGGCGAACCGTCGCCGTCGCCCGCGCGACCTGTCGTGGTTCCCGCGCCTGCGAGTGTGCCTGGACAGCTATCCCGCCTACTACTTCGTGCCCCGTGTCGTGTGCGAGGGCATCGTGGAGGAGGGCGCTCTCGTGTTCCTCAACCACGACCAGGGGAACAAGCACCCGCGAGCGGCGTTCCTGGCGTCCGCCACGCCCTTCGACGGCTTCGACATGATGGGCGAGGTGTTCGACGGCGGCCCCGCCCGCGCGCCCATTCCCGCGGCGGTGCGGCGCGGTGCCTGCTTCAACTCCCTCGGCCTCCAGCCCTACGACGGCCTCGTCGCCGCCGCGCAGTTCAACGCTCATCTGGAGGCGGGCGAGAGCCGCACGTGGACCCTCGTCTACGGCAAGTGCCCCATCGGGGCAGAGGAACGAAAGGAGTTCCTCGGCCGCGTCCGCCGCGAGGCGCTCGACGGCGTCGAAGAGTGTCGGAAACGGCTCGCCGCGACCTGGCGGCGGAAGGTGCTCGCGAACGCCGTCCGCACGCCCGACGCGGCGCTCGACCGCTACTTCAACGTCTGGTCGAAGCTCCAGGCGCGGAACCAGAGCCGCTACGTGCGCGCGCTGGACAAAGTGGGCTACCGCGACATCCTGCAGGACCTGCTCGGCATCTGCGATTTCGAGGCGCCCTACGTTCGCGCCCAACTCGCCACGGCCCTCCGCTACCAGTTCCCCGACGGCCGTGCCGTCCGCCAATACGAGAAGTTCCCCGGCGGCGGGCACGACCTGCGGATGTACCAGGATTCGCCTTCGTGGATTCCCGACCTGCTCGTGCGCTATCTGAAGGAGACGGGCGACTTCGCCTTCCTCGACGAGGAGGTCCCCTTCCTCGACCCCAACGTTCTGGGTGGCACAGGCTTCCAGCCTGTGGGGCACAGGCAAGATGCCTGTGCCACCAGCGGCACAGTCTACGATCACGCCTGCCGCGCTGTGCGCTCGCTTTCGGACAACACGGGCTTCCACGGCCTGTGCTCGATCGGTTACGGCGACTGGAACGATGCGATCAGCGCGATCGGCGGCGAGAAGGGCGTGAGCGTGTGGCTCTCCTGCGCCTGCGTCCATGCCGCGAGGCTCATGGCCGAGCTGGCGGCCCACACGGGGCGCGAGGCCGATGCCGCCGAGTTCGCCCGCATCGCCGACACGATGACGCAGCGGATCAACGCCCACGCCTGGGACGGCGCCTGGTACATCTACGCCATCAACGGCCAGGGCGTGCCCATCGGCTCGCGCGAGAACGCCGAGGGGAAGATTCACCTCAACGTCAACACCTGGGCGCTCTTCACCGGCGTGGCCGCCGCGGCGGGGCGCGAGGAGCAGGTGTGGCAGGCCATCGAGCGGCTCGCCACGCCGGTGGGCCATCTGCTGCTGAAGCCGTCCTACACGCGGCCCAGCCGCCCGCTCGTCGGCCGCATCGCCGACCAGTTGCCCGGGATGTTCGAGAACGGCAGCATCTACACCCACGGCGAGAGTTTTTTCCTGTACGCGCTGGTGTGCGCGGGCAAGGCGGATCGGTGGTACGAGGAGATTCAGAAGACCCTGCCGTGCAACCTCGTGCCCGACATCTCGACGACCCCGCCGCACCAGCAATCGAACTTCTTCGTCGGCCCCGACCATCCGGCCTACGGCACGAATCTCTTCAGCAACTTCACGGGGTCGCTCGCCTGGTATCGCCGCAGCATCGAGCGCGTCATCGGGCTCATCCCCGAGTTCGACGGCCTGCGCATCGCCCCCCGCCCGCCACGCTGCTGGGACCACTATCGAGTCACCCGCACCTTCCGCGGCGTGCAACTCCTCGTTGATGTCCGCCGCGGCGGGGCCCCGAGGGTGCTCCTCGACGGCCGACCTTGCCCGGGCCTCATCCCCGCTGAGCGCCTGGCGAAAGGGCGCCAGCACTGTGTCGAGGTGCAGTTGTAGCGGAGCGCTAGCGGCTATGCCTCGGCGCAGGGGCGGGAGGGGAGGAGGGCCTGGCGCTCGAAGGCGGCGGCCTGGGCCGCGTCGCGGTAGACGCGCAGGAGGCAGTGGGGCTCGGTGCGGGACTGCATGTCGAGAACGGCGTGCAGGCCGCAGGCCTCCGTGACGGGCTGAATCCACGCCATGCAATGGTCGCAGTAGAGCGGGCAGGGAGCGGCGTCGCTGTCGAGGACTTTGGCAAGGCTGGGGCAGCGGTCCATGCGGAGTTCGAGGCAGTCGTCGGTCAGGGTGAGCTGGCCCTGGCAGTTCTCCTCGTTGAAGACGCGGCGCCAGTAGTCATAGGCGGCCTGGAGGCCGCCGGCGCGGAAGCGCTCGGCAAGCTCGGCGGCCTGGAGTCGGCCCAGTTGGCGCCAGTAGGCCACCAGGTGCTCGTGGCCGCGCTCGTCGAGAGCCTGGAAGACCTCGTTGTAGAATCGGACGAAGTGGTCGCTCGGGATCACGGCCGGACCCTCCGCAGGGTCTGGACGCACTGGCCGTCGCCGACGACCTCGGTGGCAAGCTCAAAGGGGGAACCTTCAGCAAGGGCGGCGTTGACGACGCTCGTCTGGCGGCAGAACGCGGGGTCGGGCCCGATCCCGCGCTCGCGCAAGTAGGCGACCGCGGGGCAGCGGCGGACGGTGAGGCGGATGAGGTCGGGTTGCCGCTCGATGACGTAGTCGCCGCCCTCGCGGCCGAGGTAGTAAGCCCAGTGCTCGACGAGTTGCTCGGGGTCGCCGCGCCGCAGGTCCTCGCGGATGGAGCGATAGACCTCGCGTGCGAACCGCCGGAGCACCTCGTCGAGGAAATCCTGGCCATACGTCGTCCGCAGGTAGGCGATGGTGCCGTTGGTCGTGCGATGGAAGTCCAGGTGCACCTGTCCCGTGTCTCGGTAGCGCACCGCGGTTTGCCCCTGTCTCATTCCTGTATGTACTGCTTCACGACCCGCTGCGGGTTCGTGGTGAGCACTTTGCGCTTGAGGGCGTCGGGCACGCGGGCGTAGAGGATGGGGCCGAGGCCGAAGGCGATGTCGAGGTCCAGGAAGTCGGAGCCATACACGATCTTGTCGGTATCGAGCACCTGGCACATCTTCTCGAACTGGCCCTTGTGGAGGACGGCGCAGGTGTCCTGGAACACGTTGGGCAGGCGGTTCACGGCGTCGGCGAAGTCAGTCGAGGCGTGGCCGATGAGGAAGCAGGCGCGGGGAAAATCGGTCGCCCACTGCTTGAGCTTCGTCGGGTCGTCCCACGAGTGGTTGAGGACCGGGCAGCCGTGCTCGTCGGCCCAGGCGAGGATGGGCGCGATGTCGGTGTTGGCCGTCGTGCGTCCCTGGTAGTGGGGGATGAGTTTGATGCCGCGGAGGCCGGCGGCCCAGCAGCGGTCCAGCTCGCCCAGCCAGAGCTTCGGGTAGTTGGCGTTGAGCGTCGTGAAGCCGACGAAGCGGGTCGGGTGTTTGCGGACGAGGCGGATGATGGCGTCGTTGCCGATGGTGTAGTCGGACCCCACGCCCGTGAAGGAGAACGTGAAGGCTTGGGCGACGCCATAGCGGTCCATCTCGCGGACCACCGCTTCATCCGTGCTATAGGGGATGTGGTAGTAAGTGAAGCCGGACTCGAAGTGCGAGTGGGTGTCAATGATCTCCTCGCCCACAGGCAGGATGCCTTGTCGAGCGCGTTCCAGCATCTGGTCTTCCATTCCCATCGTCCTCGTCCTCGATTCCGCGTGCAGGTATGCACGCCCTACCTTCTGACTCCGGCCAGGAGAGCCTCCAGGTTGCCCGAGGCGATGGCGGCCTTCGCGTTGTCGGAAATCTCGGCGAAGCGGAGCATGGCGACGGGGATCGCGGGGTCGAAGGCGGGGATGTTGGTGCCGAAGACCAGCCGCCCCGCGCCGAACTCGGCGACGATGTGGCCAATGTTCTTGTAGAGCCAGATGGCCGACGTGCAGACCCGCAGGTTCTGGCACAAGGCCAGAGCGCGAAAGAGCATGCGGTTCGAGCGGATGCGGTACTCGGTGGTGATGACGGGCAGTCGCGGGAACGCCCGGCACACGGCGACGAGGCCCCCCCAATCCGTCTCGAATTGCCCATAGTTGGTGTTGGAAGAGAAGTCCACCAGAAGCGGGAACGCCCGTTCCTCCATCTGTTCCAGGAAGTCGCCGATCGCGGTCGCACTGAAGGGGACAAAGTAGTCGCCCGGGTAGAAGCGCAGGATGCGGACGCCGGCGGCGAGGGCGGCGCCGACGAATCGCGGGGCGTCGGGCTTGTGGCCCACTGAGGGGACGAAGCTCCATGCCGGGGCCAGGCGCGAGCCGACAAAGCGAAGCGTGGCGGGGTTCCCGATGTCGGGGTGGGCCTGGCGAGCGGCGTAGTGAGTCACGACCGCGCGAGCGATGCCGTAGTGGTCCATCTCGGCGAGCAGCGCCTCGGGCGCGTCGTACCATTCGGCGGCCGGCTGCACGGGCTTGCCGACGCAGGCGTTGAGGTCGAACAATTCCATGCCAGCCGCTCCCGCTTCAGGATGGCCGCAAGCCGCAAGCTTCCGACCCCGAACCCCGAACACCCAACACCCAACACCGAACACCGAGAAGAGTCGAGGACGAGGACGACGACGAGGACGAGGACGATTAGGAAGCCAAGACGCTGAAGACCTTGTTGATGGCGGCGGCGACCTGGCGGCAGTCGCGGGCGGTCCACCACTGGTTGATGCCGATGAAGAGGGCGCGATTGGTCAGCGAGATGGTTCGGGGGCACATGTCGGGGGCGTAGCGGGCCGGGGCATCGCCGACGTAGTAGGGGCAGGTGAAGGGGCAGCCCTCGGGGGTGGCGGACTTGCGTTCGAGGATCTGCTCCCAGTACTGGTAGTAATGCCAGTCGCGCCCGCCGCGGGTGCCGCGCGCCCAGGCGCCGACGCCCTCGGCGCGGAGGGCGTCGGAGAGCTTGTCGGCCAGGGCCTCGTCCTCGGCGAGGAAGATGAGGTTGTTGCCGATGTCGCCCTTCAGGTCGTTGCTGCGGCGCGGGACGACTCGCTTGAAGTCCCTCACGCCGGCCAGCACGCGGCGCATGTTGGTGTTGAAGCGCCTGGCCTGGGCCCTGGTCTTGCGGAGCTGGGCGAGGATGACGGCGCCCTCCAGCTCGCTCATTCGGTAGTTCTCGCCGCAGAACAGCTCGCCCGGCTGCCGCTCGCGCGCGTAGCGGTCGGGCCGCCAGCAGCCCGAGCTGTCGTGGAAGCTCGTGGCGCGGGTGTGCAGCCACTCGTCGTTGGTGAGCAGGAGGCCCCCCTCGCCGCCGCCCGTGATCTTGAACGAGCTGACGGAGAAGCAGCCGATGTGGCCGAGGGTGCCGAGGAGCCGCCCCTTGTAGGTGCCGCCGCAGGCCTGGGCGTTGTCCTCGATGACGAAGAGCTTGTGCTTCCTGGCAATGGCCATCAGCGGATCCAGGTCGCAGCACAGGCCCGCCATGTTCACGGGCACGATGGCCTTGGTGCGGGGGGTGATCTTCCTCTCGACGTCGTGGGGGTCCAGCGTCAGCGAGTCGTCCACCTCGGCGACGACGGGGATGGCCTTGGCCGTGACGACCTGCGACGCGGTGGCGTAGAAGGTGAAGCCGGGCACGATCACCTCGTCGCCCGGCCCGATGCCGCAGGCGACGTAGGCGGCGGTGAGGGCCGACGTGCCGGAGTTGACGGCGAGGGCGTAGCGGACGCCGAAGAGCTTGCGGGCGAACGCCTCCAGCTCATCCACCTTGGCCGGCTTCTTCGGCCCGTAGTAGCGGGCGAGCCAGGCGGAGTGGGCGGACTCCTTCTCGACGACGCGGCGGATGCGCTCGCGCGTGGCGGGGCTGTAGCCCCAGGCATCGCACAGTTCGAGGAACTCGTCGGTGCCGATCTTCGGCTTCCCCTTTCCCTCGAACCCCTGGATAGCCTTCTTCCCGCCGCGCAATGCCAGATCTTTCTCGGCTGGGGCTCTCATTTGTGGTCTCCTGTCTGTGCGGATGGGGTTATACAACTTCGGGGAAGATGTGGCAAGCGCTTGACAGGACGCTGCGAGTGCGCCATGATATGGGGGAGCACGACAGAGAAGGGCCGCGGCACGAGTAGTGTGGAATGGTGAGTCCGCGAAGCCATCGTGGCTTTGACCCGTGGGCCGGGTCGTTAAGGCGGCTTACCGCTCGCGTGAGCCCGTGAGTCTGCTTCCCGCCTGACGAAGACCAAGACCGTTCTTTGCCTCGGCTTGTTTTGCGCGTTTGGGCCGGGTGAGGGTCTTGCCCCTACCCTCGTGGAACGTGGTTGGAGCATGCTCCCCACAGGCTCCTGTGCGGAGCGCGTGGAGCCATGGCGGCATGGGTGCCGCAGGCCACGCTCCGGCAACCCCCGGGAGCCTGCTGGCTGCCTGTGGGCGCGGGCCTGGAGACGCGCCGGTGCAGGGGAAGGCGTGGCGAGAAGGCCAAGTGAGGCTGGCGATGGCTTACCTGCTGGTCGTTGACGACGACGAGGACTTCACGCTGGCCGTGTCGGAGGGATTGCGCCTGGCGGGCCACGAGGTCCACGTCGAGCCCCATATCGGCCGTGCGCTCAAGACCATTGAGGACAGACGGCCCGACCTGGTGGTTCTGGACGTCATGTTCCCCCAGGGCAGCTCGGCGGGGTTCGAGCTCGCCCGCACGCTGCGCCACGAGCGAGAAGAGCTGAAGAGCATCCCGATCCTGATGCTGACGGCGCTGGGGCAGAGGTTCCCCTTCGGGTTCGGCCCCGGCGACATTGACGGCAGTTCAGTTCCGGTGGACGGCTACCTGGAGAAGCCCGTGGACCCGGACTTCCTGAGGGAAGAGGTGTCGCGGCTGCTGGCGCGAGCCGGCGCATCCGGAAGCCCCGATGGGCCTGGAGCGGAAAGGAGAGAGACATGGCGCAGAAGATCCTGATGGTGGACGACGATGAGGGCTTCCTCCTGGCGGCAGGCCGCCTGCTGGAGGCGGCGGGCTATGACGTCACGCCCGCCGAAAGCGCCGCGCAGGCCAGAGAGCGCCTGGCCGCCGAGCGCCCGGACCTGATCGTGCTCGACGTGCTGATGCCCGGGGAAGACGGATTCGCGTTTGCCGACAACCTGTCGAAGGACGAGAAGCTGGCGGACATCCCGGTGGTGCTGGTGACGGCCGTCGCCGAGAGCCCCGGGCAGATGATGTACGCGTTCGAGCACGACAAGGGGCTCACCGCGGCCGATGTCCTGCCCAAGTCGGAGGCCCACGAGCGGCTGGTGGACACGGTGGCCGCGGTCCTCAAGGAGAAATAGCCTCGCAGATTCGCGAGGCAACCCACGATGAGCACGTCGAAGGTTCTCCTCGTTGATGATGATCCGGGGTTTCTGAAGGCCAGCGCGCTGTTCCTGGAGGCCGAAGGCTTCGAGGTGTTCACGGCGGAGGACGGCACTGCCGGCCTGGCCGCGGCCCGCGAGCACAAGCCCGACGTGGTGGTGATCGACGTCATGATGCGTCTCCCCGA
>Ga0307379_10004016_pt1 | contig 21128 bp, 24 predicted proteins | sample UN2MG_FD_202237 | JGI IMG/M metagenome (GOLD analysis project Ga0307379, IMG submission 202237) | Soil microbial communities from Risofladan, Vaasa, Finland - UN-2 | ecosystem: Environmental > Terrestrial > Soil > Coastal area > Acid sulfate soil | place: Finland: Risofladan, Vaasa | collected... | reverse complement strand
GCTTCTTTTCGGCTACGACGCGCGCCCCCGCTACCACCTGAAAAGAAGATTTTGAGGCCGTTGCTTGGTAGCGAGTGACGGCCTCAAAGTCCGGAAGGGCGAAGATTTCGGCTCGGCCCTCGTGAGTCTGAGGGTCGAGCCTGACCTCTCTCACGAACGCCCGGATCACCCGCCTCCTCTCGTCAATCGACCCCTCCTGCATCACTTCCGCAAACGAACCCAGCATGCTCGTCATCTCGCGGACGGCCTGATCGAGGTCCACCTACGCACCGGCTGCCCGTTCAAGTGCCTCGATCCTGGGGTTCACCTCCAGCAGCTCCTGCTTGAGTTCGGCAATCCGTTCGTCGGCGAACTCGCGGTTGTCCCGCGTGATGTTGTCGAGGATGTTGTTGATCTTGGCCCGTATCTCCTCGCGCTGGGCGCGTAGGCGCACCAGTTCAGCGGAGGCCCCCTCCTCGCTCACCCCGAGGTGCTGCTTCACCATGGAACGGAGCTCCAGGGGGTCCGCCGCTTCGAGCATGCGCCGGATGTTGTCGCCGAGCGTGTTGATCAGCAGGCCCTCGATCACATCCCGACGGATGATATCCCGCTCGCAGACCGAGTTGCCCTTCATCACGTAGCCGCCGCAAGCGTAGTACTCGTTCACGCTGTGCGAGCCGTCCTTCCGTGGTTTCCCGCCGTTCGTCCTGTAGCCTTGCCATCGGTGCCCGCAGCGACCGCACACGATGACACCGGTCAGCAGGCAGTTTGACGTGGCGCCTCGACCGCCGCGATAGGTCTGGGTCGGATGCCCGCGTCGTTGTTGCCGGAGCCTGCGGGCTTCGTCGAACAGAGCGCGGGGGACGATGGCGGGGTGCGCGTCGCGCGTGACAAGCCAGTCCTCCTTGCCGTTTCTGTCGATGGCCCGTTGCCGCACCCGGGCCGCTGGCACGGGTGCCTTCCCGCTGATCCGATGGAACGTAGCGAATGACCTTCGGTTCCAGACCGCATCGCCGGCGTAGGCGGGGTTCATCAGGATGTCGCGGATGCTGGTCATCGCCCAGTCCTGGCTGTGCATGCGCGACCACTCGCCGTTGCGTGGGGATGGGAGGCCCTTCTCGTTGAGACGCCCCGCGATGCTCCTGAAACCGAGGCCATCGCGGACGTATAGGCGGAAGATCTCCCGAACCACCTCCACTCGCGCGGGGTCGCTGAACACCAGGTTCGCGCTGTCCTGCTTCGAGGTGAGCAACCTGTTGCCGCGCTCGATCACCCGCTGAAGCTCGCCCTTCTCGTTGAGTGCCTGCTTCGTGCCGTCGGGCATGAAGCGGGCGATCATCAGGAACTGGCCCGCGGCGTTGTGGTAGGCCAGGTCGTAGCCGTAGGGAGGCACGCCGCCCATCCACGACCCGCCATCCGCCTTGCTCAGCAGCCCGCGGATGGTCACCTTCGAGAGGTCGCGGAGCTCCTGGCGCGCCTGCCATTGCTTCACGGGCAGGAGGAGGTCGTCCGTGTCATCGCCGTTGAAGTTCTCCGCGACGTAAACGACCTCGACGCCTGCCTTGCGGAGCAGGTAGCGGTAGTGGCCCGTCTCGTCGTTGTCGAGGCGGCCGAACCGCTTCACATCGTATACGAGGATGTAGTCGAAAGGACGGTTGGGCTGCTGGGCGTCCTGGATCATCCGCAGGAACGCCGCGCGGTCGTCCACCCCCGCGCCGCTGATCGCGTCGTCGGTGTACCAGTCAAGGAGTTCGTAGCCGGCCTTCTGGGCGTAGGCTTCGACAGCCTTCCGCTGGTCGCCGAGCGATTGCTCCTGCCGGTCCGTGGACCGCCGCGTGTAGCCTACGGCGGGTCTGTGACTCCGCGTTCGCATCCCATCAAGCATCGGCATCCCCTTTCCAATAACTGTCTTCGCGGAGGGACATTAGGGCGTTTCTACCAGCCATAGTCAAGACAATTCCGACGGCGTCTTTCGAGAGTCGGTACACGAGTGTTCTCTCCGGTACCGGCGTGCCAGGAGTTCCAGCACCAGGCGGAGGCCATCCGAGATCCTCTCCTGCTGCTGGCCTGTCGGTGTTGTGACTTCCACTGAGAGGCGCACTGTCTCCGTGTCGTGCCTGCTGCCGCGCTGAACTGAGCTGTGGGAGCGCGCCATCACCGGACCTCTAGTGCCTCGCGACGCTGTTCGTCTCTCTTTGCTGGTACGGACCGTCCCGACGTCATGGCCCGCGGAGGCATGACACCCAGCACGGCGCAGAACGCCTCGACCAGCTCCCGCTCCACTGCCGGCCTGTGATGGCTGACTATGTCCAGCGCGCGGGCGCGCAAGCCATTGGCCATCTCCCGTGGACCGGTCACTGAGTCTGCCATCCGGCCCAGAAGGGTCCGCTCCCGGTCCAGCAGGTCGAGTTCCCGCCGTAGGAACTCGCAGTGCTCGGCGCGAAGCGCCGCCGCTCGACCTCTGATAGCCGCTAGGGTCCCGCCAGCAGCGAAGAGGTCCGCCAGAGCGAGCCAGTCACGGTCGTGTTGATTCGTGGACTCCGCCAGGGCATCCACTGCCTTGTTGAATGCTCCCACGCGGTCGACCAGGTCGGGCGCCATCGACGCACCCTCCGGCACGTCGATGGGCTGGGGGCCGCGCGCGCCCGCTCGCCGCCGGGCCGCCCCACGGTTGGCGAGGACGGCCTGCATGTGTTCACGTAGAAAACCAGCCAGATTCTCGATCATCGTTGCCTCCTGCCCCCAACGGGGCGATAGCTGAAGCGCCACGGGCCGTTAACCCAACTTCCGCAGCCGGGACGATTTTGGCTGCGGTTTCAGGTTTTTTCGGTCGTAAGTGCTTGGCAGTCTTGAGGGGCGTGTGCAAAAAGGCCCTGTAGTGCCAACCTACCCTCTTGAAATGGCCAGCGCCGTCGTGGACAATATGTGGCGGAAGGATGCCTCCCGCCATGTATCTGCGGCACACGACGGTGCGAAAGAACGGGAAGACGCATAGGTACTGGCGCCTGGTGCGCTCGGTGCGCGTGGGGCGCAAGGTGCGTCAGGAGACGGTGACGGTCCGGGTCGGCGCGGTGCGGGTGGAGCGCGGGCGGCGGTTCGGGGATGTGTGGCTGGGGTGGTGGCTGTGGCGCGCGCTGGGGCTCGACGATCTCCTGGGGCGTCTGTTGCCCTGCGGGGCCACAGCCGCGACGGCCGGCCCGACTGCAAGCAAGTGTGCATCGGCCTGGTGGTGACGACCGACGGGATGCCGCTGGGCTACGAGGTCTTCGCGGGGAACCGCAACGACGTGACGACGGTCGAGGAGATCGTCGAGGCGGTCGAGGCGAAGTACGGCCGGGCACGCCGCATCTGGGTCATGGACCGCGGCATGGTCAGCGAAGACAACCTCGAGTTCCTGGCCTCCAGCGGCCGCCGCTACATCGTCGGCACCCCACGGAGCGAGCTGAAGCGCTTCGAGCGCGAGCTCCTCGAAGGCCCCTGGTCGGCGATCCGCGAGGGCCTCGAGGTCCAGCTCTGCCCCGGCCCGGACGGGCAGGAGACCTTCATCCTGTGCCGCAGTGCCGACCGCGGCGAGAAGGAGAAGGCCATCCGCGAGCGCTTCGCCGCGCGCATCATCGAGGCCGTCACGCGCCTCCAACGCCGCCTGCGCCGGGCGCGCAAGCCGGCCAACGCGGCCGACGTGAGCCGGCAGATCGGACGCCTCCTCGAACGCAACCGGCGCGCCGCCGGGCTCTTCGACATCCGCGTGTGCGAGGCCCCCGACCGCCCGAGCGGCCTGCGCGTCACCTGGCGGCACCGCACCGCGTGGGCGGAGTGGGCGAACCTCTCCGAGGGCTGCTACCTCCTGCGGAGCAACATCGCCGACTGGGCCCCCGAGGACCTCTGGCGGGCCTACATCCAACTCACCCACGCCGAGGCCGCCTTTCGCATCCACAAGAGCGACCTGGACCTCCGCCCCATCTGGCACCAGCGGGCCGAGCGCGTCCAGGCCCACATCCTCGTCTGCTTCCTCGCCTACGTCCTGTGGAAGACCCTGGAACGCTGGCAGAGCCAGGCCGGCCTCGGCGACAGCCCGCGGACCCTGTTCGACGAACTCCGCCGCATCCAGAGCACCGACGTGGTGCTCCCCACGACGGACGGACGCGAGCTTCGCCTCCGCTGCGTCGTGCGCCCCGACAAGGCCCAAGCGGCGCTCCTGGACCGGCTGGGACTCCGCTTGCCGGAGCGGGTCCGCCCGCCCCGGCTTCTTGCGCGAATGTAGTGACAACTTCAGAAGTCGAATCATCGAATTCCGATGCCTATGGCCACTTTTGACAATGTGGCTGCGGAAGTTGGGCTAGTGCGTGATGTCGGCAACTGGCTCGCACAGCACACCGATGCGTGCCGCATCGTACGCGTGGCGGCGATCCGAGGACTGGTGGAGATCGGCAAAGGGTTTGCCACCAGATTACAGGGCATGGGAACCCGGGTTGCGTTGCCCGAAGTGAGTGAAATGCGCTCTCGGTTGGCGGACCGCCTACAGCAACTGAAGGATGCGCAGGCAGGGGCGAAGAAGCGCGCCTCGAAGCTGCTGGGTTCAAGACCGCGGTCTGCAGAGGAGCTGGAGGGCCTCCGAGCTGATTGCGATGATCTCATCCGGGTCTTCGAGGGTTGCGAGGCAGACTTGAAGGATTTGCGTGCTCTGGAACGCGGGATTGGAGCCTTGCAGCGCGCTTACGCGCGCCTTGAAGATGAGCGTCTTGCCTGGGCCGAGTTCGAGGGACTTGCCCTCGCCCTCGAGAAGGAAGTCACAGGGCAGTTTGAGCCCGAGGAACTCCCATGGTCAATCGATGAGATGATCGGCCTCTTCGTGAAGACCCTGTCGAAGTCGCGTAAAGAACGAGGGGAGTCCTGGACCCAGGCGTTGGAGGCGGCCGCAGAGCCAATTGAGGGCATGTCCGCCGTGGATGCAAACCGCCTGCACACGCAGGCAAGTGCGCCCCCTGCCTACCTCACGGACAAGCAACTGGCGCGTACCAGTCAGGTCACTGGCAGGGTAGAGGCCCGGTTGAGCGCTCTTACCGTAGAATGGCTCCTGGAGAAGTTTAAGGAGCTTCCTTTGGCAGCCAGACAAGCGTTCCTCGAGGCAGCGGGGAGGCTGATGAAGAGGTGATGTTGTGCTCGGCCATCCGGTCGACGGTCGCGAGCACCTGCGGGGAATCCAGGTGGCCCAGAGCGAAGTGGGCGCCTACCCCCCGAACTGACTAGCCATCATACTGGAGAAGCTGATCTCCATGTCCCCCACGCACACCTGCGTGAACTGACGTGCCGGCACGGGGCGCTAGGCAAGACGGACTCCCCACGCCTGCTGACACCTTGCCCGAGCAACTGCGGTTGCATCTTCATCGCGGCATCAGCCTCCTGGCAGGAGACCCATCCCTGAGGGACATCTCCTGTCTTCTGAGGAACGGCATGCCACAGCGCGCAGAGCCGAGTTGATGCAGTGAAGATAGCCCGACAGTATCTGTCCGGCGAGCTACGCCCTGCTGCCTGCATGGTGTGAGGCCGTGGCCTGAGCCTTGTGTGAGTCGCTGTGCCGGTGCCTGGCGAGAAGTGGCTGCGAGAGGAGGTGCGTTGGCCATGGTGCGGGGCTACAAGCCCGTCACGGCACGGTGAGTTGAATATAAGGATGCCTTTCGGGGGCTTCTGGCGTCGCCGTAAGTCCTTGATTTCCAAGGGCGGCAGACGCTTGAGTCACCTATAATGATCGTGGTAGACGACATGCGGGGCAGGGCACGCCCACGGCCAGGCTTCGGCCGATCAGCGCCGCTTGCTCGGCCGCTTGAAGTCTTCCTTCCGCAGGCCGTAGCGCTTCATCTTCTGGTGGAGGGACCGGGGGTCCATGCCGGCACGCCGCGCCGTTCCTGCTATCCCCCCTCCCGTCTCGCGGAGAAGCGCCGCCAGATAGGCGCGCTCTAGGTCAGCGACGGCTGCCTTTCGCACGTCACTGAGGGGCATGGAAAGCCAGTCCTCCGGCACGGCGTCCGGGGTGAGCGGGATCACCGCTGCCCCCGCATCGGACCCCGCAAGCTGCCCGCTGACGCCGATGGGCAGTTCGTTCAGGGTGATCTCCCGCCCGTTGGCAAGCAGCGCGGCCCGCTCGACCACGTTGATGAGTTCCCGCACATTCCCAGGCTAGGCGTAGCGGCACAGCGCCTGCAAGGCACCGTCGGCGATCCCGTCCACCTCGCACGGGATGCGGGTCGAGAAGTAGTCAATGTACTTCTGCACCAGTCCAGCGATGTCCTCCCAGTGGTCGCGCAGGGGCGGGACGGTCAAGGTGACGACGCTGAGGCGGTAGAACAAGTCCTTTCGGAAGCGATTCGCCTCGACGTCTTCCTCGAGGCTGCGGTTGGTGGCGGCGATCACGCGGACGTCCACGGGGAGCGGCTTCTCGCTGCCCAAGGGCTGAACCTGATGGTCCTGGAGGAAGCGGAGCAGGTTGACCTGGACGTGGTAGGGCATCTCGCCAATCTCGTCCAGGAAGGCGGTGCCCTTGTGGGCGAGTTCGAGGAGCCCGCGGCGAGCCCGGGTCGCTCCCGTGAACGCGCCGGCCTCGTGGCCGAACAGCTCGCTCTCCAGCAGGTGTTCCGGCAGGGATCCGCAACTGACCGTCACGAACGGGCCGTCGCGCCGGGGGCCTTCTGCATGGATGGCCCGCGCGAGCCGTTCCTTGCCCACCCCGGTCTCCCCGAGGATCAGGAGCGAGGTATCGGTGTGCACGATCCGGGTGACGAGGTTCATGAAGACCCTCATCGTCGCGCTAGTCGAGTCGAAGTCGGCCAATTGAGGCCGAACGATGTTCCACTCGGCGGCGAGGCGGCCGTGAGTCAGCTCGCGACGCTTACTGAGCAGGGTTCCGAGCACCCCCGCTAGCTTCGGGTCGGGCAACCCGGCGAGGAGCACGGCATCGGCTCCTGCGGCCAGCAGGTCCGCCTCCTCGTGCGGGTCATGCCCGTCGGACAGGATGACCAGCGCGGGGGAGTCGGGGTGTTTCCGCAGGCTTCGGATCGTTTCGCAAGCAGGTTCTGGGAGCAGGGAGCGCTCGACGATGAGGAGGTCGCACACGTGCGGGAGTACACGCTTCCATGAGCAGTCGCGCCCCCTCAGAGCGCGGATGACCGTGCTGACCGGCAACTCCCCGGCGGTGGCGGCCCGATGAACCTTCCTTCGCAGAGCGGCACCGCGTATCGCCAGCACAATCCTTGCGATCATGTGCTTTGGTGTCCTCCAATCCCTACAAACGCCCATTTTACACCCCGCGCTGTCCGATGTCAAGAGTCGGCTTGCGCGCGCCGGGGAATGGCGCGGCTCCTCACCGTCGCGCCACACGGTGTTCGCGGGGGTCGGGCGCAGCGAGTCCGATCGCGTTGCGGGTTTCGGGCCTGACTTGTGTGCTGGCTGTCGCGACGGTCGCCGGTCTCCCGGCCATGAGCATTCACATGTGTTGTGGATCAAAGGAGTTAGGCAGGCACATGAGAGTAGAGGCATCGCCTGGCACGGGGTTTGCTCTTTCAGATCATTGGCCGAGCAAGGTGATTGGGATTGGGGGCTGTCCAGGCCCCCCCTGATCTCGGCGAGATAGCCGAGAAGTACCAAGAGGCCCCAGTGGGGCGACGGCCACCGGTTGGTGGCTGCGAGGGAAGCCGGTTCGCGATTTGCGCTTCGCGCTTTCCTCACGTTCGAGCGGAAGCTCTTCCGGGGGTGCGGCACAAGCCTGCATCCCCGCGGGTCCCCGTGCATCCCCGGAAGTCCTTCCTGCTCCGCCAGGGTCGGGACGCAGGTTCATTCAGGTTGTGCCCCGCCCCGTGCTTGGGCCGCCGCCTGGGAGGCAGGGACTGGGTGTAGGCCGAGTTTCGCCGTGTGCACGGCGGCTCAACCTCTTGGGAAAGGAGCAGGCGATGTGGGAAAAGGTGTGGGCGGACGTGGTGGCACTGGTGCCGAGCATTCTGGGGGCCGTGGCCGTGCTGGTCGTGGGCTGGCTGCTGGCCCTGGTGCTGGCGGCCCTCGTGCGCAAGTTGCTCAGTAAGACGAGGATAGACGACCGCATCGCCTTCTGGCTCAGCGGCGAGGATGGCGGAGGGCGAGAGCATCCGAAAAGCGAGCGCTGGGCCGGAGCAATCGTCTTCTATCTCGTCCTGCTGTTTGCGCTCGTCGCCGCGCTCCAGACGTTGGGACTCACCATCGTCACCACGCCACTCAACGAGCTGTTGACCTCGATTATGGCTTTCATTCCGCGCGCGCTCGCGGCGGGCCTGCTGTTGCTCGTGGCCTGGCTCGTGGCGACTCTGGCGCGCATCGTCCTGCGCCGAGCGCTGGGCGTGTTGCGGCTCGACGAACGGCTGGGCGAAGGAGAGGAAGGGGCCAAGGCGCAGGCTCGTCCCATCTCGAAGCCGCTGGCCGACGTCGCCTATTGGCTGATCTTCCTGCTATTCCTGCCCGCCGTCCTGGGCGCTCTGGGACTCCACGGGCTGTTCGGGCCGGTGGACAACATGGTGGGCAAGGTGCTGGGGTATCTGCCCAATCTCTTCTCCGCGGCGATCATTCTCGTGGTCGGCTGGATGATCGCGCGCATCCTGCGGCGCATCGTGGCCCAGCTTCTCGTGGCCGTGGGCGTGGACCGCCTGGCCGAGCGCACGGGAGTGGTCAAGGCGCTGGGTACGACCCCTCTCTCCGGCGCGCTGGCGTTCGTGGTCTACGTGCTGGTGTTGATCCCCGTGCTCATCGCCGCGCTGAACGCGCTGGCCATCGAGGCCGTCACGGTGCCGGCAAGCGAGATGCTGGCGACACTGCTGAGGGCGATTCCCGCCATCCTCGGGGCAGCGGTCATCTTGTTCGTGGCCTACCTGGTCGGGCGACTTGTCGCGGACCTCGTTCGCCGCTTGCTGGAGAGCGTGGGCTTCGACGGTGCGCTGGCTCGGATGGGCATCGCGAAGACCGACGCAGAGGGATCGCGTCGTCCGTCCGCCGCGGCGGGGTACATTGTGCTGGTGGCCATTATGCTTCTGGCAACGATCAAGGCGCTGCGCATGCTGCGGCTCGACTTGGTGGCCGGCCTTGGGGTCGGCGTGATCGAGCTGGGCGGCCGCGTGCTGCTGGGCCTGGCCATCATCGCTCTGGGCCTGTACCTGGGCCATCTCGCGTCGAAGGCCATCCACACGAGCAACGTCCTGCACAGCGCGTCGCTGGCTGTTGCGGCCAGGGTGGGCATCGTCGTGCTCGCCGCCGCCGCGGGCCTGCGCCAGATGGGCGTGGCCAACGACATCATCAACCTCGCCTTTGGGCTCACGCTAGGCGCCGTGGCCGTGGCCGCGGCCATCGCCTTCGGCCTGGGTGGCCGCGAAGTCGCGGGCAGACAACTCCAGAAGTGGATCGAAGCCTCGGGCACGAAGCCGCCGAAGACCGGGCCGTAGGCCCGGCCGCGGCGCGATAGGGATAAGGAGTAGCAAGAGGCCCCAGTGGGGCGACGGTCACCGGTCGGTGGCTGCGGGGGAAGCCGGTTCGCAGTTTGCGCTTCGCGCTTTCCTCACGTTCGAGCGGAAGTGCTTCCGGGGGTGCGGCACAAGCTTGCATCCCCGTGCATCCCCGGAAGTCCTTCCTGCTCCGCCTTGACGAATTGCCGCCCCTCGCCGACGGCACATGGAAGGAGACCGAGATGAAGAGTCTGTCACGATGGCTCAAGTTCCTGCTTCTTGCTGGAGTGCTCCTCGTCCCCTCCGGCTGTTACCCGTGGTTCTGGCACAGAGGTGACGGGCGGCACAGGGATGACCGGCGGGGTGGGAACGACCGGCGGGACGGAGATGACCGGCGAAGCGGGGATGACCGGCGGGATACAGGGGACCAACGGCACGTGGATGCCGAGAAGACCAAGGATCACCCAAAGGAAGAGAAGAGCAAGGATCGCCCCAAGGAACGCGCGCACGAGGACGAGGGCCGCCACTAGGAGCCGGAATGTATATCGCGATGGCGGCTGCGGCCGTGTTCACCCTGGCCGCCATCGCTCCCTCGCTGGGGGCGGTGGTCGGCGCAGAGCGGTACACGGCGACCGCCTATTGCTCGTGCAGCAAGTGCTGCGGCAGGTGGGCGGACGGCCTGACGGCGACGGGCAAGCGCGCCCACTGGGGGACCATCGCCGCCGATTGGCGCCTGCTGCCGCGGGGGACGAGGGTCCGCCTGTCCTGCTTCCCTGGACAGGTCTTTGTCGTCGAGGATCGGGGAGGAGCCATCAAGGGCAAGCGGATCGACGTCTGGCACCGATCCCACCGGTCCGCTCTTAGGTTTGGCGTCCGTGGCAAGGTCCAGGTCAAGATCCTCGCAGATCGCCCCGGTCACTAACGCCAGGGGCGGTCGCGGGTCAACCAAGGGAGAGCCATGAAGCAAAGCAGTCCCCGCAAGGGGATGAACCCTGGCAGGAGAGGGGGCGCGCGAACTGCATTGCGTGCTGCGGCGGACCCGCACAGGAATCCGCGGCATGGCAGAGAGCTTCCTGAGAAGGGAGGGCCAGAGATGGCGAAATCGAGCCTGTCAATTGTCGGACGCGCGGCCAAGATGGCGACCATCGGGGCCGCCAAGTGTAGCGGCGACGTGGCCGAAGCGGTCCTGGGTGCCGCCCGGGATATCCTGCTCACGGCCGTGGACGGCGTCGCGCAGGTCGCCATCGCAACCGAGAAGAGCGCTGTCCAGATCGTGACGGGCGCCGTGCATGGGGCGGCTGAGCAGGGCGGGGACGTGATGCTCATCCTGGAATGGACGATCCACGGCATGGTGAAGAGCGCATCGGAAGTCGGCGCGGACGTCGGCAAGACCGCGGTCGCGGCTGTCGGCGCAGGCATCATGGCAGCCGAGAAGGTCGGCGCCGATGCACGCCGCGCGCTCAAGCACGCGGTCGCCGGTGCGCTCGCGGCTGCGGACGAGATCGATGGTAACGCCACCAAGGTCGTGCGCGCTGTGCTGAGAACCTCGATCAAGGGCGCCAAGGGCGTCATCAAAGAGCTGTCCAAGGAGTAGGCGCGTTCGGCGAGCCGAACAGGCCGCCTGGCGGGCCGGTCGCGGCGCAGGGAAAGGTCCTTCATGATGAACCAGACAGGCGGATGGATGAGTGGCTGGACGAGCGGGGGGATGTGGATTCTGGCGCTGGTCTGCGTACTCGTGGTGGTTCTGGTAGGCGTCGTGATCATCAGGATGTCCAGGAAGCCATCGTGAGTCCACGGCCCGCTTGTGAAGTGAACTGTCAAGCATGAAAGGAAACCCATGCTGGTCACATTGCCCACGGACAAGACCGTGAGTGAGGCTGCGGCTGCCTTGCAGGCGGCTGTCCAGGCCAATCACTTTGGCGTCATGCAGGTTCACGACCTCAGAGAGAGCATGGCGAAGAAGGGTGTGGAGTTCGCCCATGAATGTCTAATCTTCGAGGTCTGCCAGCCGCAAGAGGCGAAGAAGGTTCTCGACCAGAACATGAGCGTCTCCACCGCACTGCCTTGCCGGATCTCGATTTACGAGGAAGGCGGCAAGACCATTCTGGCTGCATTGAAGCCAACCACTCTTCTGGCGATGTTCAACACGCCCCAACTGGAAGGGGTCGCGAAGGAGGTGGAGGACACGATTGTGAAAATCATGAAGGAGGCAGCCTCAGGCTGAGTGGATGGTTTGGGCTCCCCGGGGATTCGGTTCTTACTCACCATCGCGCCCGGCGGTCTGGGTCGCAGTCCTCACACCTGAACCTGCTAAGTGAAAGCGGATTGATATGGCCACCGACCCCATCTGCGGCATGACGGTGGACGAGGCGTCCGCGCTACATACCGAGCGTGACGGCGAGACGTACTACTTTTGCGGCGACTCGTGCCGGCAGGAGTTTCTGTCACCGCCCGCCACCGCGAAGCACGAAGTGAAGGCGGAAGGCAAAGCCATTTACACGTGCCCGATGCACCCCGAAGTGCAGCAGGACCATGCCGGCGATTGCCCCAAGTGCGGCATGGCACTGGAACCGAAGACGCTGACCGCGGGTACGGATGACGAGGAAAACGCCGAGCTGCGCAACATGACGCGGCGCTTCTGGATCGGCGCCGCGCTGGCCATGCCGGTGTTTGTCCTCGCGATGGCGCACTTGATCCCGGCGCTGGGCAGACTGCCCTGGGTGGTTGGCGACGCCTCGCGCTGGCTGCAGTTTGGGCTCACCGCGCCCGTGGTCTGCTGGGCGGGCTGGCCGTTCTTCAAGCGCGGCTGGCGCTCTGTCGTGACGCTTCACTTGAACATGTTCACGCTGATCGCCATCGGCGTGGGAGCGGCCTTCGTCTTCAGCGCCGTGGCAATGCTCATGCCCGGCCGGTTCCCAGACGCGATGCAACACGAGGGCAGGGTCGCGATCTACTTTGAAGCCGCCGCGATGGTCACGGTCCTGGTGCTGCTCGGCCAGGTGCTCGAACTGCGTGCCCGCAGCCGCACGGGCAGCGCCATCAGGGCGTTGTTGGACCTCGCACCGCCCACGGCGCGACAAGTCGCCCCGGGGGGCGATCACGAAGTCCCGCTCGACCAGGTCAAAGTCGGCGACTGGTTGCGCGTGGTCCCAGGTGACAAGGTGCCGGTGGATGGCGCGGTGGTCGAGGGTCACTCCAGCGTGGAGGAGGCCATGATCACCGGCGAGCCGCTCCCGGTGGAGAAGGCCGTCGGCGACAAAGTGACAGGCGGCACCGTCAATGGCCCCGGCAGTTTCGTCATGTGCGCCGAGCGGGTTGGCAGCGACACGTTGCTCGGACAGATCGTGAACATGGTTGCCGAAGCTCAGCGCAGCCGCGCGCCCATTCAAGGTCTCGCCGACAAGGTCGCGGGCATCTTCGTGCCGGCGGTGCTGACGGTGTCGGCACTCACCTTCGTCCTCTGGATATGGCTTGGACCGGAGCCAAAGCTCGCGCACGCCATCGTCAACGCCGTCGCGGTCCTGATCATCGCCTGCCCGTGCGCCCTCGGCCTGGCTACGCCCATGTCCATCATGGTCGGCGTGGGACGCGGCGCGCAGGAAGGCGTGCTCGTGAAAAACGCCGAGGCGCTCGAGCGGTTGGAGAAAGTCACCACGCTCGTCGTGGACAAGACGGGCACCCTCACGGAGGGCAAGCCCAAACTCATGGATGTCCTGCCCACCGACGGTTTCGACGCGAAGGAGTTCCTGCGTCTCGCCGCCTCGCTGGAGCAGAACAGCGAACACCCGCTCGCCGCGGCGATTGTGCAAGGCGCCAGGAATCAGAGCCTCACCCTGGACGACGTGAAAGACTTTCGTTCCGTGACGGCAGGCGGCGTTCTGGGCACCATCGCGGGGCGTGCCGTGATGGTCGGCAAACCAGGTTTCCTGCGGAACGAGAAGATCACGGGCTTGGAGCCGCTTGAAGCGTCGGCAGTGAAGCTTCAAGAAGAGGGCAAGACCGCGATGTTCGTCGCCATAGACGGCAAGCCAACTGGAATCCTCGCCGTCGCCGACCCGATCAAGTCCACCACCGCCGAGGCCATCAAGGATCTCCACGCGCTCGGGTTGAAGCTCGTCATGCTCACAGGCGACAACCGCCGCACCGCCGACGCGGTGGCCAAGCAACTCGGCCTCGATGCAGTGGAAGCGGAGATCGAACCCGCGGGAAACGTCGCCCAAGTCAAGAAGCTGCGCGCAGAAGGCAAGCATGTCGCGATGGCCGGCGACGGCGTCAACGACGCGCCCGCCCTCAGCGAAGCGGAAGTCGGCATCGCCATGGGCACCGGCACCGACGTGGCCATGCAAAGTGCCGGCATCACCCTCGTGAGAGGCGACCTCCGCGGCATTGCCAAGGCCATCCGCCTCAGTCGTGCCACCATGCGGAACATCCGCCAGAACCTGTTCTTCGCCTTCCTCTACAACGCGCTGGGCATTCCGGTCGCGGCGGGGGTGCTTTACCCGTTCTTCGGCCTGCTGCTCAGCCCGATCATCGCCGGAGCTGCGATGAGTTTCAGTTCCGTCTCGGTCATCAGCAACGCCTTGCGGCTCCGGAGAGTCAGGCTGTGACTTGTGCGGAAACATGGAGACAGAAACGCTCACTTCGGAACTGCTGCGCTGGGGGCGTGATTCCCGCGGCGGCGAGCCACGTTGCGGTGCTCGTCATTCGCTCGGATGTCGGGTGATGTTCGAGACTCTGAGGACGCGCCGCACTTGCGCTGGCCCCTTGGCAACGCGCCGTGCCGACAGCCGGAGCAGCAGTTGCTGAGAGTGCGACCACGGGTGCAGAGGTCGGGCGCGGCGAGTCCGATCGCCTGGCGGGTTTCGGGCCTGACTTGTGCTCTGGCTGGCGCAATGGCTGTCGCTCTCCCGGCCATTGGCATTCACATGTGCTCTGGACCAAGTGAGTTACGCACACACAGGCAAGGGGCGGCATCGTCCGGCACGGGGTTTGCTCCTGGTTACGTCTGGTTGTGACGAGGGACGGCGAACGGGTCTACGCGATGCGGGGTGTCCGCTCTGAAAGGGAAGTGCGATGTCGGCGATCCTGGTCGTGGATGATGAGAAACACCAGCGCCTGCTGCTGAGGGAGGAATTCCAGCAGGAAGGTCATACGGTGCTGACCGCCTCGAATGGCGAGGAAGCTCTCTCGGCCCTAACCAGAGCGATGCCCCACATCGTCGTCCTGGACATCGGCCTGTCGGGCATGGACGGCATCGAACTCCTGGGCAAGCTCCTTACCATCAACAATCGTCTCCCCGTCGTGATCTACACAGGCTTTGCCAGCTACCTGGACAATTGGATGTCCTGGGCCGCCAATGCCTACATCCTGAAGAGCAGCGACCTCACCGAACTCAAACAGACGATCCGGGGCATACTCGATATGACGCCGGCCGCTGCGCGCCAGCAACGGGGCTGGCCCCGCTGGGCGATGGACGGGCAGGCGCCGCTTGTCCCGCAGCAGTTCCGCGACAGGGCGGGCATCCCGCTGCCCCGCATGAGTACCTGCAAGCTCTTGACCCACACGGCCCAGGCGATGTTGCCTGCCCCGGCCGCGTGTCGGCCCTCAATGCTTCCGCTCATCAGGGCAAAGGAGCTTCTCTGGGCAAGCGGCGCCCGGGCAATAGACGCGTTCGGCGAGCCCGGCGGGCCACCTGAGGCCAAGTGGGAGTGCATGATGGGGAGCGTACGATGAACGTCCTGCTGGTTTACCCCGAGTTCCCCGACACGTTCTGGAGCTTCAAGCACGCGCTGAAGTTCATCCGCAAGCGGGCCTCGCTGCCGCCGTTGGGGCTGCTGACCGTGGCCGCCATGCTGCCTGCCGAGTGGGGCAAGCGCCTGGTGGACCTCAATGTCCGGCGCCTGCGCGCCAGCGACTTGGCATGGGCCGACTGCGTGTTCGTCAGCGCGATGGTGGTCCAGCGTGAGGCCGCGCGGCAGGTGATCGCGCGCTGCAAGCGGGCAGGCCTCACCGTGGTCGCCGGTGGCCCGCTCTTCACCAGCGAACACGAGCAGTTCCCCGAGGTGGACCACTTCGTCCTCAACGAGGCCGAAGTCACCCTGCCCCTGTTCCTGGCCGACATCGAGCGCGGCGCCGCCCGGCGCGTCTACCGCACCAACGAGTTCCCCGACCTGGGAGCGACGCCCGCGCCCCTGTGGGAACTGGCCGACATGAAGCGCTACGGCTCGATGAGCGTCCAGTACTCCCGCGGCTGCCCCTTCGACTGCGATTTCTGCATCGTCACCGCCCTCCTGGGCCACCAGCCGCGCACCAAGACCGCCACCCAGGTCGTGGCCGAGCTCGACGGCCTCTATGCCGCCGGGTGGCACGGTCCCATCTTCTTCGTGGACGACAATTTCATCGGCAACAAGCGACTCCTCAGAGACGACCTGCTGCCCGCCCTCATCGCCTGGCGGCAGGGCAAGCGCGGCCTGCCCTTCTACACCGAAGCCTCTATCAACCTCGCCGACGACCCGGAGCTGATGGCCCTCATGGTCCAAGCCGGCTTCCGCACCGTCTTCGTCGGCATCGAGACGCCCGACGAGGAGAGCCTCGCCGAGTGCAGCAAAATCCAGAACCGCGGCCGCAACCTGGTCGAGGACGTCAAGCGCGTCCAGCGAGCCGGCCTCGAAGTCCAGGGCGGCTTCATCGTCGGCTTCGACCACGACACCCCGTCCATCTTCGACCGCCAGATCGCCTTCATCCAGCAAAGCGGCATCGTCACCGCCATGGTCGGCCTCCTCGAGGCCCTCCCCGGCACCCGACTCTTCGAGCGCCTCAAGGGCGAGGGCCGCCTCACCGGCCAGACCACGGGCGACAACGTGGACGGCACGACCAACATCGTCCCGCGAATGGACCTCGACGCCCTCCGCGCGGGCTACCAGCGCATCCTCCGCACCATCTACGCCCCGAAGCACTACTACGCCCGCATCAAGACCTTCCTGCGCGAATACAGCCCGCCCGTGAGCAAAGGGCGGTTCGGCTTCGGCGACGTCAAGGCATTCCTCCGATCCATCTTCCGCCTCGGCGTCCTGGGCAGTGAGCGCTTCCAGTACTGGAAGCTGCTCGTCTGGGCCTTCTTCCGCCGCCGCCGGGCCTTCCCCGTCGCCGTCACCCTCGCCATCTATGGCCACCACTTCCGTAGGATCTGCGAGCGCCACGTTCTCTAGATGTTCAAAAGAGGATTGATAGCAGTGGACACACTGACGAAAGACGACCTGCGTGCGCTAATCGAGCCGCGAGGCGGACGGTGCGTCTCGCTCTACATGCCCGCCTTCCACAAAGGAACCGAGCAGCAACAGAACCTAGTGCGGTTCAGCAACTTGCTCCGCGATGCGCAGCATCAGTTGCTGGCCGCCGGTGTCGGCCCCGCCGAGGCCGATACGCTGCTCGCCCCGGCCCGTCGGCTGGCGACGGACGCGGAGTTCTGGCGCCACCCGAGCGACGGGGTGGCGGCCTTTGTGGCTCCGGATTTCCTTCGGCACTATCGGCTGCCGATCAAGTTCGCGGAAATGGTCGTTGCCACACAGCACTTCGAGGTCAGGCCCCTCCTGCCGTGGGTCGCCGCGACAGGACGCTTCTACGTGCTGGCGCTCGGCACGGAACATGCCCGGCTGTTTCGCTGCACTGCGTTCGGCATTCACGAGGTCCACGTGGAAGGGATGCCCGCGAGCCTTGCCGAAGCACTCAACGAGGAGATCACCGGGGGGAGTGAGATCCAGTCTCGCGGCGAATCGCCCCGGCAGCCGGGGAAGCAGGGAACGGCCTTCTACGGGCACGGCAGCGAGAGGGACTATGCGAAGGACAAGCTCCTGCGGTTCTTCCGCATCGTGGACAGGTGTCTGCACCCGCTGCTCAGCGACCAGCACGCCCCCCTCGTGCTTGCGGGAGTGGCGTACCTCCAACCCATCTACAGAGAGGCGAACACCTGCCCTCATCTGGCGGACGATGGGGTGGACGGCACCCCCGACGTGCTGGGCGAAGGGGCGTTGCGCGAGCGCGCGTGGGCCATCGTGGAGCCGCTCTTCCTCAAGCGGCAGAACGAAGCGCTCGCCCGGTACAGGCAGTTCGCGCACACCGGGCACACATCGAGCGATATCAAGGAAGTCGCCCAGGCCGCGCGGGAGGGGCGCGTCGAGACTCTCTTCGTCGCCATCGAGGGCCAGCTATGGGGCTCCCGCAATACGCTGAACGAAGGCACGCAACTGCACCTCGCGCGAGAGAGCGGCGACGATGAACAACTCAATCTGGCCACCATCCATACCCTCTTGCACGGAGGTGCCGTCTACGCGATCGGCCGGGAGAGCATGGCCGACGGCGCTCTGTTGGCAGCGGTGCTGCGCCGGTGAGAGAGCAAGGGCTCCATTGATCAGGCTGGAGCGCCGGCCGCTGGGAGCCTGATGGCCGGATCCAAGGACAATAACAGCAAGGAGTTACGCATGTCTCAGACGGGCACAGTGGCAGCGGTATACAGCACGCACACCAACGCGGAGGCCGCAGTCAGGGAACTCCAGAAGGCGGGCTTCGACATGGAGAAGCTGTCCATTGTCGGAAAGGAGTACCGCACAGAAGAGCACGTCGTGGGCTACTACAACACGGGCGACCGCATGAGGTACTGGGGCAAGATGGGCGCCTTCTGGGGAGGCCTGTGGGGCCTCCTGTTCGGGTCGGCCTTCTTCTGGATCCCTGTGATTGGGCCTGTCCTGGTGGCCGGTCCACTCGCCTCCGCCATCATTGGCGCCCTCGAAGGCGCCGTCGTCGTCGGTGGCCTGAGCGCGCTGGGGGCTGGGTTGTACGGCATGGGCATCCCCAAGGACAGCATCCTCCAGTACGAAACGGCGCTGAAGTCTGACAAGTACCTCCTCGTGGCTCACGGCACGCCCGAGGAGGTCGCCAGGGCAAAGGAGCTTCTGGTCGCGAACGGCGCGGCCGAAGCCGTCGATCTGCACGGTTGACCTGGAGCGTTGGGCGTTGGCGTGGCCGTCGAGGCTCGCGCCGCTCACGATCACCATCTCAGGAGGCTACGAATGAGCGCCCTCATCACGACAGCCGAGCAGCCTAACATGGTTAGGAAGCAACTCCCGTGCCTGGGCTGTGGCGAGCCGATGTGGACGGACCGCTGCCACCGCATCTGCCGGAAGTGCCAGCGACGCAACAATGCTGCCGCGGTGAAGCTCTCGTATCGCGTCATCGCACCGCGCGAGGCATGGCTGATTGAAACGCCCGCGACCCGCGCGTGGGTCGAGTGACAGTGCGCGCGTCACCGCAGGCGTCCGGGCATCGAGGCGAGCGGCCCGTGTCACCAGGAAAGGAGACAAACCATGGAAGAGGTCACGACGAAGGCTCAGGTGGACGAACTCCGCGAGAAGCTGGCCGCTCTGAAGAAGGACTTCGCAGAGCTGGTCAAGCTGACGAAAGACAGGGTGGTGTCGGGCACCACGAACTGGAGCAAGGAACACCCGGTCGCCACCCTCGGCATCGTGGGCGGCATCGGCTTCCTGCTCGGGCTACTGGTGCAACGCCGCAGGGGCTGATCGCCGCCGCTGAGCATCGAAACAGGCGAATGGTGGTGGAAACGAACGTTCAACCTTGTTGGTCTTGTCAAGGAGCTTCCGCATGACTCTTGGAAGAATCTTCTACGTGATAGCGGCCATCCTTTTCTTCTTGGGGGGGATCGGGTCAACGGTCATCCCGAACCCTTCGACTTGGGGGCTGTTCTGCGTTGCCCTCGGCCTGCTGCTGGCCGGGTACGATCTGGGCTTCAGCCGCCGTAAGTGACCCAGTCCTGTCGTCTTGGGTTCCTGCCGAAGGAGAAGAAGCATGAATGTGCGTCACGCTTGGCGATTGTGGCTGCTCACGGCCTCGGTGGTCATGGGCACAGGGTGTAGCCGCGGCGAGTCCGTTGCCCCGCCTGCCCCCCAGGGCGGTCCTGCCGATGTCCAGGCAGGAGTACAAGTGCTCACGCGCGGGCCGGTGCATGAGGCATTTGCGGAGACCGTCACCTTCGATCCCGACGCGGGCATCGTGGTGGCGAAGGCTCCGCCCGCCGCCATCGAGGAAGTGCCGCCCGACCAGAGACCTGAGGGGGAGAACGTCGCGTGGATCCCCGGCTACTGGGCCTGGGATGACGAGCGGAGCGACTTCCTGTGGGCCAGCGGCATCTGGCGCGCCCTGCCGCCTGGCCGCCAGTGGGTGCCCGGGTACTGGGGCAAGACAGACCAAGGCTTCCAGTGGGCCTCCGGGTACTGGGCCGATGCCCAGGCGACGGAGGTCGAATACCTGCCCGAGCCGCCTGCGACGGTCGAAGCCGGCCCTAACATCGCCGCGCCTTCGGCGGATCAAATCTGGATCCCCGGCTGTTGGGTCAGGTATCAGGGCCGCTACGCGTGGCGCCCGGGGTACTGGGCGGCCGCGCAGCAGGACTGGGTGTGGGTCCCTGCCCACTACGTCTGGGCTCGTCGCGGCTACGTCTACGTGGGCGGCTACTGGGATTACTCCATCGGCCGTCGCGGCGTGCTGTTCGCGCCGGTCTACTTCGACGCGGGGGTCTACGCGCGCCAGGGCTTCTACTATTCGCCTTCGATAGTGATCGACCTGGGCGTGTTCGCCGACTGTCTCTTCTTGCGGCCCAGCTATGGCCACTACTACTTCGGCGACTACTACGCGGCCAGCTACTCCGACGCGGGCTACTACGCGCCGTACTCGTACTACTCCGGCCGCCACGGCTACGACCCGATCTACACTCATCAGCGCTGGGAGCATCGGGCTGACCGCGACTGGGACCGCCGCGTGGAGACGGACTTCCGGCACCGCCGCGACCACGAGGATGCCCGCCCGCCCCGCACCCTGGCGGCCCAGAGGCGGCTCATCACGAGCGAGGTCAGGTCGGAAACCCCGAGACACGTGATTGCCGTCCCGCTCGCCCAGGTGGCGACGCGGAAGGACAGCCCGACCCGATTCCGGCCGGTGGCCAAGGAAGAGCGGCAAGTGCTGGGTCAGCATGGGCAAGAGGTCCGGAAGTTCCGCGAGGAACGGCAGAAGGTGGAAACCAGAGCGCTGGACACGCCAGAAGCGCCAGCAGGAAAGCCCCCCAAGGTACTCGAGCCGCCCAAAGTGAGGCTTCCCAGGTCCCCGATTGTGGCGAAGCCGGCTCCTGAGTTGGATAAACACCAGGCTCCGCCGGAGACGCCTCGGGCACCCACGCCAGATCCCAAGGTCGAGCCCAGACCCCGCCCGACTCGCGGCAGACCCGATTCGCCCAAGAGCGAGCCGAAAGTGAAGACGCCTGAGCCCGCCCCCGAGCCGCCCAAGGCGAAGAGGGAGCCGAAGGTGAAGACGCCTGAGCCCGCCCCGGAGCCGCCCAAGGGCAAGTCGAAGGAGGAGACCGAAGGCGAATCCAAAGGGAAGTCGAAGGAGGAAACCGAAGGCGAACCCAAGGGGAAGTCTCGGCATTAGCAGAGGCCCAACGAATCGGAGCAATCCGAGGTGGCCCTTTGTCGAAAGGAGAACTGAGATGGGCGCTGTTCTACTCGTGGTGCTGATTGTAATGCTGCTGGGCACCCTGCCCACGTGGCGCCACAGCAAGAACTGGGGCTACGGCCCGAGCGGCGGGCTTGGGCTGGTTGTGCTCATTCTCGTCATCCTGCTTCTCATGGGACG
>Ga0307379_10004015_pt1 | contig 21139 bp, 21 predicted proteins | sample UN2MG_FD_202237 | JGI IMG/M metagenome (GOLD analysis project Ga0307379, IMG submission 202237) | Soil microbial communities from Risofladan, Vaasa, Finland - UN-2 | ecosystem: Environmental > Terrestrial > Soil > Coastal area > Acid sulfate soil | place: Finland: Risofladan, Vaasa | collected... | reverse complement strand
TCTCGGACGCCGCCTCCGTAGTAACGGCCGGGCTCCTGCTTGTCTTCATCACCGCCAGCATCGTTGCGCTAACGCGCGGTCTTGACATCAGCTGCGGCTGCTTCTCAACGTCCGGCGAGGGAGCAAGGGCTGGCTGGGATGTGATCATCAGGAACGTAATCTTGATAGCCATGCTCGCCCAGTCGTTTTTCTTCGATCTTGGCCGCAGGAGGCTCCGGGCCGGAGCGTAGCCTGCCGACCCGGCATGTTTAGGAGCTTACCGTCTGGCCGCAGAGTCGAGGACGGTCCTGGCGCAGCTGTTGGCAATCCGAACCGAGTTATTTACGCTTCTGTCGTTAGGGTAGAACTGCGACCACTCGGCCATGAAGAAACCGTGAACCGACGTTTTATGCGCTGGGATTCTATCGAGCAGGCCGGGCGTGCAGATGTGCTGGGCGAAGCAATCCTTGGTAACCTCCGCGCCCAAAACCCAGTCGTCCGAGAACTCCCCATTGACCTTGACCAGGTCCCTGACTATCCGGGATATGACCTGTCGCTCTGGCGCCTTGAAGAGGTCAGCGTCCGTCGAACAATACTGTGGAATATAAACAACGTGTGGCTTGTCGCTGCTTGCGGGGTCAAGGTTCGTCAGGTCGATGATGCCGGCGAACGACACTTCTGCATCGTTTGTATTGAGCCAGAAGTATGGTGAGACTGGCCTCTTGAGCAGAATTACCGTGCTGACGACGCCGATGTACTCGAGCGAGGAGAACGGCTCAAGATATTTGGTTAATGGCCCCCTGGCTATCGACAACAGCCGCGGCATCGGCAGCGTCGAGACGACCACGTCCGCGCTCAATTGGCCAGCGGTGGTCGAAACGCCGACTGCAGAATTGCCCTCAAGATCAATCCCAGTTGCGGTTACGCCGAGAGCCACCTCGCCGCCGAGGCGCCTCACCTGTTCAGCCAGGGTTGATACGACGAGCGAGGCCCCGCCCCGGAGGTAGGCGATGTTCTCCTGCTGCATTCGCTGTCTGGCGCAGAGCCAGGCTGCGGAGATACAGCTTGCGCGGTCTCCAAACTTTGCCTCAAGCAGCGGCCTCCAGATAGTCCCAAAGACTGCCTCGCCGACCGAGCGTTTCAGCCAATCCTCTGCGGTGAGCTTGTCGAGTCGCCTGATGCTCGAAAGATGCCGTCCCTTCAGCACGTTGAGCGCAAACCTGAGCCTGTCCAAAAACCTCAGCGGCGTGAACCTGAGAACGTCCATTGGCGTGGAGATTGGGTGTATTCTGCCTCCGAGCTGGACAGCACGGGTTATTCTGCGCCAGACGAGGCGGTCCTCGAGGCCGAGCTCGCTCGCCATGCGGCGGAAATCGAGCTCCGCCTCGCAGAAGAAGTGAAAGTGCCGGTCAACGGTCAGCCCGGCCAGCTCAAAAGACCTGGCCAGCCCACCCAGGAACTCGGACTGCTCGAGTATCTGTACGCTGAGTCCCGCCTTGAGAAGGCGATATGCCACTGTCAGGCCAGAGATGCCGCCGCCGATTATTACTGCTCTCACCCAAAAACCTTGATCTGCATCTTTTTAACAGAGAGCCTCACACCGCAAACCTGAGTGTCTCAGCTTGCGAAGCGTTTTTGGCCTGCGAGGAGTTTGGTCGGCTTGGTGCCTTGCCTCGAACCTGTGAGCTGCAACCTGCAGCTGATAGATTCTCCCCGATAGCAGCACCTACGCCTCAACCACCGCACCTTTCGGGACAACGACCACGCCGTTGTTTGTTACATGAAAGCGTTTTCTATCCTTATCCTCATCGTGCCCTATGACGGCCGCGTTTCTGATGACCACCTCTTTGTCGATAATGGCCTTCTTAATTTTAGCGTTTTTGCCGATGACAACGTGGCTCATGATTACGGAATCCTCGATCTCCGCGTAACATTTTACCCTGACGTCGGGCGAGAGTATTGAGTGCTTGACGAGCGCACCCACGACTACGACACCCTCGCAGACCATCGAGTCGAGCACGTTGCCGGTAAAGCCGATCTGCTCGTCATCCGCGAAGACAGTCCGCGCAGGAGGGTATTGCCCGTGGTAGCAGCGGAGCGGCCACTCTGGGTTGAACAGGTTGAACTTGGGGTTCAGCTCCAGCATGCCCATGCTGGCCTTCCAGTAGGCGTCCAGCGTCCCGATGTCCTCCCAATACCGGGGCTCGTGCGTCCACTCGTTACAGAAGTCATAGACGCAAACCTTCCCCATGTTCATCATCATGGGAATGATATTTGTGCCAAAATCGTGTTCTGAATCTGTTCTGCTATCCTTCTCAAGAACATCCAGCAAAAAATCTACATTGAAAAGGTAAACCCCCATCGAGGTGAGGCAGACATCAGGATGCCCAGGAACAGGCCTAGGGTGCCGGGGTTTCTCCTGGAAATCAACCAGCTGGCTCTCGTCGTTGATCACCGCCACGCCGAACTGCCTTCCGACCTCTTTGGGCTTCTCCAGGGCTACAATCGTCGCGTCGGCTCGATGCTCCCTATGAAAGTCGAGCATCAGCTGATAATTCATCTTGTAAACGTGGTCCCCAGAAAACACGAAAAGGTGCTCTGCACCCGATCGCTTTATCAGCTCAACATTCTGAGTAATCGCATCTGCTGTGCCAAGATACCAGTTCGCCCCCAGACGCTGCTGCGCGGGGATTGGGTCGATGAACTCGCCAAGCTCGCGGTTGTAGATTCGCCAGGCGAGACCTAAGTGCCGGATCAATGAATCGGACTTGTACTGTGTCAGGACATAGATGCACCGCAGGCCGGAGTTGGCGCAGTTGCTCAGCGTGAAATCTATCAGCCGATAGACGCCGCCGAAAGGCACGGCAGGTTTTGTCCTGTCCTTCGTTAGCGGGTGAAGCCGTCGGCCCCTACCTCCAGCAAGAATCATTACCAGCGTCGAGCGCATCTATCCTCGACTCTTCTCTTCGCCCATACCATCCATGCACCTCCCACGTTGACAGCGAACGCCTACTTACCCGCCGCGGCGGCCGCTTGCTCCTTCACCGACTCTTTCGTCTGCTGCCTCTTCTTCGCCTGCTCAATCACAAGCTTGAGTATCGCCTCGGCAAACTTCCGGGCCGCCGGCGGCCCATCCGCTGTTACGATCAGCCCATCGATTGTAACATCCTTGCCGGTGTACTTCGCGCCCTTCTCTATCAGGCGCGAACGCTCCGAGACCCACACTGTGGCTCTCTTGCCTCTCAAAACACCCGCATACGCCAGAGTAACCGGCGAGATGCAGATCGCTCCAAGCACCTTCCCTTTAGCAACCGCCTCCCTTACAAGCTTATGAGCCATAGGGTCCCTCCAATACTGGCGGGCTCCGGCGCCCCCAATAAAGACCAGAGCATCTAGCCTGTCGATATCGATGTCCTTCAGAAGAGCTTGCGACTCGGCCTTATGACCCAGCATCCCAGTTATGGTCCCGAGCTTAGTCGAGGCAACCGTTGCCAAAGCGCGGCCCTCGAAATACTTGAACGGCACATCGAACTCCTCATCCCGGAACGCGTTCTCCGCGATTACTATGACTATCCGAGGCAGCAACTGCGAGACCGTGGCCTGCGTTCCAGCAATCACGGGCATGATGGGACATGACAGCGCCAACAGAACCATGAGAACCGTCGATCTCGTAAGGCGGAAGAATGAAGGATGAAGGATGAGAAGGGCTGTTCGCCAACTTCCAACTTCCAACTTCCAACTTGTCATTGCTCTCTCTCCCCAGTTGCCCCTTTCCTCGAAAACACACTCTCCACAATGTAATACGGCCTGGCCTGAACTTCGCTAAATATACGCCCGATATATTCACCCATGATGCCGAGTGCCAGAAAGTTTATACCAACGAATACGAATATGACCGCGGTCGCGATGACCACGCCGCTGAGGTCAACCCCATAGACATATCGCTTGACGACCAGATAAATCGCTCCAATAAACCCCAGAAGCGCTGTCAAAACGCCCAAGACACCAACGATCTGTAACGGCAGCGTCGAGAAGCCCGTCATCAGATTGACCGTTAGCCGCAACAGCGAGATGAAGTTGTACCTGGACCTGCCGAACTTTCGCTCGCGATGCTGAACCTTGATCTCGCACACCTTCCCGCCAGTCCAGCTGATCAGCCCGCTGACGTGCCGATGCCGCTCCGTGAAGCGAGACATCCTCTCAACCACGCCACGCCGCATCGCCAGCATTGAGCACCCGTAGTCGTGCAGCTTGACGCCTGTGGCCCTGCAAGTGAGCCAATTAACGAACCTGGACGGGATAGTCCGCCAGACCGGGTCCTTCCGGCCCTGACGCCAGCAGCGAGCGACATCGTATCCCGCCTCGATCTTTTTCAAAAGCTTCGGGATGTCCGCCGGATCGTTCTGCAGGTCCGCATCCAAGAGCACCACTACCTGGCCCCGGGTGTGGTCCATACCGCACGTTGACGCCGAATGGTGCCCGAAGTTCCGCGATAGCCTGATAAGCGTTACGCAATCGTCCTTCGCACAGATGTCCAGTGCCCGCTCGGCCGTTGAATCAGTGCTGCCATCATCAATGAAGACCATCTCGTAAGGTTTTCGCACCACCTCCAACGCCGACTTCAGCTCCTCGTAAAGCTCGGGGAGCGAACTCTCCTCGTTGAACATCGGCACGACCGCCGAGACATACACCTCACCATCACTCGCCATCACCGTTAAATCCCCTTGCCTCTGCCATTCACCAGAAAGGTCTTCATAGGCCGAATCCTATGGCACGCGGCCTGCTGTGTCAATCACCGCCTTGCGGATTGCGGATTGCGGATTGACTGCCAACTGCCAACTGCCAACGGATATGCCGTAGGGGCGGCTCACGAGCCGCCCTTATCACGACAGCGAGAAAACCTTGACAGGCGGCGGGGGGCAGGCTACAATACACTGTTGTTGTGAAAGATACGATTTGAGTTTTACCTTTTTGTGTTAATCAGATAGAGTAGGAGGGATGCAGAATGGGAATTATTTATGCCAATGACACAATCATCGTAACAGGAGGCAGGCAGGACGACCCATACACGATGGCGGACCTCGACGCGGACGGAACAGTCGGCACTTACATCACGCCCGGCAGTTACGGCAACAAGGAATATGCCGTCAGCAAGGACCTGGTCATCGGCTCGACGGACGCGGACACGTTCTTTGACCTCTCAGGCAGCATCATCAAGATGGACGCCGGCGTCACGTTGACGGTCTATACGACGGCCCTTCGCGGCGGCAACATGGGTCCGACCTGGGGAGCCCAGTTTGCCAGAACTCCTTTGACTGCCGAGGACCTCGTGAAATCCCGGATTGAGGGTGTTCGAAAGCTCTATATCAGGGAAGAGTATGTCCTGGACAATGTGACTGGAAGGTGGTCATCTCCCCCTTCATACAGGAAGCCACAGATTGTCGCGGAGGTACAGAACGGAGATGTTGCTTAGTATGTTGCTTAGTATATCGCTGTGTACTCATCACTTCCAATCCGGCCGTCCGGATTTGGGCCGCTGGGATTATGGGCTTGGGGATGCCCACACAATGAGGGGAGCATCAGGTGGCTATTCGTTATTGAATGAGACGCATGAGGAGTGTGAAGATGGTGAAGAAAGAGGAGTCTAAGACTATTCGGGTTGTGTGCCGAGAAGAGGGAACGGATAATGAATTCATTCTTACTTTCCGTGTGCTCGAAGGTGCATGGGTGATCGACCAGATCATCGACGGTTACGATAGTTGCTGTAAAAGAGGGCAGCGATGTCCGAGCGAGTGAGGATAGGGCTTCCCAGACGCGATTCCTTGGACAGGTCGTGGGGGTTGGTTCCACGTGTCTCTGGGGAAACTCATCCAGCTTTCAAAACAGCGGCCAAACCTTGGTTCGCAATACATCTTCTGGTAGACACTGGTTGTTTTTATAGTTGAGGTGGATATGCTTGTGCGAGACATCGAAGCAATAGTGAAAGAGTACTTCTCGGCTTACTTGTGTTTTGACGTAAGTAAGGCGCCAGAGGGCAAGGTGGTCTTGGCCTCATGCGCTCGGAGGGCTGCCCCTGAAAAAGGGTGGGGTATGGCTTTCACCGTATGGGTGCATGTTTTTGACAACCGGGCTGTGGTTTCTTGTAGGCCAGACCTAATGGGTCAGCTGAGGGTGGCTATGAAGGCATTCAAGAGCCCTGGTGACCTGCTCAAGCCTCCTTTCAGTCGGGTATTGTCTGAGCTCTTTGGCGAGGCATATGCCCTTAGAACCAAGTGCATCTTGTACTGTAAACCTGAGCATGTGAAGGTTTTCGATGTACAGGGGTGCCGAGCGGTTCAGCTTAATGACATGGAAGCGTTCGTCACAATGACAGTTGAGCGCTATCCAGGGGCCGATTCACCCTGTCTGAGGACGGACATTACTCGAAACATCAAAGACGGCATAGCGTACGGGGTATTCAAAGAATCTAAGCTTGTTAGCGTTTGTGATGCTCCAGCGATTGCGCATATGCAAGATGAGGTTGAGGAGTTGGGGTTTGAAACACTGCCGAGATACACCGGTAGAGGCTTCGGAAAGGCAGTGGTTTCCCACGCAACCGCCAGGGTGCTACAGTTAGGTCGCGTTCCAATCTGCCGAACCAGCCCAAGTAATTCGGGTGCGCTCAGGATTCTCGAGGCGGTCGGATACACTGTTCACGCACACAAGATAGCGGTCACTCAGCGTGCGTCCCAATAGCGCAAAACCTCCATGGCAGGATAGTCAGCGGCTGCACAATTGTCGTCCGAGTCATCTAGGCTCGCCGGCGCCTTTGAGCCCCGTCGATGCCCTCTGGCCCGTCGTCATACAGGTGGTTGGCGGTTGACAGTTGACCGCAAGCACGCACCGCGAGACACAGAGAAATGCGACTGACACACCGAACTCATCCAAATGCAAGGTTCTTAGTGAAACGCTCCTCAAACTCCGCTCGTCCCGCGAGATTGACGTATCTTATCCTCTCTTGAAGCTCACGCATCTCATCGAGCCTGCGCCTCGACAGAAGAGCGAGCATTGCCCCCGCCAGAGCCGTGTTGCCCAATGACTCCTTCTCGGCGTGCTCAAACGTCGGTATAAGCCCGATCGCCTCCGCAGACCCGGTGTCGATTAGGCTGCCAAACGCCCCGCCGAGAACGACTTTTTTTACGGAAGCCGCCTCAACTTGCGACTCATTAAGCAGAAACTCGATGCAGGTGCGGATTGCGCCTTTGGCGCCACAATACAAATCTGATTCTTTAGCGACAAAAGGCTCACCTGAACGATATATAATGGCCTCTGCCGGAACACACAACATGTTGCGGCAGGAATAGGGCTCTAGTCGCGATTGGCGCTCCGGAAATCTTGATGAAGCACGTCATTCTTGCCTTTCGAAGCAACCCGGGCAACTGTCCGATTGAGCCGCCATTTGCCGCGCGGCGCGCTTTCTCGGACAGGGCTAGCCAAGGGGCCAGTCTGTGGACAACTCGCCAGCTACGGCGTGTGGATGCTGAAGGCGTAAGTGGAGGGCCCGGCGAGGTAAGTGAGCGTGCTCGGCTCGGTGAGCGCGGCCGCGAACAGGTAGTCGCCGTCCATACCGACCGGGAGCAGGGTCTCAAAGGCCGTAACGACGCCGGACTTGAAACCCTCAACCAGCGTGACGTCCGAGAACCACGCGTAGAGGCCCACGGCGAAACTGCCGCCAGTGAAGGTCATTATCGCACCGTTCGGCAAGACGATAGCCGAATAGACATCGACTGCGACCTCAGGTCCAGGGTTATCGACCTCAAGTTGAGCGATGAGAGTATCGCCCGGCGCGAATCTCCCGTCGTTCAGATAGCAATAGATGGCAAGTTCGCCGGCCACATCGGTCGGGTAGTGATAGCCAAGATCGACCATCCAGCTGTCGGGCACGCCGTCGGTTTGCGTCGTGAGGCAGTCGAGCTCGCAGTTTATGGCAGAGTCGTTCCCGGCGTCGATACACGGGCTGTCCTCGCTCTGCCCCGCCGCGACGCAGGAGAGGTAATAATCCCCCTCTGGTCCGAAGACGAAAAGCGGATAGTCCGCGATGTTCCCATCCCCCGGATAGCCGCCATAAACGCAGCAGTTGCTGACTGAGGCCGAGCCGCCAGTATCCAAGTCGATCTCTCGCCCATTTGCCCAGAGTATCGAGTTCTCAAGCGTCACCTCAGAGTCGCCTAAGCACCAAATCGCGCCGCCAGACATGCCGGCGGAGTTGAAGCCAAACGTGCAATTGCTGATGAACGGCTGCGCCTCGTTATCGACATACATTCCGCCGCCGGTGTTCAAGGCCACATTCAGGGCAAAGAGGCAGTTCTTGACCGTGGGGAGGCAATCGTTGGTGGAGATACCGCCGCCCCAGCTGGCGGAGTTGTCGATGAATTCGCAGCTGACGATATTCCCGCTGCCGCCCCAGGAGTGGACTCCCGCGCCCGAGTCTGCATCGTTGTTCGTGAACTCACAGCGCTTGATGTCGAAGTAGGAATTGTCCGTCTGTATGCCGCCGCCCCTGCTGGCGAAGTTCAGCGTGAACGTGCAGTCTTCGATCAAAGGCGAGGCTCCGTTCAGCCAGATACCGCCGCCCCAGCTGCCGCCGCTTGAGTCGGGGATACATGAGTTCTCGAGGAAGTCACACCAAGCGATTCTGGACGAGGAATCGTCGCACACAAGGCCGGCGCCGAGCACCGCGGAGTTGCTTTCAATGGTGCAATGGATCAGGGTCGGTGATGACCGGAAGATGCCGATGCCGCCGCCATAACTGTAGCCATCGGCGTCGGGTATCGAGCTGTTCTCACGAATGAGGCACCCCTCGAGCCAGACGTCCGCGCTAGCGTCAGAGTGAATCCCACCGCCCATCCAAGCGCTGTTCTCGGTCACCGTGCAGTTTTGCATGACCACATCTGAACAGGCCCCAAAGAGCACGCCACCGCCCTTGCCGTCGGTTCCAGAACCGTTTGCTCTTCCGCCCGTAACCGTTAGGCCCTCAATCGTGAGGCTATCCGCCTGGGCGCAATAGATGACGTGATATGCGGTTTCCTGGGCGTCGAGTATTACTGTGTCGGCCCCATCGCCTAAAAGCGATACATAGGACTTCATCTGAAGTGGGAAACTCTCGCCGCTGGCCGAGGGCGAATAGGTCCCGGCGGCTATGTGAATCGTAGCAGGACCGCCCTCTGTGCCACTTACAGAAGACAATGCGTGAGTGATCGTTTTCCACGGCGCAAGCGGCGATGCGCCGGTGTTTGCGTCAGTTCCGTCGTTTGAATCGACATAGTAATCCGCAGCCGGAAGAATGGCGACCACCAAGGACAAGCATACGGCAACTACGACGAGAAGATTCAAATGCTGCATTTTCCGCCCTCCATTTTCATTGTTACACGCTGCTGTCGCCCAGCGAATCCCAGTTTTCACAAGGAACGGCCATTTCTCCGATGTTCCCACACTGCCCTATCAATCATAGGCAGCTTGAGCTCGGTCCATCGACCTTAAACTAACCACATACACTGCGCCGCGGCCCTCAAGGAGTCAAACTCTGGGTCTATCTCGTGCGGAACCGCAGGCTATCTCACCCCTTCACTCATCTTACAGCACGAGCCAGCATACTCGATTCTCCCTCGGTTAGTATCTAGCGCGCACATGACCCCTTGCGGCACAGTGGTCTTCCGAGCAATATGGCCGAATGGGAGGCCGGAAAGGACTGGGTAAAGCCTGCCGGCGAACCTCTCCTTAAAAACGTCTCCGAGAGAAAGCGAAGGTTTGCCCCCGCGCGGGTAGCATCGCACGAAGCGGCCCAGCAACACGCCTGCAACGTGCGAGAGGACCCCGGCGAGCTCAAGCTGCATTAGGTAGCGGTCGATCCTGTATGGCGGCTCATCGACATCTTCCAAGAAGAGAATGGCGCCTCGGGTATCCGGGAAGTAGTCCGACCCAAGCAGCGAAACAAGGACCGATAGGCACCCCCCGATAAGCCTTCCGGTGCACTGACCGGCAGAGAGCGCTTCGATACTACTAGCCGGGGTCTCCGAGAACAGTCGTGCACCCGGACGGGCCTCAAGTGCACGCAGCATCCGGCCAAAGACCATTGAGGCGCTCCGGCCAGCGAGGTCAATCGAGGCGACCGGCCCGTAGAAGGTGACTAGATTGCAGCGGGCAAGAAGCGCCAGTTGAAGCGCCGTCGCGTCGCTGTATCCAATGAGAGGCTTGGGGTTCTGACTGACGAGATCATAATCAATGAGATCAAGCAGCCTCGCACACCCATAGCCGCCTCGGGCAAGGATGATCGCATCAACGGCTGGGTCGGCGAACATCGCGTTCATGTCCGAGGCGCGCTCCTTGTCAGTTCCCGCGAGGTATCCGTGCGCCTCAAACAGATGCGTAGCAAGCTTGACGCGATAGCCGCGCTGGGTCAGGAATTGCGCTGCCTTGTGTATCGAGACCTCATCAACGGGTCCCGAGGGGGCGGCTATCCCCACGGTGCCACCCGGCGGCAGTGGCCTCGGCTTCAACACCCCGATATCCTCCCGCAGTGTGGCAAGCTGTGTGCGATACCCCGTTGAGACCTATTCGATGAATACAAGCGAATACCAGTTCTGTTTCTCCGACCCGCCTGGGTGCTTCAAGGTCTCTATGGGTAAGCCCAGTCCGCGCGCGGTGGCAAAGACGTCTATACCCATCCCCTGCATTGCAGGCCTCGCCCGGACAGGGTCAACACATGGCTTGTCCATTTGAAAAGCACACGTCTCGCATATCGTGCAATCGCTCAGGCTGAATGCGAAGTAGTAGTCATCGACGTAGGCTTGGCTCTCTATCGCGAAGGAGATGTTCTGGTTGTCCTTTTGATTGTCGGCGTGTATTAGGAGCGCCCACGAGTATTTTCTTAGCACGGGCTCGGCGTCCCAGGGCATCAGGGCCTTTGGCGCGGACGGGCAGACCCAGCTGTTGTTCCAGCCGGAGCACCCATACATACACTTCAGTATCGTCCTATGGTCAAAGACTATGCCTTCGACTGGGATGATGAGGGCATCAAGGGCGCCCATGTTGAGAGCCTGCTTGGCGTAGCCGGAGAATAGTTCGCGAGCCTGCTCAATGTTCATGGGTTTCGGGGCTCTAGGCATAGAAAACCTCATCGAACTCTAACCATTGCTCTCGGACGGCGCCTTCAGCCGCAAGTAGGACGGTGTGTATATCCTGTGGGAGGGTCCCGCGCTGTTAATCTGCTCGATCGTGAACACCCTCTCGAGCTCTATCACCTCTGCCTGGGGCTCTGGCAATTCATCGAAGTGGGTCGCTATCAGCGTTACAGTAACACTATCGCCAGCTCCCTTTTCAAGCCTTGTGCCGCAGAAGACCTTGGCCATAGGACTGACAACGCGCGATATCCTCGACTTGAGCTCAGTGTCCTCGGAAGCGGTAACCTTGTAGCCGAGCGTTGTAACAAGAAGCACCGCCTGGGCTGCATCCATGGGCGGGTGATCGATGAGGTTTTTGTGGAGCAGCTGTTCGAGCAGTTCATCAACCACGCCCTCGCCGGACGCAGACGCCTGTGCAACCACCATCATCCCGCCATCCTCGATTACCGCCCTTATAGAGCCAAAATCTATCGACATTCTCGCAGGACGCAGGACGAGGTCCGTCACACTTCCTATGATGCGCACCAGCTGGTCATCACGCAGCTTGAGCGCCTCGTAGTAGGTCAGCCGGTCGCTCAGCGAGAACAGTCTGTCGTTGGGAATGACGATGATGCTGTCAGCAGAGGAGCGGAGCTTTGCTATTCCCTCGCTGGCGCTATCGGCCTTCTGACGGCCCTCATACTCGAATGGTGAGGAGACAACCGCGACCGTTAGCACGCCCATATCTCTCGCCATCTTCGCAAGATAAGCTGCCGCCCCGGACCCAGTGCCGCCTCCCATGCCTGCCACGATGATCACCATCCCATAGTTGGCGATTTTGTCGGCCCATTCTTCAGATGCCTCCTCCGCGGCGGCTCTGCCGAGGTCAGCATTGCCTCCGCTGCCTATGCTCCTAGCTGTGTGCTTACCAAGCAGGAGTTTCCACTCGATCGTGAGCCGCTCAAGAGACATGTAGTCAGTATCGATAGCGATGAAATCGAGCGATGAGGGAGCCATGCTTTGCATCTGCTCCACTGTGTTACAGCCGTCGCCGCCGACACCCGCGACGAGGACCTTCGTCTGCGGAGCATCACATTCATCACTGGCAAACCACACAAACGGACATTCCTGCCTGACCGACAACGGTAGTGTCCTAATAGGAAATGAGACCCCTGGCGGAACAATCTCTACTATGCTTCCCATTCTTCCTTACCTCCAAATTAAGTCAAAAATATGTTCTTACAGGTCAAAGCGTTCCACGCCCGACTGAGGAACGAGCGTTCTTGCCCCGCAAAGCTGCTAACACCGGCCGCCCGCTCATAGCCGAACGACAAAAGCCCCATCACGCTCGCAAAGCCTGGGTCGTCCAGAGCCCCGTCGAAAGACCTGGTATCGGCGCACTTGCCTGTCTGCGCCTGCATGCCGAATATGTACGACGCCAGCCCACAAAGGCCCGAGTCTTGCGAGGCGCGGCCGGTCAGAACCACGCCGCGCTTGATGAACTGCTCTGCGTCCGTCCGCCTAATGTCGTTTCTGAGCGTGAGGAGTATCTCAGCATTTCTGGACGACATTGCCCTGACAACCTTCGGGTCGGCCGTGGTCTCCTCGACCTCCGAGACCAATGACTCGAGGCGCCCCTCTGTCGGGCGAGGCATCTTTGAAGCGCGGCCGGTGCTGAGCTTGACCTCTTCCGCACTGCGCATGTCGCAACCGAGGCAGTGCGCCACATCCCTGGTGACGAATCCACCGGCCATAGCCACACAGCTGACGTATCGTGGAGACCCACCGAAATAGATGATTGCATCCGTTGTGCCCTTCCCAATATCTATCAGCAGGACACCATCTTCCATCTGGTCAGGTGTGAGGCACGCTCTAGCGGAAGCCAGGGACTCCAACATAACAAGCCTAGCCGAAAGATGCGCCTCCCCGAGGGCACACTCCAGATCGTTCAGGGCGCTCTGGGACGCCAGAATCACCTTCACGTGCGCATCGAGCCTTTGTCCTGTCTTGCCGACTGGGTTCTTGATGAACTTGCGGCTATCGACCGCGAAATCCTGGAGAATCGTATGCAGCATTCTCTCATCAGAGTGAACCGTAACGGACTTCGCGTCTTCAAGCGCGTGGCGAAGATCGCTCTCGACGATTGCTCGCATGGCGCAGGTGTCCTTGGACGAGGAAGACCCACTGAGCGATATAGTTCCCACGCTATCGACCGAGCGTGTGTGCCGACCGTTCAAGGATACGACAACATCTTTGACCCCGGTCGATGCCATCACCGAGGCCTGCTCGGTGGCTGTCCTGATCGAGTCTGCGACCTTGCTGATGTCAACGAACTCTCCCCGCTCGACACCCCTGGTTCTCACCTCGCCCACGCCGATGATCTTCAGCGGCGCAGTGCTCACCTCATCATCCCCCAGCTCCAAATCCTCCTCTACTATCTGGGCGATAGCAGCCCGTGTTGTTTCTGAACCTACATCTAGGGCCGAGACAATCCGCGGCGTTCGACCGAACATTCTCCCTCCAATCCTCTCAGGTCTTTTTTCTTAGGATGATCTGGCCCCTGAATCTGAGGTCCACTGACCGGAATTCTCCCTTTTGACGAGCGACGTAGTCTTTTGCCATAACATACTTATGTATCTGTCCATTGAATGCATCCAGCGAGAAAACGAGCGCCGTACCACCTGCGTGGGGCCACACACGAACCTCAATCTGGTCAACGACCTCCACCCGCGAATGAGGGCCTAGATAGCCCAAAGCTAAGAGCGAATCGCACAGCGAGACCAGGTCTGGGAGAAACTCCTCCTGCACCTTGCCACCAAGACCAACGTTGCTGAACGTGAGCCCCTGCAAAGAGGGAAGTCCGGCCGCCGCTAGCTCACTTGGCAAAGGCACAAGGACGCCGTCGTCAGAAAGGCCCCAACCTCTGCCCTTAAGCTCCGTCACAAACCTCGCCCTCCGGCCTTGAACGTTCACTACAAGGGTCGAGGGATACAGCTTCTTCACCGTTGCGCTCTTCACCGATGGCATACTCGCAAACTCGCTTCTCATGTCCCCGACCGAAACGTCGAGAAGCGATCGCCCAATGTTGCCCAAGCAGCTGGACGCCGCCTGGGTGGTGTCGATGTCGCCCGGCGCCTCGATCAGTATCTGGCGAACGGAGAATAAAGAGTCAAAGAGTTTCCCCAGGACAGCCCTTGTCGGTGCAAAGAGCATCAGCCCCACAAGCGCTCCTCCAACGGCCCCAACGGTAACCAAGCTCGCTATACCCTTTGGCCAGGTGCGGCTGTGTCGCTTCTTCACGGGCGGCCTGGGCAAGGGCGGTCTATAGCAGAAATCGATTCGTTGCCGCGCGGCTTCTATCCGCTTGATTCTCATCTAATCACCTTGCGAGTTGGCAGTCGCCAGTCATCGGTTGCCCGTTGTCAGTTGTCAGTTCGCCTTCATCCTTCATCCTTCATCCTTCCGCCTTCTACGAGTTCGTTTCTGACCCCAATAGACACAGCCTCAAACCTCCATCAACCCATATTCGCCAAGGACCTGCACCTCGGTTGTGAGCACCACCCCGGTCGATCTCTTGACCTCATCCCTGACAAGCCTAATCAACGACAGGATGTCCGCCGCCAACCCTCTACCTTCATTAAGGATGAAATTGCCGTGCTTATTCGATATCCTTGCCGAGCCAACGCTACGCCCCTTCAGCCCTGCCTTTTCGATGAGCTCTCCGGCGCTAAGGCCGGCGGGATTCTTGAATACGCATCCGGCGCTCTTGTGAGAGAGCGGTTGCGATTCAGCCCGGCGCTGTGAGTAACCCCGAACCGCCTCGGCTGCCTCGTTGGGATCGCACTCCTGCAGTCGAAACGTCGCTCCAAGCACTATCTCGCCCGGGATGATGCCTGAATCGCGATAGGACGACTGGAAGTCGGAGCTTTGGAAAGCCTCAATGCCGCCATCCCCGAACATGAGCCAGACCCTCTCGAGGCAGTCCCAGACCGAACGCCCGAACGCCCCCGCGTTCAGAAACACAGCGCCTCCCACAGTGCCTGGGATGTCCGTCAAGGGCTCTAGGCCCGAAAGGCCTTTTTTGACAGTAGAGCTAACAAGGGCGGCGAGGGGTCTGCCGGCGCGGATAAACTCTCCATCGGTCGTCGCGTTGGCCTCGTGTTCAAGCCTCTTCAGCGTCACTACGACCCCTCGGAAGCCCCTGTCGTTTACATTCACGTTTGTCCCGTTGCCAAGTATGAAAAGCGGCACCGAGTAGGCCCCACAGAACTCGCCGAGCGCCGCCAACTGCTCAACCGTTGCAGGCTCGACAAATCCATCGGCCGGCCCGCCAACCCCGAAGGACGTGTGCATGCTCAGTGGCTCATCCCAGATGGGATGGCACCCCACCTGGGTGCATAGCCCGGACAGATTCTCTCTCCAACCTGCTGCCCCGATGCTTGCCTGCGCCATCAGCCCTCCCCCCCAAATCTCTGCTGAAGTCCACTAAGAACGACCTCGCCTATCTTGTAGATGTCCCCTGCCCCCAAGATGATGATCATGTCCCCCGGCCGCGCCTCGTTCACGAGGCGCTGGGCCGCTTGGGTCATCTCCTTGACAAAATGCGCCGAGCTGTGCCCCGCTCGCCTCACGCCCTCAAGAATGAGCCGCGCGCTGACCCCCTTAATTGGCTTCTCTCCCGCCGGATAGATCGAGGTGATAATCAGGAAGTCGGCATCCCCAAACGCGGTGAAGAATCGTTTAAGAAGGTCCTGTGTTCTTGTGAAGCGATGCGGTTGGAAAGCGACCAGGAGCCTTCTTTGCCAGCCTAATTTTGCCGCCTTGAGCGTCTCCCTTATCTCAGTTGGGTGGTGCCCATAGTCAACGATCACCATTATGTCATGCACCATGCCCTTGAGCTCGAAGCGCCTCTTGGGGCGGACGAACTTCGCAAGCGACTTTCTGATGACGTCGAAATCGATACCGAGCTCCAGCCCAACAGCAGTTGCAGCCAGGGCGTTATAGATGCTAAGCATCCCGGGCGTTGGAATCTCGATGCGGCCCAACCGCTGACGCCCTCCGCCAGACCGCCTGTAAACATCAAAACGACTCACGAAGCTCTCGAAGGCCATATCCTGGGCCATGAGGTCGGCCTCGGCACTAAGACCATAGGTAACCAGCCGGCGTTTGATCCTTGGGATGAGCGCCTTGAGGTTCGGCTGATCGAGGCACACGATAATCGTCCCATAGAACGGGACCTCGTTGGCGAATGCCACGAAGGTGCTGAAGAGCTCCTCCTCGCTTGCGTAGTGGTTCATGTGTTCTCGCTCAAGCGAGGTTATGACGCCAATCGTCGGGGAGACCTTGAGTATTGTGCCGTCAGATTCGCACACCTCGGCTACCAGGACGTCCCCAGCGCCCAGCCGGCCACCGCTGCCCACGTCGCTGACGATGCCACCGATCACGACTGTCGGGTCAAGATTAGCCGTTTTAAGGACCTCGGCGATCATGCTCGCAGTCGATGTCTTGCCGTGGGTCCCGGCCACCGCGATGCCGCACTTGTTCATCCGCATCAGCCCGGCAAGCATCTCCGCTCGCGGTATGATGGGGATGCTGGCCTTTCTTGCCGCAACGAGCTCAGGATTATCTCTCGCGATCGCATTTGAGAAGACAACCAGATCGGAGCCAGCGACATTGGCCGCTGCGTGGGGTATGGATATCCTCGCGCCGTGGTTCGAGAGCCGGTGGAGCAGGTCGCTATCCTCGATATCGGAGCCAGAGACCTCGTAGTTAAGCCTGAGCAACACTTCGGCAATGCTGCTCATTCCGCTGCCGCCAATTCCGACAAAATGGATTTTCTTGATCCCTGCGAACATCATTTTCGCTTTCCTTCTGCGCGACTTCTGATGACCGACAGCAAGAGGCCCACCGTTATCATGTTTGCTAGCAACCCGCTCCCACCGTAACTTACGAAGGGCAAGCTGATACCAGTCGTGGGCATAAGCCCCAGAACAACGGCGATGTTCATGAAGCTCTGAAGCCCGAGGCTTGTCGCAAGGCCGAAGCCCAGAAGCCTTGCGAAGTGGATGTCCAGCGACATGCTGAGCATCAAGGCTCTGCTAGTAAGCGTGAGAAAGAGGGCTATAACTATGACTGCTGCCACGAACCCACCGTCCTCCGCGAGCGACGCGAAGGCGAAGTCATTGAAGCTCTCGGCAAGCAAGAGATGCTTTTGCATGCCCTTACCAAGGCCCATACCAAACAGCCCACCCGAGCCCATAGCGGTGAAGGCTTGCTTGAGATGCCAGGAGATGTTTGTGGGGTCCAACAGATAGAACGCAAAACCATCCACTCTGTCCTTGAAGTGATGTGAGTAATAATATGCACACGCGGCAGCTGACAGCGCCAAAGCGGCGAGCGCTCCGATATGTCTGAGTCGCTTTTGGGCCACGAAATAGATCGAGCCGCAGACCAGCGCCAATAGGCCAGTGGTGCTGTAATCAGGCTCAATAGCAACGAGGAAAAGAACGAGGAATACGACAGGCAGCGTTATCGTGAGGACCCTTGCTGAACCATGCCGCTTGTTTTGTTGGGCACATATCATTGATGCAAGGAACAGGGGAAGCGTGAACTTGGCCAGCTCGCTCGGCTGGAACGTGAAGTAGTAAAGGTCGAGCCATCTTGTTGCACCCCTGTGGGTCACGCCCACGCCCGGAACCTTGACGAGCGCAAGCAGCACGATTGTCAGAAGTATAAGTGGCCAGCTCAACCTCGGCAGGGTCTCTAGCCGCACGGTCGCCGCCGCAAGTCCAATCAACAGCGCAAACACGACTGATATGCCGTGTCTTACAATATAGTAGTAAGGGGTGCCGTAGTCATTCGCAGAACGAAGCATCGTTGCGCTGAAGACGGTTATGATTCCCACCGCTAGCAGGATGCCAACAAGCAACAAGATGACCCCGTCCAGACCCATCAATCGACGGGAGATGCTATCTGACCTGGCTAACGCCATGACCCCTCCCCTCGAGATAATCGAGAACAGCCTTCTTGAACCTGTTCCCTCGATCGCGAAAGTCCTTGAACATGTCGAAGCTGCTGCACCCCGGCGACAACAGAACAACGTCGCCACTAGCGGCGAGCGACGCAGCTTGAGCAACGATGTCTGCAACACCACCCACGTTAAGCAGCACTGGGAGGTCCTTGCCAAGCGCTGCCGCGATCCTCGAGCTTGCCTCACCAATCGCTATGACTGTCTTGATCTTGCCCCTAGCTGCCTCGAGAATCTCTGCCCAGTCGCAGCCCTTATCTCGCCCGCCAGCAATCAGGATAATCGGCCCCTCGAACGCCTCGAGCGCCTTCGTAACCGCTAGGGTGTTCGTCGCGTGGGAGTCATCTACGAAGGTTATCCCCTCAAACATGGCGAAGACCTCGAGTGTGTGAGGCGCAAGTTTGAACCCGTCCAGTGCCTCCCTTATCGCATCCACCGGGACTCGCCTAGCGATAGCCATCGCTGCCGCCGCCATCACGTTTTCAAGGTTATGAAGCCCGGGTAGCGTGATGTCCTTGCGCTTAAGGACCGGAGAACTCTTGCCCTCGCGGACGCAGATGATCTCCTCCGACGTCAGGAACACACCGTCCAGCTTATCGGGGGTACCCATGCCGAACCATACAACAGAACGGGCGACCCCACGCGCTAGCTCCACAAGCCGTGCGTCCCCGGCATTGAGCACGAGAACATCGCTGGCCTCCTGATTCTCGAAGATGCGGAGCTTTGCAGCGTGATACTCCTCGAGGCTCGAGTAGCGGTCGAGGTGGTCAACGCCCAGGTTGGTGATGCAGGCGACACGGGGCCTGAAGGTAACAATTGTCTCGAGCTGAAAGCTGCTGACCTCCGCCACAACTGCGGCCCCTGAAAGAAGCCTCATAACCTTGCCGCACAACGGCTCGTCAGGTAGATTCCCGCCAGCGACCACATCGAACCCAGCGACGGCTAGTATTCGATGTAGCAGCCGTGTAGTGGTCGATTTCCCCTTTGTGCCGGTGATCGCGAGGAAGTCGGCGTCTGAAAGCATGAACGACAGCTCAAGCTCCCCTATGACCGAGGCGCCGGCCTTGCGCGCCTGTTCGAGCGGCTCGATTGCGGTCGGCACGCCAGGACTCACAACGACCATCTTTGCAGACCGCATGACCTCGGCTGGGGCCATACCCAGGTAACACCTCGCACCGATCTGACGGAGCGACTCCGCGTGTTCCCTCAAGTCCGGGCTTTCACCCTGGTCCACAACGGATACTCTGGCGCCGAGGCCAATGAGTACCTGAGCCGCGGCACGCCCCGACGAACCGAGGCCGAATACAACTACGTCTTTCCCCTTGAAACTGCCCTTGTAACGCATTAGCCCTGTGTCATTTGACCTTAACAACAACGATAGCGATGAGACTAAAAATGAACGAGATTATCAGCATCCTTGAGACCACCTTTGCCTCGTGCCACCCCTTTAGCTCTAGGTGATGATGAAACGGGGCCATGCGGAAAACCCTCTTGCCGGTTGACTTGAAACCAATCACCTGGACGATCACTGAGATAGCCTCAATTACGAATACTCCGCCGAGGATCGGCAGCAGAAATTCGTGCTTGCACAGGAGCGCCACGGTGCCGATTGCCCCTCCGATGGCCATGGAGCCCGTGTCGCCCATGAAGACCTCCGCCGGGAATGTGTTCCACCAGAGGAAACCGAGGCCAGCCCCGAACAGACCGAGACAGACGACCGATACTTCGCCGCTGTTTTGGATGAACATCGTGTGCAGGTAGTTGGCAAGTATGCTGTGTCCGGCGACGTAGGCGAGCGCTCCAAGCGTGAGTATCGTCATGCTCGAGACGCCTGTTGCGAGACCGTCGAGGCCGTCTGTTAGGTTCACAGCGTTTGTAGTGGCGACGAGAACGAGCGCCACAACCACGAGATATGCGTAACCGAGATTCGGAGTTACATGTTTGGTGATGGGGAACTGAAGAGAGGTTGCGTTGTGCTCCCCGGAGAATGCGATGAGTGCGATGCCGACCGCCAGGGCAATGCCAAGTTGGAGGGCTATTTTGGACTTTGCCGAGAGCCCTTTAGAGCTTTTTCTAATCGTCTTCTGGACATCGTCGGCGAACCCCACAAGCCCGTATGTGACGAGTGCTCCGACCGTTATCCATACATATATGTTGCCGAGGTCTGCCCAAAGCAGCACGGAGATGACGACGCTGAGGACGATCATGATGCCGCCTGCAGTCGGCGTGCCCTTCTTAGCAAGATGTGCGCGAGGGCCATCGTCGCGTATGAACTGCGTAAGGCCCCACCTTTGGAGCCGGCGGATGACAAATGGTCCCATGATGAGACACAGGCACAGTGAGGTTACTAGGGCCCCTGCCCCTCGCAATGTGATGTACCTGAAAACGTTCAGCGGCGTGAAATACCTTTGCAACGGCAGAATGAGATGGTAGAACAAGTCGCCTATCTCCCCTCGATTGATCCCTTAACCATGTTACCTGATCAGCACCTTTTGGCGTGATTCGCCGCACAACCTGTCAACGAGGCGGTCCAATGCCCAGGCTCGGGAGCCCTTCACAAGCACCCAAGCGCCGTCCTGCACCTCGTCGAGCGCGCTCTTTAGGTCATAGATAGACTGACAGTGATGTATCCGTTCGGGCGCCATCCCCGAATCGCACGCCCCCCTTGCAGTATGCTTAGAAAGCGGCCCCAGCAGAAACAGCTGGTCTATGGGTCGCGAGCCGACGTAAACCCCGACTTTGTAGTGTTCCGATTCAGATAGCCGACCCAGCTCCAGCATGTCCCCAAGCACGAGAATGACTGACCTTGCGGGGTCAACATCGCCACGCAGCACGAGCAAGGTGTCGATGGCCGCGCGAACGGCCGCCGGCGATGAGTTGTAGGAGTCGTCCAGCACTCGAAGGCGCCCGTCACGACTGCCAACCAGATTGACGCGATGTGGAAGGGAACTGGTGTCCGCAAGCCCCGCTACGATCGCGTCCCAGGACATGCCTA
>Ga0307379_10004014_pt1 | contig 21141 bp, 16 predicted proteins | sample UN2MG_FD_202237 | JGI IMG/M metagenome (GOLD analysis project Ga0307379, IMG submission 202237) | Soil microbial communities from Risofladan, Vaasa, Finland - UN-2 | ecosystem: Environmental > Terrestrial > Soil > Coastal area > Acid sulfate soil | place: Finland: Risofladan, Vaasa | collected... | reverse complement strand
GCGGAGACAATATTATCTTACTTGGTCGTCTCTCGAGGCTTGACTGACCTCTGGACGGAGGAAGACGTGTCCCCGGACCGGCCGGCGAAGAAAAGACTTCTGGCTTTCTGCGGGATCGCCCGTCCCTCCAGGTTTTTGGAGGAGCTGCGAAAGATGGGGTATGAGATCGTCTCCTTCCTCCCCTACCCGGATCATCATCCCTACCCCCGCCTATCACTGGAAAAGATCGTCAAGGCGTACCGCCGGGCCGGCGCGGAAGCCCTGATCACGACCGAGAAGGATGGGCTGAAGATCGCCGGCCGGCGGAAGGAGCTGGCGGACATTTCCACATATGTGCTTCGGATCGGCCTGGCCCTGGAACCCGGGTTCGACGATCTCCTGAAGGACTTCATAAAGACGCATCCGGCGGCCTAATGACTACAAAACATATAAAATTTATGGATTTTTTAGCCTTTGGGCTTTTGCGCACCCTTGGCCTTCTCTTCTGGTTTCTCCCCCGACCCGTCTGTCTCCGGATCGGGCAGGCCTTCGGAGAGCTCGTCTTCCGGCTCGACCGCAAGCACCGCCGGCTGGCCCTGGCCAACATTGAAATGGCTTTCGGCCCGGCGATCGAGCCGGCCGAACGCCGCCGCATCGCCCAAGACTCCTTCCGGCATTTCGGCCGGGTCACGGCCGACAGCCTCAAGTGGTCGCACCTCCGGGCTTCCCGGCGGGCCAAACTCCTCAGGGTCGAGGGCGAGGAGCATATCCGCCGGGCGCTCCAGGCAGGCAGGGGAGCGCTCATCTTCTCCGCCCACTTCGGGAACTGGGAAGTGGCCGCCGAAGCCGTGGCGGCGCTGGCTCCGCTGAGCGTCGTGGCCCGGCCTCTGGACAATCCGCTGGTCGAAGGCGAACTGGCCAGGTTCAGGAATCGCCTGGGCGCCAGGATCATCTCCAAGTTCCAGGCCGCCAAGCCCATCCTCCAGGCGCTCCGGCGCAACGAGCTCGTGGCTATCCTGATCGACCAGAATGTCCTGAGGAGTCAGGCCGTCTTCGTCGACTTCTTCGGCTGCCCGGCCGCGACCACACCCGGTCTGGCCTCCTTTCATCTTCGGACCCGATCGCCGCTGATTCCGGTCTTCTGCTTTCCGGGGCCCCGCTCCTCCTACCTGGTCAAAGTCGGAGAGCCGCTGACCTTCGATTCCGGCGGCGAGTTCGATCGCGACGTGTTGAAAATCACCCAGGCTTGCACTAAGATGATTGAGGCCGAGATCCGCGAAAACCCGGGCTTGTGGTTCTGGTTCCACAACCGGTGGAAAACCAGGCCGAAGGCGGAAACGGATCCGGCCGAATCTGGTGCTGAGAATTCCGCTTCAGAAGGATGAATCCATGCGGGAAAAACGCCCCTTCGACGAGCTCAGGCCGATCAGGATCCAGACCGATTACTTCGATTTCGCCGACGGCTCGGCGTCCATCGAGATCGGCAAGACGAAGGTCATCGCCGCGGCGACCATCGAGGAGAAAGTTCCGCCTTTCCTCAGGGGTCAGGGCACCGGCTGGGTGACCGCAGAGTACGCCATGCTGCCCTGTTCGACCGAAAGACGGAGCCAGCGCGAAAGGACCCCGGGCAGGATCTCGGGACGGACCCAGGAGATCCAGCGGCTGATCGGACGGTCCCTCCGGGCCGTGACCGACCTGGCCGCGCTGGGCGAGCGGACGATCATCATCGACTGCGATGTTATCCAGGCCGACGGCGGGACCCGGGTGGCCTCGGTCACCGCCGGCTGTGTGGCCGCGGCCCTGGCCATGAAAAAGCTCCTCGACCAGGACGTCATCGACAAGATGCCCCTCCGGCACCTGGTCGCCGGCATCAGCGTCGGTATCGTCGGCGGCCGCGAGCTCCTCGACCTCGACTACGCCGAGGATTCCCAGGCCGCCACCGACATGAACGTGATCGAGACCGACGGCGGCCAGCTGGTCGAGGTCCAGGCCACGGCCGAAAAGGCGCCTTTCTCGAGGAAAGACCTGACCTTTCTTCTCCGCCTCGCCGACAAGGGCATCCAAGAGATCATCCAGGCTCAAAAAACCGCCCTTAAGAAAAAAAGTCTGCTGTTCATGGCCTACGGACGATGAGGAGGGACGCATGAAGAGAATCCTGGTCACCGGCGGCGCCGGCTTCCTGGGCAGCCACCTCTGCGAACAGCTTCTGGGCGGGGGCGACGACGTGGTCTGCATCGACAATTTCTTCAGCGGCAGCAAAAACAACATCCGCCATCTGTCCCACCATCCCTTTTTCGAGCTGATCCGTCACGATGTCATCCACCCCCTCTTCGTCGAGGTCGACCAGATCTTCCACCTGGCCTGCCCGGCCTCCCCCATCCACTACCAGCACAACCCGATCAAGACCGTCAAGACCAACGTCATGGGTACGATCAACATGCTCGGCCTGGCCAAACGGATCAGGGCGCGAATCCTGCTCGCCTCCTCGTCCGAAGTCTACGGCGACGCCCAGGTCCATCCGCAGACCGAGGCCTACTGGGGCAACGTCAACCCCATCGGTCTGAGAAGCTGCTACGACGAGGGAAAGCGGGTGGCCGAAACGCTGATGATGGATTATCACCGTCAGAACAGCGTCGATATCCGGATCGCGCGCATTTTCAACACCTACGGGCCCCGGATGGCCGTCGACGACGGCCGGGTGGTCAGCAACTTCATTGTCCAGGCCCTCAAAGGCCTTGACTTGACGGTTTACGGGGACGGCACCCAGACCCGTTCTTTCTGTTATGTCTCCGACCTCGTCGACGCGCTCGTCCGGATGATGAACACGGCGGACTTCAGCGGCCCCCTGAACATCGGCAATCCGGCCGAGTTCACCGTCCTCGAGCTGGCCGAAAAGATCCTCCAGCTCACCGGGAGCAAATCCCGGATCGCCCACAAGCCATTGCCCTCGGATGACCCCGTAAGGCGCTGCCCGGACATCTCCCTGGCCAAGTCCAGGCTCGGCTGGGAGCCGCGGGTGGACCTGGAGGAAGGCCTCCGCAAAACCATCGCCTATTTCCGGGAGAACCTGGGCATCCGATGAGACTCTCCGTCATCGTGCCTGTTTACAACGAGCGGAAGACGATCGAGGAGATCATCCACCGGGTCCAGGACGTCGACCTTGGCCTGGAGAAGGAGATCATCGTCGTCGACGACGGCTCGACCGACGGGACCCGAGAGGCCCTGCAGTCCCTGGACCTCCCCGGGCTCAGGATCGTTCTCCACGAGAAAAACAGGGGCAAGGGGGCGGCGCTGCGCACCGGTTTCGACCGGGCCGAGGGCGACATCATCCTCATCCAGGACGCCGACCTGGAGTATGATCCGCGCGAGTATCCCAAGCTCCTCGAGCCGATCCTGGACGGACGGGCCGACGTGGTCTACGGCAGCCGCTTCCTGGGAGGGCCGCACCGGGTGCTCTACTTCTGGCATTATGTCGGGAACAGGTTCCTGACGACCTTTTCCAATATGCTCTCCAACATCAACCTGACCGACATGGAGACCTGCTACAAGGTCTTCCGGCGCGATGTCCTCCGGAAGATCAAGCTCAAGTCTTCGCGCTTCGGGTTCGAACCCGAGATCACCATGAAGCTGGCCAAGCTCCGCTGCCGCATCTACGAAATGCCGATCTCTTATTCCGGCCGGGATTACGCCGAGGGAAAGAAGATCGGCTGGAAGGACGGACTGGCTGCCCTCTTCCATCTCATCCGCTTCCGCTTTTTCGGCTGACTTGACTTCATCCCCCTATAAATATAATATTTTCACTCTATTTAGCCTGGATTATTCATGAAATGAAGAGGAGAAAACCCCCTCTCCCTGGACGGGAGAGGGTTAGGGAGAGGGTGACTGTGAAAAGAGACCCCCTCCCCTCTATCCCCTCCCACCAGGGGAGGGGGAATATTTTGGTGCATTATTTGTGAATAGATCAGGTTAGCTGGATTGTGTCCCTGGGTATCACTCCGATTGAGCTTTCCGATGGACAGGAGGTTATCATGAGTCTCATCCCTTCATTGATCCTGGCCGGCGCGATCATCCTTGTCATCGCCTTCATCCTGATCATCATCGCCAAACAGTACCGCAAGGTCGGACCGAACGAGGTCCTGATCATCGCCGGCGGCCGGAAGAGGACGATCACCGGCCCCGACGGCTCGAAGATCAAGGTCGGGTATCGTTATCGTTTGGGCGGGGGCACATTCGTCATCCCGTTCATCGAAACGGTCTACCTGCTTCCCATGGACGTCATCACGCTGAACATCAAGACGCCGGAAGTCCTGACCAACAGCGGCGTTCCGATCATGGCCGAAGCCACAGCTCAGGTCAAGGTCGACTCCTCGGACGCCGCCATTCGCCTGGCCGCGGAGCAGTTCCTCGGTCAAGGCAAGGAAGGAATCCGCGACGTCTCCCTGACCGTCCTCGAAGGCCACATGCGCGAGGTCATCGGCACGATGACCGTCGAGGAGATCTTCCGCGGCCGGCCGGTCTTTTCGGCCCGGGTCAACGAGGCCGTGCGCCCCGATTTTTCGCGGATGGGACTGGTCATGCTCTCTTACGCCCTCAAGGACATCAGCGATACCCAGGGATATCTCGAGTCATTGAGCAAGCCGCAGGTGGTGGCCGCGAAAAGGGATGCCGTGATCGCCCAAGCCGAGACCGAGAAAGAGGCGATCATCAAGTCCTCCCAGGCCCGCAAGGAGGGAGAAGTCGCCCGCCTGGCCGCCGAGGCCATGATCGCCAAGGCCCAGTGGGATAACGAAGCCAAGAAATCAGAGTCTCAAGTCGCCGTCAACCAGAAAAAAGCCCAGGCGGATTTTTCCTACGAGCTTGAACGATACCGGCTGAGCCAGCAGATCACAAAAGAAGAGGCCAAGATGAAGGCCATCGAGAAGGAAGAGGCCATCAAGATCGAGGAACTGGAGATCTCGAGGCGCGAGAAAGAGCTCGAATCGAGTGTCGTCAAACCGGCCGACGCCCGCAAGTACCAGATCAAAGCCGAAGCCGAAGCCGAGGAATTCCGGATCCAGGCCGAGGCCAAGGGCAAAGCCGAAGCGCTGCGACTGGAAGGAGACGCCGAAGTCGAGCTGATGAAGAAAAGGGGCCTGGCCGAGGCCGAGTCCATGCTCAAGAAGGCCCAGGCCTGGGAGAAATACAACCAGGCGGCCGTCCTGGAGATGTACCTGAAGGCCCTGCCCGACCTGGCCAGGGCCGTCTCCGAGCCGCTGTCCAAGGTGGACAAGATCGTTGTCATCAGCGGCGGCGACAAGAGCCTGGGCACGACGAAAATCACGGCCCAGGTCGCCGAGGTCCTTTCCCAGATGCCCGATGTCGTCAAGTCCCTGACGGGTGTCGACCTGAAGAAATACCTGCAGGAGAAACTGGCTCCCGAAGACAAGAAAGAGAAGTGATCCTCCGGGAAGGACGGGCCTATCATGATCTCAGAGAAAGTCAACCAAATCGGCGCCTCGCCGACCCTCAAGATCTCGGCCAAGGCCAAGGCCATGCGGGCCGATGGGATCGACATCGTCGACCTGAGTGTCGGCGAGCCTGATTTCCCGACGCCCGAGAACGCCAAGGCGGCCGGCATCCGGGCCATCCAGCAGAACTTCACCAAGTACACCGAGAACGAAGGGATCCCCGCCCTCAAGAAGGCGGTCCTCTCGCGGATGAAGGAGGATTATGAGCTGACCTACGAGATGAACCAGGTGATCATCTCGCCCGGCGCCAAGGCCTCCCTTTTCCTCATCTTCCAGGTCCTTATCGATGAGGGGGAAGAGGTCATCATCCCGGCCCCCTACTGGGTGACGTACCCCATGGCCGTCGCCCTGTCCAAGGGCAAGCCGGTCATCGTCCCGACCAAAGAGGAAAACGGTTTCCTCCTGACGCCCGAGGAGCTCAAGGCGGCCATCAACCCTTCCACCAAGGCGATCATCCTCAACAATCCGTCGAACCCGACCGGCGCCGCCTATACGAAATCCCGGCTCGAAGCCCTGGCCGAAGTGATCCAGGGCGAGGATGTCTTCGTCATCGCCGACGAGATATACGGCCAGCTCGTTTACGACGATTTCGAGTTCCGGAGCTTCGCCTCGCTGGGCGAGGATATCAAGAAGAAAACCATCGTCGTTAACGGCGTCTCCAAGTCTTACTCGATGACGGGCTGGCGCATCGGCTATGCCCTGGGCCCCGCCGAGATCATCGACGGCATGGCCAAGGTCCAGAGTCACTCCACCTCCAACCCCTGCTCGATCTCGCAGTATGCCAGCCTGGAGGCCTTGAGCGGACAGCAGCACGAGGTCTCGCGGATGGTCGCAGAATTCCAGCGCCGGCGGAACTACTGCCTGAGGCGGCTCAAGAGCATTCCCAACATCTCCTGCTTCGAGCCGCAGGGCGCGTTCTATCTTTTTCCCAATTTCTCCGCCTATTACAACAAGGAGGCCAACGGTACTGTCGTCCGCAATTCCTACGGGATGGCCTATTATCTCCTGAGGGAAGCCCGGGTGGCCATCGTCCCCGGAGACTCCTTCGGAAACGACGCCTGCATCCGTCTCTCCTACGCCACTTCCATGGAAAACCTGGAAAAGGGCATAGACCGGATCAGCGAGGCGCTGGCCAAGCTCAAGATCCCGAAAAAGATCAGACGGGTCGCCCTCAACAACACCGTTACCCGGGTGAAAAAGTCCGTCCCGGTAGAGGCGACGGTCACGGCCAAGATGAGGGACGCCCTGGTCGCCGAGATGGACGGGCATCTCACGCCCGAGAACTACTACGAGTGGAACGCCAACATCTCCGGCGTCATCGTCCAGCTCCGGACGAACGTTTCCCATCTCTCCGATTTCTGGATAGAGAACTGGTACCCCGCCCAACTCGAAGCCGACCTGGAGCCCCACGGGATCATCTACGCGGTCGACGGAATCGTCGGCCGGGAGCCCCGGGTATTTTATAATTCCGAGACCAAGACCGGTGTTATCGTCAATTCCGATAACTACGGCCCGCTGAGAAGCCTGGCCCTGGGGATGGTGATGGACATCTCGGAGAGACTGTTCGGGGGCTGCGCGGTGCGCGGCATGTCGGCCGACGCCGGCGGCAAAGGCCTGATCCTCGTCGGTCCACCCGGGACGCGCAAGACCGATCTCTTTTACGGGCTGCTCGGGGACAATAGCTTCCGCCTCCACGCCAACGACATCGTTTTCGTGCGCCAGTCGGGCGGGAGAGTGTCGGCCGAGTGTGTGGAGAGGAAGCTCTATCTTCCGACGAATACCGTCGAGGTCTTCCCCCGCCTGGCTCCGCTTTTTGACAACAGCAAGTGCGAGAACATCGTCACTCATAAGGAAGACTGCCGGGACGCCGAATGCCTGCGCCGGGACGACTGCCGGCTCGACCGCGGCTCGCTTTTCTGCTACAAGGCTTCACCGGAAGCCCACGCCATGCTCGACCCGTACTGGATCGGCGGGAAGGCTGCTCACACCAAACGGACCGAGCTGAACTGGGTCTTCCTCCTCCGCAACGATCCTATCTCCCCGGCCGCCATCAAGCTGCGGAAGGACGAGGCCCTGCGCATCCTGGAGGCCGGCGAAAGCGCCGGCGCCAAGAAAGCCCTCAGCCCGGCCAAACCCCAACCGTACTACAATCCCCACCTCTTGCTCACAACGGAAGAAAGGCTCGAACTCCAGAAGGTCTACTTCGACCGTTTGCTGGACACTGTGACCTGCTATCTCTTCAACAGCGGAGTGGCCGGACCCGACGAAATCAAAAAGATCGTCCTAGTGTGATGTCTCGTAATTGTCTATCGCTAAATACCGCCTGATGTAGCCTGATAAATATATCAACTTATTTATGAGATGCAACACTGGGCGAAAGGTAATTGTCCCCCTGTCATTGGCAAGGGGTAACCGTCCCCTCTGCCATGGGCGAAAGGTAATCGTCCCCCCCTGTCATTGCGAGCCGAAGCCGCGAGCGAAGCGTGGCGGGAAGCGAAGCAATCTCCCGAATCTACGCCAGCCGGTCGTCGATCTCCTGGGCGATCAGATGGAGGAGGACGAGGTGCAGCTCCTGGATGCGCGGAGTGCTCCGGGAGGGCACGTCCAGCAAGAAGTCTGCCAGCGGGCCGAGCTTCCCACCCCCTTCCCCGGTCAGGGCGATCGTCACCAGTCTTTTCTCTTTGGCCGCCCTGAGGGCTTCCAGGATATTCGGCGAGGTCCCGCTGGTGGAGAGGGCCAGGGCGATATCCCCTTCGTTGCCCAGCGCCTCGACCTGACGGCTGAACACCAGGTCGAAGGAGGAATCGTTGGCGATCGATGTCAGCGTCGAGGTGTCGGTCGTCAAGGCGACGGCCGGCAGCGGCCGGCGCGGCTTGGAGAACTTGTTCACCAGCTCGGCCGCCAGATGCTGGGCCTCGGCGGCGCTTCCCCCGTTGCCGAAAACGAGGACTTTGTGACCGGATTCGAGGCTTTTCACGATGACGTCGGCCGCTTTTTCAAGGAGCGGCCCCTTCTTCTGAAAGAAATCCCCGAGGAGACGGCTGATTTCCTCCTGGATTGTCCGATATTCCATGGCGATCTCCCTTCAGGCCGTCATTCCGGATTCGATGACGGCCTTGACCTTGTCCTCCAGCCCGCTCTGGGTGCTCTGATCGTATCCCTGGACGGGAACGGGCGGATGAAACCGGACCTCGACCTTTCCCCGGCGGGGGAAAATGGTCCCGCGCGGCATCAGCTCATACGTCCCCCCGATGCTGATGGGAACGATGGGGGCCTGACTCTCCGTGGCCAGGAAGAAACCGCCTCTCTTGAACGCCTGGGTCCGGCCGTCGCGGCTCCTGGTGCCTTCAGGAAAGATGAGGTAGGAGTAACCCTTCTCACGCATCAGGCGGACGGCGAGATCGATGCTTTTTTTCCCGCCCCGCACGCCTTTGCGGTCGACGGGAACGAACCCGACGAACCGCATTCCCTGGCCGATGACCGGGATCCGGAAGACTCCCTTCTTGAGGATGACCCGGATCGGCTGGGGGATAAGCAGGAAGAGCAGCGGCCCATCGAGGAAGCTGAGATGATTGGCCATGAAGATGTAGGGTGTCCGCTTGTCGACCCTTTCCCGCCCGGTAACCTCGACCTTGATCCCCAGGATGGGGGGCGCCAGGCTCATCGCCCACTTGGCGACGCCGAGCAGCGGATCGCGCAGTCCGAACGGCCAGCAGATGAGCAGGAGGACGGCCAGAACGATGATCAGAACAACATAGATAAGAACCAGGAGGATTGTCCGCATGTCCAGCTGCCGGGATTATACCACAATTCGGTCCCGGCGGGCGCTGGTCGATCCACCATGGGCTTGCAACGCCGGACAAATTCAGATTAAATAAGACCGGATGGACGCGAGCGCCGCGGGGAAAAAGCCGGGTCTTCCTCTTCCGGTCATCCTGGCCTCGATCGCCGTTTTCCTCTTTTGCAGCCTGTTTTCCTCCCTCGTTTTTGAGCGCGTTCCCCATATCAACGACGAGGTCGCCTATTTCTTCCAGGCCAAGCTCTTCCAGTCGGGCCGGCTGTATGCGCCTTCCCCCTGCGGCCGGGAATTCTTCGATTTCCCCCACATCATCAACAACGGAAGATGGTACAGCATCTATCCTCCAGGGTTTCCGCTGTTGCTCGTCGTCGGCCTGATATTCCGGGTGCCTTGGCTCGTCAATCCTCTCTTGGCGTCCCTGGCGATCGTCCTCCTTTATCTGCTCGGCAAGGAGATTTACGACCATTCGGTCGGTCTCATTGCCGCACTCCTGGGAACCATTTCCCCCTGGTTCATAGTGATGTCCTCGACCATGATGTCGCATACCTCGAGCATGTTTTTCAACGCGCTCTTTTTGTTACTTCTCTTCCGATCTCTCAGAAGGCCGTCCTTTGGCTTGGGCCTCGCTGCCGGTATCAGTTGGGGAATGGCCTTCCTAATCCGCCCGGTCAACACCCTGTTCTTTTCTTTCGTCTTTCTTGTCTATTATGCTTTCCGCCTGGTGAAAAGCCGCCGCGGCCCGGCACCAAGAAACGCCCTCGCTTTCTTGGCTACAGCCCTGGTTTTTGCCGGATTGTTCCTCTTTTATAACTTCGTCACCAATGGCGGTCCGTTTCGGATGGGACATATAGTCCGCTACGGCCCCAGCTATTCGGTCATCTTCGGTCGAGCGGCTACGCTCGACTCCGCCTTCACTCCCCTCTCCGGATCCGTCCAGATGGCCGATAACCTGCGCGCCTTGAACACGGACCTCTTCGGCTGGCCGGCCTCCTCTTTCCTGGCCATGCTGCCTCTCCTCTGGCTGACCCGATTGAATCCGAAGGAGAGGAAAAAGGACCTGCTTCTCCTGAGCGGCTTCGGCTGCCTTGTCGCCGCCTTTTATTTTTTCTGGGGAGCGTTCGTCTTCGTCGGCGCCCGGATGTTATTCGATGCCGTCCCCCTTCTTCTGCTGCTGAGCGCCCGGGGGATCGTCGAGCTCCCCGGCCTTGTCGCCCAGATAACCCGGAAGATATCCAGACCCATAGTCAGAAGGATGACCGCCGTTCTGATCTGCGCTTTTGCCACCTATGCGTTTTTCTCCCGTATGCCCCATAGACTCCGCCCTCCAAATGAAAACTGGTTCTTTGACCGCTACGACCACCGTTTTGCCGGGACGAGCGCCCGGCTGGGCCGGACCATAGACGCGCTCGACCTCGGCCGGGCGCTGGTCGTCCTCAAGCTCTGGCATCGGCCGCCGCCCTCTTTCCCCGAGGAGGGAGGCTGGGGTTCAGGCTTCCTTCACAATGGCCCCGATCTCGATGGCGATATCATTTATGTAAAGGCCGGGGACAAGAGCTATGCTGAGCTCTTTTCTTGCTATCCGGCCAGGAAAATCTATGTCTATGTCGGCACCCTTGACAGGGGTATGCTGATCCCCATGAAACAAAGTCAGGAGAGGATCGAGCGGGGAGAGCCGCTGCGGCCGTCCCCCCGAATTAGGAACTCCATCGCGATCGTCCAGGACCCGGCCGATATATTTTTCGGCTACTCCCCGGAGTTCAGCCGGTTCCTGCATCAGGTCTTCCGGGAGATATCTCCCCTTGAGATGAACGGGAAGGGGCTGGAAGCGCTGGGCGTTCAGTATCAGGGCCGGGACGACTTCGGGCGGGCTGCGTTTTGTTTCGAAGCCGCCCTCCAGATCGAGAACGATCCAGCCACAAGGCGCAACCTCTTCAACCGTCTCGTCCCCTGCTACCAAAAAACGGGCCAAGCGGATGAGGCCCGGAAGATCCTGAGTTTTATCGAAAGAGTCGATTTCGACGAGCGCCGGCTCTATAATGTCTTTCCGGAGAGGGGGTTCTAGCGAGTTTTCGGGCCCCGGCATGAAATCTTGCTTTTGCTGACTGCCTTTAAAAATATGATATAATCGCCCCAATGGAAAATCTTTCGATTGTTATCCCGGTTTATAACGAAGAAAAAGCCATCTCCGATACCGTTGCCCTCTTCAGAGATATGCTGAACAAATATCCGGGCATCGAAGTCATCTTCGTGGATGACGGTTCGACGGACCGGACCCGGCAAATCCTGAAGGACGGGCTCGATGCCCGGATGAAGCTTGTCGTCAACGACAAGAACAAGGGCTACGGGGCGGCCATAAAAAAGGGCGTACAGCTGGCCTCGCACGATCACATCGCTATCACCGATGCCGACGGATCTTATCCCAATGAGAGGATCATCGAATTCTTTCAAAAACTCGTGGCGGAGAGAGCCGCGATGGTTGTGGGGGCACGCACGGGCAAGATGGTTAAGATCGGAATCTTGAGGAAACTTCCCAAGCTTATCTTGACAAAACTGGCCGAGTATTTGAGCGAAAGTGAAATTCCCGACCTCAACTCGGGCTTGCGGGTGATCAGCAAAGAACTGATCCAAAAATCCTCAAAGTATCTTCCGCAGGGATTTTCTTTTACCACCACTATCACCCTGTTCCTCTTGTCTAACAACCATAAGATTCTTTACATTCCGATCGATTATTATAAACGGGTGGGAAAATCCAAGATCAAACCTCTCCGCGACACGATGAATTTTATTCAGTTGATTATCCGGACCGTCATGTTCTTCAATCCGCTCAAGGTCTTCTTACCCCTTAGCCTCTTCTTCGTCTTGATGGCTCTGGCCGTCCTGATCGTCTCCTATCTAATGGGGAGAGTCATGGACGTCACCACTATTTTGCTCTTCGTCACCGGGCTCCAACTTCTCGCCTTAGGCCTGTTGGCGGACCTCATCGATAAAAGACTGAGCAAATGAAGATCTTGCTTGTCAATCCCCCTCGATGGAACGAGCTTGTCGGGAAAAACCCCTCAATTATCGAGAAACACCGAGGCTTCAATCCACCCTTAGGCTTGCTCTATCTGGCATCCTCCCTGAAAAAGAACACACATTTCGAGGTAGAAGTCCTTGACACCCAGCCGCTCGAGTTGACCTATCCTCAGCTCGAATCGGTCCTTACCAGGAAGCCCTTTGACGTCGTGGGGATATCCGCTATGAGTTTCACTCTTCTCGATGCCGTTCAAACGGCCCGGGCGGTCAAGAAGGTCCGGCCGAGCGCCCTGTCGATCCTCGGCGGAACACATGTTCATCTTTTTCCCGAAGAGACAATCGGCCTGGATGGCGTCGATTTCGCCTTGATGGGAGAAGCGGAATATTCTCTGGTCGATTTCCTGAACGAATGGACACAAGGTGCAAAGGATCCGGCCCGTATAGCCGGCCTGGTCTTCAAAAATGGAGATGGGAAGATCATCAAGAACGAGATCAAACCGATCCCGGATCTTGACAGCATCCCCTTTCCCCAAAGAGGACTGCTCAATATCCGGCATTACAGCTCTCTGCTCAGCCGCGGCTCTCTCTGCACGACAATAATCAGCAGCCGGGGATGTCCGTTTAAGTGCGCTTTCTGCGATCGTCCGCTTTCTCCGGTGACCTCGCACTTTCGCGCCAGAAGCGCCAAAAATGTCGTCGATGAAATCCAGGAATGCGTTGAGCTCGGGATTAAGGACTTCCTTTTCTATGATGATACGTTCACGGTCAGCCGGAAAAGAGTGCTGACCATTTGCGAGGAAATCCTCCAGCGCCGGCTCAGGATTCGTTGGGACATCCGAACCCGTGTCGATCTGGTCGACGAGGAGATGCTCCGGATGCTGAAAAGGGCTGGCTGCCTGGCAATCCATTACGGTGTCGAAGCCGGGAATGACAATATCCTCAAGGTGATCAAGAAAGGCTTCAGTATCTCCAAGGTCAGGGAAGTTTTTAAGCTGACCCGCAAGCTCGGCATTGAAACTCTTGCCTATTTCATGATCGGCCTGCCCTCCGAGCGTGCCCGGGATATTCAGGATACTTTCGACCTGGCCAAGGACCTCCGAACTGATTATGCCCACTTCACTATTTTCTCTCCCTATCCCGGGACCGAACTCTATTATCTCGGGCTGGAGAAGGGGATCATCAAAACGGACATCTGGCGGGAGTTCGCCCGTGGTCCCCGAGAGGGTTTCAGGATCCCTGTTTGGGAAGAGAATTTCACGCGGGATCAACTCTATGAGATGATCGTCCAATTTTACAAGCGGTTCTATCTCCAGCCACGGTATGTATTCTCGCGCCTCTGGAAGGTCCGGTCTAGAGGGGAGCTGGCCAGAAAAGCCCGGGCGGGATTCTCCGTCTTGGCGATGAAGAAACAAAAAGTGGATAAGGTTCAGTGAACATCGACTATGCGCTATCCCGGGAAAAAAGGCCCGATTTCCGATACCGGCTGAAAAGGCGAACCGAGGAAGTGCTTCGGGCCATTGGCCGCTACGCGCCCTCTGCTCAAACCATTGTCGACCTGGGAACCGCTGAAGGAAAAATGCTTCGAGACATCAAATGCCGATATCCATCGGCTTGGTGTCTGGGCATCGATTATTCCCTGCCCCTTCTTCTCTTCGGCAGGAACACATCCCGGGATATCCCCTTGGTCTGCGCTGACATTCAGAAGCTCGCCTTCATAAAAAGTGGGACATTCGATGTCATCGTCGCGACTGCGGTAATTGAACATCTCCTGTCTCCACGGGACATGCTCAATGAAACCGTTCGTCTCCTTCGCCCAGGGGGGATCCTGATTCTCACCTCCCCACATCCTTTCTGGGAAAAAGTGTCCGGAACCCTCGGCTGGATAAAAGGCAACCACCATTCCGTTATGTCGCCGCGGCGTTTGGCGGACCTTTGCCGCAATGAACAGCTGATCATCCGGGAAGATTACGGGTTCATGATCTCGCCAGTCGGCTTTTGGGGAGAGAGAAGCATCGAAGCCGTTCTTAGGAAGATGCGAGTTGACCGGATTCTGCCCAACCATCTGTTGGTGGCACAAAAGCAGGACAAAGAGACTGGGCTGACGAATGAAGCTTTTATTATCCCTCATTAGACAAGTCCGCCTTAACCGAGAATTCCGGCTGATCCTGGTCCTTTCCGCTCTCGCTTTTGTTTTTAAGCTGTTCCTCCTCTCTCAAAGGTCGCTTTATATCGACCCTGATGAGGGATATTATCTCCTTCTCGCCCGCAATCTGGTTAACGGGAACGGTTACGGATTCAACGGTCTCCCGAATATCATCTTTCCGCCTTTTCTCCCGCTGGCTATCGCTTCAATTTATATCTTTATCCATAACCTCCAGCTTTCTTTGAATATCATCACGGCGCTTTCGGGCACCCTGCTTGGAGTCATTGTCTATCTGATCGCCCGAAAGAAGATTTCCCGGTTGGCAAGCTATGGGTGTTTCCTCCTGGCGCTCTTCAGCCAAGAGCTCAATGCGTTTTTGCCCGCGGCCCTCCGCTATACCGAAGTCCTTTACCGGGGCTCGGATATTCTCAACTGTTTTCTCGTCCTGGCCTCAGTTTACTGCCTAATACTATTGGTTGAAAAAGACAGATATCTTCCCGCAACGCTGGCGGGATTGACTCTCGCCCTCGCTTACCTCACCCGGCCGGAGGGGTTTATTCTCTTTGTCGGGTATCTGATCCTCCTCATTCTATTGAAGTCATTCTCCCTGATCGCCTTATCCTGGAAAAGGCTGACCTGTTTCCTGCTTATCTTTGTCGCCTTCACATTTCCGTATGTATTCTACCTCAGGACAATCACCGGGCAGTGGACCCTCTCGGGCAAGATCTCGGCCTCCCAGAGATACCGGACAGCCCTTCTCCAAGTCATCCTCAAAGAAAATTGGCAAGCTTTCGAAAAAACACACTATTCCCTAAACAGCGCCGCCACCGAGATGAACGACCTTTACTTTGGTTATCACCGCGAATCGGACAAGGTCCAGGATATGGCCGCCGAGCCCATCGACGAAAGAGTCTGGTCGAATCTGCGCCTTTATTGGATCATACCCAAGACTCTGGTCCCGTTGCAGTTCCTGCCGTTTTTTCTCCTCGGGCTCGGCGCCGGGCTGGCCAACCTGATCAAGAAGCGGTCACGGCCGGACCTCCTGCTTCTCAGCTTACTGCCCTACAGCCTGGTGATCGAAGCCCTTTCCTACCCGATCCCGCGGCACCACTTGTTCCTGGTCCCGGTCGTCATTCTCTATGGCGGACAAGGCGCGCTCCTCTTCTCCTCCTGGGTGTCCCGCAAAAATGAGGTCACCAAAAGAAAAGTTCTTTTCCTCGTCTTCGCCGTCTTATTCCTTCTGGGGATCAATGATCAGATCATTTATTCGAGTAAGAACCTCTTGAACAACCCCCTATTCGCTTCTGCACGAAAGATCGAATTCTCGGTGGCGCAACGCTTGAAAGAGGCCCGGACAGAAGTCGTTATGTCATCCCATCCCAACATTGCCGTATGGGCGTCATCCGATTGGCAGGTCCTTCCCCGAGCACCTTTGCCCGCCCAGATCGAGTTTGCCAGAAACAAGCGTGTCGACTACGCCGTCCTGACTAGCGAGAAAAAGCTGTTCTTTCATATCCTTGATTTCAAGAACTCTGATCTTTCCGAACGACCTGGGGAACCGTATGATTTTCAGACCGTCGAAGCCAGTGATTATTTCGACTTCATCCGGATCGTGAAGAGGAAATAAAAACATCAATCGAAAGGAGAACAGACGAAGTCCATGAAGAAACGAGACATCGTTTTTCTGCTTTTCCTCGTCGTCATCCTGTTCGGACTCTACTGGAAGATGTTCAATTACGAGCTGATTTGGGATGATGAGGTCTTTTTCAATTACAACCTGCTGTTTATCGAGAACCATCCTCTGAGTTCGGCCTTCAAGTTCGGCTACTTCAGCGAGCAGCTGGGGATCCATAATCAGGACCATTACTATCGGCCGCTGTTGACCGCCTCGTTTCTGCTGGAGAACAAACTGTGGGGCATACATGCCACCACACTGAGAATGACAAATTTGGTGATCTTCATCCTTGCTCTCGCCTTCCTCTATGCCTTCCTAAAGACCCAATGGGACAAAAACTATTTCCCGGAGATTGCCACTCTTCTTTTTGCTCTCTTTCCCTTGAATATCGACAACATCGTCTGGGTCGTCGGAAGGGGTGACCTCTTGCTTCTTCTCTGGGCGGCCCTGACCTTTTTATGCCTGGAGCGGTATCTCAGGAAGAGGAATCTTCTGTTTCTCGGCGGGTCCCTCTTTTTCTATCTTCTCGGGATGCTTTCCAAGGAGACCTTTTTGCTATTTTTTCCGATCCTCATCCTGTATGAATGGAGCCGGCGCAAAAAGATCACCTGGGTTTATCATCTGGGCAATCTGGGGATCACCCTTCTGGTCTTCTTTATCAAGAATGCCGTCCTGGGCATAAAGAGCTTGGCCCTCTCAGACAGCGCCTTTTCGTCCCAGAGCTTCATCCAAGTGATCGGGACGGCAGGCTATTATTTTCGGACCATCCTGTTTCCCTTTTCTTACAACATGTTTCTTCCTCTCGGCCGGATGACGGGCTTTTTTTACCTGGTCTTCGGCCTTCTGGCCCTGCTCTTCATTCTCTTTGTTTTTTTTCTGGCGAAAAAAGACCGTGGTCTCTGGCTGCCGGCGTCTATTTTCGGCGTCTTTCTGGCCGGGCATGTCCCCCTGATCTTCACCACCATCTATCCCTACCAGATCTACTCCCGGTATATGATGATCGCGGCCCTCGGGTTCATCTGGATCGTGGCCAAGCTTCTCACCCGGATCAAAGAAAAGACAAGATTCTCGATCGTTTTGCTACTGCTCCTGGCCTTCATGCCGTCCCTGATCATCAGCGCGAATTCTTATAAAAACAAAGCGACATTCTGGCAAAGAGCTTTGAAGTCATCGCCCAATGATCCCTACGTCCTGATGCAATCCGCGAAGACAAGTTATGAAAATAACGATTATCTTTCGGCGGAACTGGCCCTCAACAAATCCCTGTCCTTGAGCATGAAGAGAGAGACCGCCATCATGGTGTCGTCCCTCTACGCGGATATCGAATTGGCCCGGGCCGACTACGAAAAAGTCCTCCGCTGGCTCAACAGCATCGAAGAAATCGAGCGGGACCCCCAGGTCTGGATCGCGCCCTTCATCAGATATCAAGTCAACGCCAAGAAAGCCCAGGTCTATCTTTCCCGGGGAGATCAGGCCGCGGCGGAAAAACTACTGATTGACAATATCTCCGCCTTCAGTTCATTCAAAGAAGGATACTCTGGACTTTACGGTCTGTATACAACCACCGAACAGTGGGAGAAAGCGGCCCGTCTCGAAACGACCATGAAGGAGATCTTCCCGAAGTCCTTCGCCCGGATCGACACGGCCAGCATGAAGACCGAGTTCAGGAACCTTCCGTTCGAGAAAAAGATGACTCTCTTCATCCAAAACCGCAATTTCTCCGCAGCCGTCGCCCTCGTCAACGCGATGCCCACCCTGGACCTCGACCACCGGCTCCTGCTGGCCAAGCTTTTTTATTACCAGGGGAACGCGGAGGCCGGGGAGAAGATCATCCGCACGATCCTGGAAAAAGCTCCGGATGACCCGGAAATCCTGAATAAGGCCGGATATTTTTACCTCAGCAATCTCATCCGCGTTCGAGAAGCCCTCCCCTATTTCGAGAAGTCGCTCAGTCTCAACCCCGCCCAGCCGGAGATCAGCTACATGGTCGACCGGCTGAAAAACAACTATCTGTCCAACCTGAAAGACCCCTGGAAATAGGGCTACTCCCTATCCGGCTTCCGCTGAAGGCCTCGTAGCTCTCCTATCAGCTTCTGGGTCTGCCGGGAAGGGAAGATCTCATAGTCCTGGACATAGAGCGCCGCCGCTTTTTCATAATCCTTGATGACGAGATAAAACTTAGCCGCCCGGGTCAGGACAAAGTGATTCCGGGGAAAGGCCCGGAGCTTCTCCAGGATGATCTGCTCTCCCTCCTGAGTTCTTCCAGAAAAAGCGAAATAGTAAGCATAATTAAAGGTTGCATGCAGAGACAAGCCCGGCGGTGTTCTCATCAATTCCTGAAAATATTGTTCGGCCTTGGGGAAATCCTTCTGAAAGGCAAAATAGATCGCCAGCTCCTCATGCACCCGCGTTTTCCACATCCCGTAAAGGGGATGGTCCTTCTCGCCGAGGATGTCTTCAAATATGCGCAGGGCCTTCCCCTCGTCGAGCGGAAGATATTTGATCCCGGTATTGAACCTGGCGATGAGGTCTTCCCGGCGGAGGTTAGTGATCCCCAACCAAAAATTCGTTTCGTCCCGGCCGTAAAGCGCATTTTTGGGAACGATCTCGGCGGCATAGGCGATCAGCAAAATAATCAGAATGGCTACGGAAACAGCACGACGACTTGTTTTTAGGAAGAGCACATAGACAACCCCCGAGACAAAAACTGCGGAAGGCAAATACAGGAACCGCCAGGCCAGGAGAGAGATTGTGGCCGAGGAAAAGATGACGCCCGCAGAAGGCAGGAGAAAAAGAAAATAGACCGAGGCCGGGAAGAAATACGGAGCCTCTTTTCTCCTTCTTTTGATGATTAAAAAAATGGACAGCGCTAGAAGGAAGACAAGAAAGAGGCCGAAAATCCGATAAGCCGCCTGCCGAAAAACCGGAGAAGCGCTGATCGTCACACTCAGGTCGAAGGGGAAGACCATCTTCCATGCATAAAAGCCGATCGTTCCCAGGAAATCGGGAAGAGTCCTGCCTGAATAATGAAATTCTGAAGAGCCGAAGGCATTAAAGCGGAGAACGGCCCAGGTCAAGAAGCCGAGGCCGAAAGGAAGGAGGGGAAAAAGAATATCCTTCGCCATCCTCCTTTTCCGATAAAGTATGAGCAGATACAGCAGGGGCAAAAGGATGACATTTTCTTTCGAAAGGAGAGCCGCCAGGTAAAAGAGGGAGGAGACAGTCAGGCGAAGAAAGCCTTTTTTCTCCAGGAATCTGAGGAAAAACAATAGAGAAAGGGCGGCGAAAAGAAAAGAAAGGAGGTCCGTGCGGCCGGAAATCCAGGACACGTTTTCAAAGTGGACAGGGAAAACGGAAAAGAGCAGTGCGCCTGAAAACGATGCCGGACGGCCAAACCCGAGTCTGAGAAGAAGGCCAAAAAGAAGGATGGAATTGAGCAGGTGGAGGAGGATGTTGGTCAGATGAAAGGCGGCCGGATTTAAGCCCCAGATTTTAAAATCCAGCCAGTAAGAAAAAGACGTCAGGGGTCGATAGAACTGACGGCCCTGGCCGGCTTTGGGGCTATTTTCGTCAAACCCCTCCACTCCGCCGAAGGGACTGAACAGGAAGCGCTTCAAGAATCCCTGGCTCAGGATATTCTGGTTTTCGCTGATGAAATATTTATCGTCCCAGAGGAAATCGCCGGACATGGAGGGGAGGAAAATCAACAGGTTGATTGTTAAAAGGAGAAGGAAAAATATCAGAATAGAGAAGCGGGAGGCTCCAGGATCTTGGGGAGGTGAGCCGGTCAAAGGGCGTTCCTCGACGCGCCTTTCTTAACAAAAGACGCAGGAACTGTCAAATCGCGGTGCCGCCGCTAATTTGTGATTCTCCCCCGACATGAAAACGGGCGGCAAGGATATCCTTGCCGCCCGTTCGAGGTTGACTTCCTGATGTTCTCTGTGAATCTCTCGATCACGTCACATCAAGTGGTGCCGAGCTGAGCCGACTTGGGAACATGGATCCAGGAGCCGCTCCAGTTGACCAGGTCCTCGTTGAAGCTGGTCAAGCCCGTGATCGTGAAATAGGTGGTGGTCGGATCCATGGCATCAAAGGCGAAGGTGGGGCCATCTGCCTTGTCGCGGCCGAAAGAAACAACGACAAACTCGTCATCGGCGGATTCCGTGATGCCATAGCCGGCCCCCATGACAGCGGCTGATTGGCCGTAAACCAGGAAAGGACTTCCCCACTGGTCGTTCGTGGGAAGCACTTTGAGATAGAACCCGCTGAGATCGACGTAGAGCTGGTCCCCGGCCGCGATTGCTCCGTCATGGAGAGGAGCTGTGCCCTGGTCGGTGATGAAGTCCACCATCGCCGTGGCAATGGAATTAATGTCCTTCATCGTGCCCTTCTGCTTCGCCTTCTGGATGGCGGCGAGGGCGTTGGGGATGAGCAGGGCGGCCAGGATGCCGATGATGGCGACAACGATGAGCAGCTCGATCAGCGTGAAACCTCTCATTTTTTTAAGCATTATGTTACCTCCTTGAAATGCTTTACCCAAATGAGTTTGGGCAATTCTATTCTAGCAATAAACGTGCCAGATGGCAAAAATATAAGTTATTGATATTAAATAACTTAATAGCAATTTAAAGCGCCTTTTCCTGGGTTGTTAACATTTTTTGTCATTCTTTGCCAGAAAACGGCACTTTTAAAGAAGCGCCTTCAATCCCGGCCGCGATTCCACCCTCTCCAGTCTCTCGAGCTCTTTCAGGCCGTATTTCTCGATCAGATGACGCAAGGACCGATAGCTGATCCCGAGGAGAGAAGCGGTTTTCCGCAGGTTGCCGCCCGCCAGAAGCCGGGCCTCGGCGATATACTTCCTGGATATATCCTCGAGATAGGAGGTCAAATTGAAGCTCGGCGGGATCAGCAGCTGCGTGGCCTCTTTCTTAGGCGGGGAAGTGATCTCCCGCGGGAGGCTGGCCGCCGTGATGGTTTCCCGGTCTTCGATCGCCACCACGCGCTCGATGACATTCTCCAGCTC
>Ga0307379_10004013_pt1 | contig 21142 bp, 16 predicted proteins | sample UN2MG_FD_202237 | JGI IMG/M metagenome (GOLD analysis project Ga0307379, IMG submission 202237) | Soil microbial communities from Risofladan, Vaasa, Finland - UN-2 | ecosystem: Environmental > Terrestrial > Soil > Coastal area > Acid sulfate soil | place: Finland: Risofladan, Vaasa | collected... | reverse complement strand
TGTCTATTATAGCCAGGCCGATGAGCTGGGCGCCGTTCGCAAGGAGAACAAGGAAGCGCACGAGGCCTATGACAAGATGCAGGCAAAGGTCGATAGCCGCGGGGAAGTCAGGGCCACGCTCGCAAAACTAACAGACCATTGGTATCAGCGCAAGAAAATAATCCCTGTGGCGGACAACGCTAGAACGTCATATAACTATTTCAATTGGATAAGCCAACAGTCTGGCCCTATGCTGATGTTCGATTTTATGGTGCTCTCAGAGGCTCCGGACGAATCGCCCCCCTCAAGAACATACCAGCTACGCGGCGAGGACACGTTCGAGAACCTGTTTGACTTCATCTACTATCTTGAGCACGAGCCACTGCTCTATAAGATCGGGCAGATCAGCATCGACGGCGCATCGATCGGCCAAAACGACGACGGGGACGTCCTCGGTGTGAGATTCGACATGCAGATCAAGGTCTATTATGGGACATCGTCCTCCCTTGACCAGTCGTTCTCGCCTCGCGTGGTCCAAACCGTGCCTAAACAGATAGACCCGTTCTATCCACTGATACTCGACAACCTGCCGAAGAACACGCGAGGGCTAGTCCTGGTTGACGAGTCGAAGCTACAGGCGCTGACCAAAGATACCGCATTCATAATTGATCAGAAGAAGAACCTGGTGACGCTGCATGTCGGCGACGAGGTGTTCCTGGGCTACTTGACCAAGATCGATGTCCAACAGAACGAGTGCGTTTTCACACTCAACTTGGGCGGAGTAATCGAGAAATACAGCATGGAGCTTAATTTTAAAAACCAAGAGGGTGGAAACAGATGAGAAGGGCAATAGCGGTCTCAATGTTCATTGTTATGCTGCTGGCAGCTTTCTGCTTGGCAGGGCCAGCGCTTGAGGGCAGCAAGCACACGTTTGTTCCAAAGGAGTATCCTATTGAGCACACGTCACCTGACGAGATGGTCTCGTTGTCATCTGGCACTCCGTTTGCTCAAGCCTTGTTCATTCTGTCCAAGTTCAGCAACAAGTTCGAGAAGAGAGTCATCATCGATCCAGCGAAGCACAAAGGCAATATCGGGGTCGATATAGACAACATGCATTGGAAGAAGGCTTTCGAGATGGTCCTGCGGGCCAACGGGATCTGGTACGTCCGCTACGACACATACTATGAAATCGTGGAGCCTACGAGCGAGCCGGAGAAGACGAAAGGTGGAACTAAAAAAGAAGGAGTCACGGCCGATACCCGTGAGATCAGAATCAAGGCAACCTTCTTCGAGGGCGACAGACGAGTTATGCGCGAGCTCGGTATCGATTGGACCACTGTCAGGAACGGGAGTCTGGCAATAGGCGCGATGAGCTCCGGTGCTCAGAGGGTGAGCGAGAACATGTTCTTGGCGGGACTGGCCAAGACTTTTTACGACGGACGTGCGAGCGTTGAGGTCCTTCTGAGCACGTTGGAGCTTGCCGAGAAGGGGCGGATCATTGCAACTCCTGAGGTTGTGGCGACCGCTGGCAAGCCGGCCAAGATACTTGTCGGGCAGGAATTCGCCGTGAACACGAGGGATTATGCTGGAAACATTATTACCACCTTCTACGAGACGGGAACTATCCTGGAAGTTACTCCCTCGGTTTTCAAGGGCAAGAAGGGTGAAGAGTTCATTAACCTGGCAGTAAAGGTAGAGCGGTCAAGCCTCGTTGATCCGGTCAATGTCACGATCAACAAAACTGAGGCCAATTCATCTATACTTCTTTACAGCGGTGAGGATACGGCAATAGCTGGTCTTTACTCGACCGAGCGGTCTAGGCAACGGCAGGGGATTCCCTTTCTGAAGGACCTGCCGTGGTGGGTTCTCGGCATAAGATACGTCGCAGGTTACGACCGCATGGAGAAGAAGGACAAGGAGCTGGTCATCCTTCTCCACGCTAGCCTTCTGCCCAAGCTCGCAGAGAGGCTGAGCGCTCCGCCGAAGGACACGGATTTCAAGAGGCTTCAACGGGAAACCGAGACCACCATCAAATCTTTCTGGCCGAGGCCCGGCGAGGGCGAGAACGACGAGGCAAAACTAAAAGACTGAGGGTTATACGCCGGGGGGCTGGTGCTCCCCACGAGGCGCGCGGACGACATTTTGAAGGGCAGACATGTCGAGGCTGTCCCATAAGTCGAATGTGGAGTTGCGTAGGGGCGGAGCTTGCCTCCGCCCATCTATATATTCGGGCAGACACAAGGCCTACCGCTACATATAGTATGTCCGATTGCGCCATCCCGGGGCGTGTCTCTTCAGAACATACTCATTGGACAGCCTCACAAGCCCCGCCCCTACGCAGGTTGCACCGTCTGGCGGTGCGCCTACATGATGGTGCGCAGCGCAGAGACAAATCCGTCAAAAAGGATCAAGGGCGGCAAAATCTATTTTTGAGGGTTGACAAGGTGGAGGCGGATGTGTGATACTTTCCCGGTGAGGTCCCACAATGCGCCTGGGGGTGCGTGAGGTTCCACGCAGAGGCGCACAGACCTTTTGAGGGAAGCGATGAAAATCGCGGAAATTTCTCGGAACAGTTTTCGGGACGATGAGGCCGACGAGGCTGACTTTTCAGCCCTCGCCCGGCTGCATGCAGCTTCTAGATTCAGCGATAGTCTGACATCTCAGACACGTCAGAGGGCAGTTCTTACTTTCCGTAGTGCGTGCTCTGTTCTTCGCCCAGATATGCGAGAGGGTAGAGCCCAATCCGACAGGCAGCCTAATGACGGAGTCTCGTCGTGTTTTTACGTTTCCGTCCGGGCCTTTCCTGTTGTACGCGGGAAGAGGGCTCGTGGTTCAATCAGACCACGAGGCCCTCCTATTCGCCCCGCGCGCCATTTTTTCAAATGGCAGCAAGCATAAGACAAATGTCTCACGTTGATAAGTGAGTGACAAGAACGTTGGCAGACTTCAAGGTCTGCACAGAACATAAGGAGAGATTAAATTGAAAACGTCAAGAATAGCTCTTGTTATCGGGGCCCTGGTACTTGGCGTTGCGCTGCTTGCCTTGGCTTATGACGGCCTTTACGGTGGATACGTGGATCCGACATCAGGGGACACCTCGCAGGTTTTTGAGTATCACGTCTATTGGTCGGGTGTCGGCGAGCCTCCCACGGCTTATGTGCACATAGACGACGATTGGGAGGGCATCATGATGGACTACGACCAGGCGATAGGCGGAAGTCACGGCTACAAATACTCGACGACGCTTCCGAGCGGCGATCACGGATTCTATTTCACCGACTCGATGGGAGGTCGGGACCCGAACGGCGAGTTCCAATACGTAGGGCCCGATGTAGACTAGGGGACGGCAAAGAGAGTATCGGATTTGACTGAGATAGTTTAGCTAATCGAACGGGTCGGCTCAGGCCAAAAGCTGTGGCCTGGGCCGGCCCACTAACGAAAGGAGACAATTGGATGAACGCGAGAAGATTCATTCAGAGCTTGACTGTTGTGGTTGCTCTTCTGTTTATCGGCTGGCCAGCTCAAGGCTCAGACCAGGCGAGCTGGCCGATGTTCCAGTACGATCCGCAGCACACGGGCATCGCGCCGGTAGCAACGCCGGAGTTGCTAAACCTGCGTTGGAAGGCGGCGTGCGGCATCATAGGGAACAGTCATTTAGTGATAGGCCCCGAGGAGACCATTTGGGTCGTAGGTATAGACCGGGTTACTGCCATTACGAGGGATGGCGACGTAAAGACTGGTTTCGTTATTCCTGTTCAGGATTTTGGGATGTGTGTTCACGGGGGCTCGTTTGCTATCGGCGAGGGCGGCAGACTCATCGGCCTGGCGAGCAAAACCACAGGTGGAATCGACAGGCCGGCCGTGCTCTTCGCGGCTTCTGCGGAGGGCGAGCTGGAGTGGGCGCTCGAGCTGAACGGCGACGCCGGGGGCGGCTCTCTGCTGACATTGGGCCCGGACGGGTCCATCTACGTGGGCTTATGTGGACAACCGGACCAAAACAGGCTCTGTGCAGTCTCTCAAGAGGGCGAGCTCCTCTGGTCCTACACACATCCTAGCTCTGTAACAACGATTCCGGCCGTGGACCCGGCGGGCAACGTCTATTTCGGATGCGACGACGGTTTTCTGTATTGCGTGGATTCGGATGGCTTGAGATGGTCGTTTGACGAGATAGTCAGCAAGTTCGGGGTGGATTCGGCCCCTACTATCGACGAGGCGGGCAACATCTACCACTTCGCCAACAAGTCAGGTCTCGTTGTCTTAAATCCTGATGGCACGCTTAAGAATCACTATACGCTCAACGGCTATTCCTACACGAGCCCAGTCCTGCTCCCCGGTAGTTCGGTAGGTTTTCTCTGCACCGACCCGGACCTGACCGGCAACACGTTGTTCACGCGACTCGGCCCCGATGGCCAGGAGGAGTGGACAGCGCAGCTTTCTGGGTCCCCGCTTTGCAGCCCGGCGGCTGATGCTGCCGGCAACGTCTTCGTCTCCGGCTCGTATGGCCCGGCGATGGAGCCGAATACCTGCTATCTGGTGAAACTTTCCCCGGAAGGCACGCTTGCTACGATCTACACTACGGAGAAGACCTTCTATAACGAGGTCTCGGGGCCGTGCATAGGTGAAGACGGGACGGTTTACGCCTATCTCAACGGGGCACTCCACGCATTCGGAGAATTCGGCCAGCTGCTTACGTTCGGAATCTCGAGCCAGGGGGGTTACGCCCTCGGATTGGGCCCCACTCAATCTGCCTCGATTCGCCTGATGAATCCTGGCCCTGACCTGGATGCTGACTGCTACGTAGCCTATCGGAGGGTCGGAGGCGATGAGCTGTTCTTCTATCCCTTCTGGTCCAGCTTTCCGGAGAACTGTGCCCTTGAGTTCAGACCTATCCCAGCAGGCGCCACATTCGACGAGATTGAGCTCGCCCACATCGTCACTGGCGGCCTTGCGCCGGGCGAATACGAGTGGCTCGCCGGGCTCTTTGAGCCGGGCACATTCCAGGCCATCTCGCAGGTAGCATTCTCCAAGTTTTTCGTCTATGGCGCGCCCACGAGAGGCGAGATGGGTGATTACTCGACGGCGACTGCTCCGCAGCTTGCGCTCAGCGGCGACCAGATGGGGACGCCGCCGACGGTCGCTGTCCGGACGAATAAGGAGACGTACGCCGCAGGCGAGGTTCTTGACCTCTCGCTGCGCCTCGAGAACGAGGGGATGGGGATGTTTTTCGACCTTTACATTGCTGCAACCTTAGATGACGACCCGGACGGGACTCTGTTCTTCTTCCCCACGTGGCAGACCGACCCGGGCTTCACGAACATCTCGTTTCTGCCGCTCGGCCAAGGCGCCTCGCTTCCGGACTGGACTATCATGCACCTTCCGCTTCCGGATGCGCTTCCGAGGGGAGGCTACCGGTTCCTTGCGGCGTTCTTCTACCAGGGAACCTTCAATCTAGCGAGCGACGTCGCCGAGGCGCACTGGACGCTGATGTAACCCGGATAATTTACAGATGTCAGGCTTGCAGATGCATGGCACGCTCTAAGAAGGCTGTCAACTAAGAGGGTTTCAACGGGGATGACGCAGCGGGGTATGCCTTGTGTCTGCCCGAATATATAGATGGGCGGAGGCAAGCCCCGCCTCTACCCAACCTCTCCAACCTCTTGAAACAGCTCGTTCTTGGCGGCGGCGAGAAGCTGCGGCCGAGTCGAGAGCTCAAGCGCCGTCAACGCAAGCACTTTTGCCGCCGTCGCGGCGCACTGGATACCCTTCTTGGACCCTGCCCTCGCGGCGAACTCCTCGGTGTGGCTCAAGACCCCCTCAAAGCCCTTGCTGATCACGGGATGGATCACCGGAATAAACCTACTTACGTTTCCGATGTCGTAGGCGCCGGGCGCCTCGGGCGGAGCCGAAAGCGCAGCTAGACCCTCATCTCTCAAGTAACGCTCGCAGACCTTCCCGATCGTCTGGTTCACCAGCAGCGGCTCGTATCCCGCCTCGTAACGGCGCATCGAGAAACTACAGCCCGAGACGTGAGCCGCGTCCCGCACGCACCGCAAGACCTCGTGCATGAGGCGCCTCAGCAAGGGTTGGGTCTTTGCCCTGAAGCTGAATCTCGCGACCGTTCGCGTTGGTATCAAGTTTGGGCGCTTCCCACCTTCCAGGATGACGCCCGGAAAACTTATGCCCGAAAGGCCCGATACTGCCGACGGAATCGCCTGGAATAGGCCGGCAACTGCCAGGACCGGGTTCGGTCCAGGGTCCTGAGCGATGCCGGGGATACGTTCTGGGTAAAACACGATCTCCGTTGGAGCCGTCGCAACCGACCTGAGCGAGCACACCCTCGTCTCGGGACCCGGATGGAACATCATGGCCGCGTCCAGCCCCGCAAGATGGCCGGACCTCAGAAGAGATACCTTGCCGCCGAACGTCTCCTCGGCCGGAGAGCCTATCACCCAGACCTCGCCTCGTGGAGCATTGAGGCTTTTGGCCAAAGCTAGCCCGGCCACGAGGCTTGCCGAGGCGATGAGGTTGTGCCCACAGGCATGGCCAAGCTCGGGCAACGCGTCGTATTCGCAGAAGAGCCCGATCTGCGGATGGCCGCCCTGGCCGAATGAGTATCTCGCCAAGAACGCCGTCGCAAGGTTGGCCACGTTTCTCTCCACCTTGAAACCGCCCTCGGAAAGCAGCCCCATAAGTAGCGAACAAGCCCTGCTCTCCTCGCCGGACAGCTCCGGGTCCTCGAAGAGCTTTCGGCTGACTCGGCGGAGCGTTGGAGCCAGGCTCTCCAGCGAGTCTGTCAAGCGACTCGCCGCAAGTCGAGAGTCAGACGGCGGCTTCCCGGCCACGCTCACCGCTCGAGATCGTCCTCGGCAGGCCTTTTGTCGCTTCCATGCTCTTCGGACTTGCCCGAAACTTTCTCCTCTGCAAGATGAGATTCGGTCTCCAGCATGGATTCAACCTCCGAGGCGCCATCGAAAGTCTGCGTATTGAGCCCCTGCGAAGAGGGCCTGTCGTCGGCACGACCTTCGGCCTCTGGCGCTATCTCTATGTCAAGACTCGAGGCCGCGGTCGCCTCGTCCTCCGTGATGGGCTCGCCCTCTAGGTCAACGTTATGATCCCCATCGTCCAGATTATCATCGGCCCCAGCCAGAAGGTCAGTCGTGTGACGCTCCTCGCGCATCACATCAGCTCGCACCTCCAGCTCTGAGCGAAAAAGGTCCAGCCGCGCCTCGTCATTGTCGAACCTGGCGTTGATAGCGGACACGCTCGACGACAACTTCCTCTCCGATTCATCAAGAGCGCTCTTGAACCTCTGCATCTCACGGTCGGTTTGAAGTTGGACCCGCACGTGCTCGCGAACCAGCTGCGAACAGAGTCGCACGAGATACGTGTTTATGCGGTTCTGCCTGGTCACAAGGAAATCGGTATAGAGCCTCACCATCCTTCTCATCATTCGCTTCATCATCCTCAATGGGCCGGCGACCAGGCTGGCCCGGTGGGAAGTGATCTTGTACTCCTGGGTAAGGTTCCAGTCGGCGCCCGACATCGCCCGCAACACATCGTCATTGGCGACAGCCTCTCTCACGAACTTGGCCGCAAGCGCCTCGCCGGCCCCCGTCGTCTGTTCGCCGGACAGATTCGTCGTATCGATTATGCCCTTTGTCGGCGGCCCATGCATCTCTCGATCGAGCTCGGACGCACGCTGAGACAATCGCCTCATTATCCGATCGACGCTTATCTCGTCGTCCTTGACCGAGACCAGGTCTGAGCGCGGCGGCCCGTTGTGTGTGTTCTGCTGGCTGGGACGGCGCCCTCTTGAAGACCGTCTCCTTCTCGAAGACGAGCCACGTTGCTGGTCGGGCTGCTGTTCAGGAGACCTCGAACCACCGGGCTGCTGCTCAGAAGACCTCGAACCTCCGGGCCGCTGCTCAGAAGACCTCGAACCTCCGGGCCGCTGCTCGGGAGACCTCGAACCTCCGGGCTGCTGCTCAGAAGACCTCGAACCTCCGGGCTGCTGCTCAGAAGACCTCGAACCTCCGGGCCTCGGGCTCTCACCTTGTCTCTGATTGGGCATCTGCTGTTCAGGCCGTCTCTGGTCGGACCGCGGCCGCCTCCTCCTCGAGGATGACCTCCGCCGTTGCTCGGACACTCTCTGGTCTGGGCTTCCCTGGCCGGAGCTGTCTGTTTGCTGTGCGCCATTCTTGGGCTTACTGTTATGTGCATCTTGTTCTTGCATAGAATCTCCGTCTTTCAATCAGATGTATCGTTTGTAACCTCGATGCGGAAGAACCTGCGCTTGCCAACCTTCAGCGTCATGCCCGACTCAACTCGGATGTCCGGCGCCACCGCGTCCACCGGCGCCCCGTCTATCGAGACGGCGCCTTGCCTGACAAGCCCTATCGCGCTGGAATTGCTGCTCGCGGCATCCGCGAGCCTGAGCAGCCTCGCTATCCATACCTTGCCCTCTTTGAGGTCCTTTGATAAAATCTTGACAACCGGCATCTCCCGAGGCGACTCCTTTTGCTTGAAGACTCGCTCAAAATCCGAGGCCGCAAGCTCCGACAACTCCTTGCCGTGATACATCGCCACGATCCTTTTCGCCAGCTGGAACTTCACGTCCCGAGGGTTCGCCTCGCCGTCTGCAAGCGCCCTTTCAAGCCGCCTAATTTCGTTGATCTCATAGTCCGTGGCAAGCCGTAAGTAGTCCACGAGAAGCCCATCCGGTATCGACATCGTCTTCCCGAACATCTCCTGTGGACTCTCCGCAATACCGATGTAGTTGCCAATGCTCTTGGACATCCGCACCGTGCCACAAATCCCTGTTAATATCGGGACAAGCAGCCCAATCTGCCGCTCCTGTCCCATCTGCTCCTGCAATTGCCTACCCATCAAGATGTTGAACGTCTGCTCCGTGGCCCCAAGCTCCACATCTGCGCGAACCATCACCGAATCATAGGCCTGCATCACCGGATACATAACCTCGTGAAGGCTGATCGGCTGCTTCTTCGCTAGTCTCTTCTCAAAATCATCCCTCTCAAGCAGGCGGGCCACCGTGAACCGTGAGGCGAGCCTCAGCACGTCCGCAAACGCTAACTCCCTGAACCACTCACCGTTCAGCACTATCTCAGTCCGCTTGGGGTCCAGTATCTTGAATACCTGCTCCCTGTAAGTTGCGGCGTTATGCTCGATCTCCTCGTACGACAGCTGCGGCCTGGTCTTGTTCTTGCCCGAAGGGTCGCCAACCATCGCTGTATAGTCCCCAATGATCAGAACGCCAGTATGGCCAAGGTCCTGAAACGCCCGCATCTTCCTAAGGACAACAGTGTGCCCAAGATGAATGTCAGGCGCGGTCGGATCGACCCCCAGCTTAACCCTAAGCGGCCTCCGCTCTCGCTCAGAACGAGCCAGCTTCGCGCGGAGCTCCTCCTTGGTGAAGACCTCCGCTACACAAGAATCGAGCAGCCGCTCGAGCGCCAGCTCTACGCTCACAGGTCCGGGCATCTAATCTGCGACCGCCGAGCGCTTCATCTCCACGAACTCCCTCTCGAGCTCGCTCTCCCCCACCATGTCGCCCTCCCCCTTCAGGCTGCTGAGGTATTCCTTGTGCATCTCATTAGCTCTTCTGGCAAGAGCATTGCGCCTGAGCTTGTCCACAAGCCTCGAAAAGCCGCTCCCGTCTATGACCGACTCGCAGAAAGCAAGCTGGGCGATGAAGCTCCTCTCGCTATCGCCCTCGAACTTATCCAGAAGTCCGGACAGCGTTACCTCCTTACCTGAGCGGCACGCCGAGAAACAACACTCCACTAGCTCCCGCAAGAAATCGCTTGTTATCAGGCTGGGCTCAACGCTCTCGGAAGCGGTCCTCAACGCCTCATTGTGCGTAACGATCATTCGAACTAGGTCGCGCTCCTCCGCGATGAACTGTCTCTCCTTCAGAACCTGAATCTCCTCACCGACCTTTGAGCGGCCAGATAGCTTGTGCAGCTCCGCAAAAACGATCTCCTGGTCCACGCTCAGCTCGTCCGCCAGCATCCGGACATAGTGGTTGCTCTCGACCAGCGTCAGCCTCGAAAGCGAGGGCAACACCTCTTTGAGCGCCGAGAGCTTGCCATCAACTGTCCCTACGTCGAACTCGCGCAGCGTCTCCTTGATAAGAAACTCTGGAAAGGCAGGCGCCTGCCGAAGCGCCTCCAGAAGCTTCTCGCCCCCAACTCGCTTCACGTAATCGTCAGGATCGTCCTCGCCAGGCGCCTTGAAAACACGAGGTCTCAGACCCTCCCTGCTGAAAACGTCGAAACTTCTCAACGACGCGCTCGTGCCAGCTCTGTCCGCGTCGAAGAACACTACCGGACGTTCCGTGTACCTCTTGATCAAGCCACATTGCTGAGGCGTGAGCGCCGTCCCGCACGTTGCGACCACGTTTCTTATTCCGGCCTCGAAAAGCGCTATCACGTCCATGTAGCCCTCAACGAGCACAACGAAGCCCTCGCTGCGCACAGCATCCCTCGCCTGATGCAATCCGTAAAGCGTCCTGCCCTTGTGATAGACTAGCGATTCGGGTGAGTTGAGATACTTGGCGCCCCTGTCCTTCTCCCCCTCGAGGTGCGCACTCGAAAGAACCCTCCCTCCAAATCCGCGCACATTGCCTGCGACATCAACGATTGGGAAGATTATCCGCCCCCTGAAGCGATCGTAAGAGCTTCCCTGCTTGCCCTTTGAGGCCAGCCCGACGGTCTCTAGAAGCTCCAGACCGCTGCCCTTCTTGCCGAACTTTCCGCAGACATCGTCCCAACTCTCCTTTGCGTAGCCAATCCCGAACGTCCTTATGGCGTCGTCACCCACGCCGCGCTCTTTGAGATACTCAAGCGCTAGCGAACCCACCTCGCCATCAATGAGATTCCGCTGAAAATGCGCCGCAACCTTCCTGTTGAGATCGAGGAGAGCCTGCCTGAGCCGGGCTGTCTCATCGATCTTTTCGCCGTCCTCTGTCCTAAGCGGAACGCCATATCGCGTCGCTAGCGCGCGAACAGCCTGCCCGAACGTTAGCCCATCGATCTTCATAAGGAAGGTGAACACGTTGCCGCCCTCGCCACAGCCGAAACACCGAAACATCTGACGGCTCGGATTCACCATGAAGGAAGGGGTCTTCTCCTTGTGAAATGGGCAAAGCGCCTTGAAGTTCTGGCCTGCGGGCCTCAGCGTGAGGTATTCGGAGATGACCTGCACGATGTCAGCCTTGTCCCTAACCTCGTCGATCACGCCTTGGGAGTAGTATCTCTTACTGCCCAACTCTCTCGCCCCTCATCAAGCAAAGCCCGCACTAAAGTATGTGCGCACCAGAATTATCATAACGCACGCCGGCCCTTGACTTCAATGTCATCCTTAACCGTCATCATTAATCCGCGATCTCGAAGGCTGTCGCATTATTATGTTTTCTTGCCGCTACGGTGCGGTTGACAACGTTGACAACGTGACCTCTTTCGCAGACCTGCGCGTCTGCCGCATGCACGTTCACGCCCGAACACATCGGCGCTGCCCGACAGACGTTGTCCGGAGATTATGGGCAGCCTCGTCAAGCACTACGACGACAGGTCTCGGTCAGGAAATGTGCTTTCGAAACCAGGCCGCCTCCTCAAAAAGCCCCTCCTCAAGCGTGTATTTGGGGGAATAGCCGAAGTCTGCCCTCGCCTTTTCACAGCTAGCGTGTGTGTGTGTAACGTCGCCTCGCTGTCTCTCGACAAATTGTGTCTCGATCGAGGTGTCCAGGACCTTCTCCAGGAGTCGGATGAGGTCGTTCACGGTTATCCGAGAGCCGCCGCCGATATTGTATGGGACATTCTCAGCGTTCTTGGTGGCGGCGAGCATACAGGCCTCGACCACGTCAAGGACAAACGTGAAGTCCCTTGTCTGGGTGCCGTCCCCGAACACCTCGACCGGCTGGCCCTTGAGCGCCGCTAAAATGAACTTGTGGATGGCCATGTCGGGCCTTTGGCGCGGGCCGAACACGGTGAAGAACCGCAGGCTGACGACCGGCACCCCGAAGTCTTTGGCGTATATGCCGCAAAGATGCTCGGCCGCGAGCTTCGTAACGCCGTATGGCGAGATCGGGTTCAATGGATGGCCTTCTGTGACCGGAAGCTCCTTGACCTCGCCGTAAACCGACGAGGATGATGCATAGACGAACTTGGTCAGGCCCTTGTCTTTTGCGGCCTCTAGAAGCTCCTGAGTTGCCTCGATGTTGAACCTGCTGTAGTCCTTGAAATGGTGGCCCCAACTCGCTCTGACGCCCGCCTGAGCTGCGAGATGAAATACGATGTCAACGTCCGAGAGCAACGTGTCGAGGTCGATCTTCAGCAGGTCGCCCTTTATGAGCCTGAATCGAGGGCTGCGATCGAGGTTCGCGACATTGCTCTTTTTAACGTTGAAGGAGTAATATGGGGTGAAGGAATCCACACCAACTACGTCATAGCCCTCTTTGATTAGGCGCTCGGCCAAATGTGAGCCTATGAAGCCAGCCACGCCCGTTACAACCGCTCTCATCCTCTATTCTCTCCTTATTCCACCGTAACCGATTTGGCAAGGCCCCGAGGATTGTCAGGGTCCCGCTTGAGCAGAACTGCTATGAAATAAGCAAGCAGCTGACCCGCCACCAGCTGGGGGATCGGCGCCAAAGCCTTGTGCACCTTCGGCAGGATAACCTGCTCGTCGAACGAAGCTTGTTTGGGCTCGAAGTGGAAAGCGATGATTCTCCCACCCCTGGACTTCATCTCTGAGACGCTGTTGAAAGTGGATTTGTAGAGCTCAACGTTGTCAGGAGTGGGCATCAAGACCACTACGGCCATCTCCTCATCAACCAGCGAGATCGGCCCGTGCTTCATGAAGCCGCCCGACATGCCCTCCGCCGGAATATACGTTACCTCCTTCAGCTTCAGCGCGGCCTCAAGCGCGGCCGGCAGATGATAGCCCCTACCAATGAACAGCCATTTCTTATACATGCCAACTCGGTTGGCGATTTTTCTTATGAAGCCCGGTTTCTCGTCTAAAACGGTCCGCACCGCGCCAACAACCTCGTCCAATCCCGCTCTTATCTCGTCAATCTCGCCGGTCGGAAGCGAGTTTCGCATCCTGGCGAGCGAAAGCACGATCCTTGTGAGGATGACGATCTGGGAGGTCATGGCCTTGGTGGACAGGACGCTCTTCTCCGGCCCCGCGCCCTGCATGATGACGAAATCCACCTCTCTGGTCATGCTCGAGCCGAGGGCGTTGACGATCGCCGCCGTCCTCGCACCTTTTGCCCGTGCGTATCTAAGAGCCTCGAGCGTGTCAAAGGTCTCGCCCGACTGCGAGACCGCGATGACCAAAGCCCCCTCATCTACATCGCACAGGTTCTTAAACTCGTCAGAATTGACAGCTGGGGCGAAAACGCCGGCGAACTCCTTGAAGTAATACTGGGCAAGCAAGGCCGCGTAGAACGTCGTGCCGCAGCCTATGAGATAGGTTCGGCTGGCCTCGTTCATCATCTTGGCTACCGTTTCTATACTCTTCTCGTCTGTTGCGAGCGCCTCCTTGAGTGCAACGGGCTGTTCGTATATCTCCTTCAGCAGGAAGTGAGGATAGCCGCCCTTTCTGGCCTGCTCGGCGTCCCAGGCGACCGTGTTGATCTTCTTGTGCACGAACTCGCCGGTCGAGGCGTTTCTCACCTCGAACCTGTCCTTCGAGATGATGGCGTACTCGTTGTCATTCAAATAGACAACGTTCTTCGTGTATTCAATGAACGCCACAATGTCCGAAGCAACATAATTGGCGTCCCTGCCGGTCCCAATGATCAACGGGTTCCTGTTCCGGCCGCAGAACAGCAGGCCCGGATGCCCGGCCTCGATCGCCACAAACGCGAACGTCCCCTCCAATCGGTCCATTGTAGCACTCACGGCGCGCTCGAAGTTGCCCTGTTCCTCGTAGTAGAACTGGAGCAGCTGGGGTATGACCTCGGAATCGGTATCGGATTGGAACACGTGGCCCTTCGAGATGAGCTCCTCCTTCAGCTGCAAGTAGTTGCCGACTATGCCGTTGTGAACCACGGCTATTCTCCCGTTGGGGCTGATGTGAGGGTGAGAGTTGACCTTGTTTGGCTTCCCATGAGTAGCCCAGCGGGAATGGGCGATTCCGGTGGCGCCTCGCACCTCTTGAAACCTCTCCTTCTCGAAGACCTCAGCGACTCTGCCGGTGTTCTTCCTAACGTCGATCTTCCCGTCAGAAAGGACTGCCATTCCGCAGCTGTCGTAGCCCCTATACTCGAGGTTCAACATGCAGTTATACAGACGTTTCGTAATGTCTGAACTGCCAACGATTCCACTTATTCCGCACATATCGGCCCAACCTCGAAGGAGACTTCTTTCATCAGCTAAGGAAGCGTTCCACGATGAGGTATCCTGGAGCCCGGCGAAACGAGCGTCCCGGGCAGAAGGGTGTTGCTGGCCCCTATCACGACGTTGTCTCCGACAAATGAGCCCATCTTCGTGAGGCCAGAATCCACGACTTGTCCAGCGATCTTGACGCTGATTGGCACATCTTCGAGGCTCTCGTTCACGGTCATCGTGCCTGACCCGATGATGGCGTTCTGGCCGATAACGCTATCGCCGACGAATGAGAGCCGACCTATTCTGGTCTTGCCGAACAGCACGCAGTTCTTCAGCTCAACCCCGTATCCCACAATCGTCCACTCGCCAAGCGACGTAAACTCGCGTATCAGGGAGTTGTTCCCGATGTAGCAGTGTTTGCCCACGTAGCATGGACCTCGCAGCACCGCCCCCTCACTTATCTCGGCGTAATCATCAATGAATACTGACCCAGTGAAGGTTATGTTCGAGGCGACTTTGGCGAGCTTGGAGATGCTGGCGTTGGGCCACTTGTCCATCAGAATGCGGTTGGCCTGCAACACATCCCAAGGACGGTTCATGTCTATCCAATCCTCTTTCCAGATCGTTGCATAGAAACCGTATTCGCTGCTCAGGTCGTTGAAGGCGGCCGCCACGTTCCCCTCGTTTCTCTCCACAAGGTCGAAGAACTCGGACGCGAGAACGAACGTCCCCGCAAGGACGTAGTTACCCATTGCGTGGCCCTTCGGCTTCTCAACCACTCTCGATATCCGCGACGTCTCATCAAGGTAAACGTTCCCGTAAAGCTCCGTCCGAGGCACAAGAGCTACCACGGCAGTCGATTTCTTGAACTCGCTGAACGATGCCAAGCAGTTCAGGAAGATGTTCTCGGAGAACACCGTGTCGCCATACGAGACGATGAAATAGTCCAATCCCTTGAATCTATCTCGTGCACGAAGCACCGCCTCGCCAATGCCGCCCTCTGCATCTTGATGAACATACTCAATGTTCATCCCCCAGGCGGAGCCCCGCCCGAAGTAGTTTCGGATCTGCTCCGCGTGGTGGCCAACCACGATCACCGCATCGGTGATGCCCGCGTCCCTCAGCATCATCAGCGAGTGCTCGAGCAGCGGTTTACCGCAGAGGATCATCATAGGTTTCGGCCTGGTATCTGAAAGAGGCGAGAGATTGGCGCCTCGCCCTCCAGCAAGAATGAGTGCTTTCATTTTGGATCACAACCTTCCCATGTCAATCCGCTACACACGTTCTGGCGTTTACACATCTTCTCGCATCATCGGGCACAAGTATATCCTCTCTCTCAATGACCTCAAAGCAAGCGCTCCACCGCCGTCATCCGCCAGTGACGCCGGCGCCAGAGACAAAAGACCCAACCGCTCGGCGAGGCCATCTTTGCCCCGGGAATTGAAAATAGATATAATGCCCTGTATTGTCAACTAACGCCGGGACGGCGACCGCCGGCGTCGCGCGGTGGGCAAGAGGCTTATTGTCTGCATAGATAGGTTGCAGCGCATTGAGAGGAACAGCTGAACGGTGACCTGGTCTTGGATTGGCAACTTATTGTTGTTTTCGCTGGGCGGTCTTCTGCTGCTCCAAGCCTTGTTCCTCAAGATCAAGGCTGAGAGGGCCGCGTCTCTAGTGGAGCTCGCGTTTGCCGCGGACGCGCTGGTGCTCTTGGTCTGGCGGGTGTATTCCTTCCTTCTTGGCGACAAAACCGGCCTTCAGCCAGCCTCGGCAATTGCGATCTGCGTTCCGGCAATTGTGTATGTAGCTGCCGCGAGAATGCTGAGGAAGAAGAGGGTCGGGCTGTTGGTCTGGGCGGCAATGGCGCTTGCTAGCTTCTTTTCGTTCGCCTTTCTCGCCACACAGGAGGCCGGCGCCACATATTTTCCGAGCTTCGCATCCGGCTCCGAGCGAATATCCACGATAGAGCTTGAAAAGCAGAAGCAGCAGAACCGCGACTATCTTGGCTCGATGGAGCTGTCGGACGTTAGGGCAAAGTATTATGAGGACAGGTTCCACGGGCATTCAATCCTTCTGGAGTGCGAGATAAGAAACACTGGATTGCGGGACGTTGGCACCGTCACGCTTTCGGCCACACTCTTTTCGGACGACGGAGCGATCATCCATCAAGAGGATTTCTATCCCGTTTCAAAAGACTCGCCGCTGTCTTCCGGCAACAAACTGCACATGCTCTCTCGTTTCTCTCAGACTCCAAAGGGATGGAATCCCAAGAACCTCGACGTGCGCATAACAGAGCTCAGACTAGCGGGCAATCTCATGATCTCAGCCGCGACATTTCCGCATTTTTCAGGTAAAAAGGACAAATGAAAAACGACCAAGAAAAACCCAAACTCCTTTTCTGGGGCCTGATGGGCTACGACAGACCATCTACCAGAATCCGCTGCGTCAACTTCGCTGACCAGCTGCAAAAGCGCGGCTACACGTGCGACTACGTTCTCTACAAGGACAGATACGGACGGCAGTTCGGGCACGAGCAGATGCTGCACGTGGGCGACCGCCACAAACTGATGATATCCCGCCGTGCATACAAAGACCACAAGAACGATGACGGTGCGGTCATATACTTACAGAAGGCGCATTGGCACGCTCTTACGCCGCACCTCTTGCACAAGCGTCGTGGCGTCAAGATGATCTTCGACTACGATGACTGGGACCTGGACAGGTCCCCGTTTCTCAACCATGACTTCCTCAATTCTATCTTTCTCGGCAGCAGGGATGAGGCGGTGATCACATGGAAGCTGGTTGACGAGTCGATAGCCTGCGTGGCGGCCAGCAGGGAGCTGGAGCGGCTGCTCAAGATGAGACATCCCAGGGTCTATTACATCCCGACGGGGCCAGATACGGAGCGGTTCTCGATGACCGACAAGCGGCGAGCCGCGCGCGCCGGGCAGGCCAAGACAGCCTTCGTGTGGTGTGGCAACATCTGGGGTGATATTATCCTCGGGAACGTTGTCTTTCTCCTCAACTGCTTCTCCAAGGTCTATCAGGCCAATCAAAACGTCGTGCTCCGCCTCCTGGCGTGGGGCACTTATGGCCACGTCGTCAGGGGCCTTATCTCAACAGCGTACCGCCATCTTCCCATCGAGTTCCGCGAGTTCATCCATCCCGACCGCGTCCCCGACTTCCTGGCCGAGGCGCACGTGGGCCTCCTCCCACTTCAGGCCGATGAGATGAACGTCCAGTGGCTCAAGAGCAAGAGCCCGACCAAACAGTTCGAGTACATGGCTATGGAGCTTCCGACCGTCGCGATGCCCGTCGGCGATGTCAAGTATCTGGTGAAGGACGGTGTGAACGGCTTTTTGGCCCGTTCAGAGGATGAGTTCGTCGAGAAGATGCTGACTCTCGCAGGCGACCGAGCTCTTTGCGCCTCGATGGGCACGAAGGCGAGGCAGACGATCCTCAAGGACTACTGCCTGGAGCGCCTCGGCGACAAGCTCGACGCGATGCTCACCGAGCTTCGGCGGGAGAACCTGCTCTAGCCTTCCAGTCTGCGGATTAGGTCCGCCTCGAAAAGCGAACGACACGCCTCGCCGTAAGAGTCTCTAGCCCCGCTCAGGATTCAGCTTGATAAACGTGTTCAGGGAGCTTAGTATTGTTTCTGTAAGGCTCATTTGCTTTGGGCAAGGCAATCTTAATTGAGCGCCTGAGCGTTGGTGCTTAAGTTTATGATGGAGGGCCCATGATGAGAGCATTCTATGCACTAAGTAGGTCTTGGAGGATGAGAATCGCTTCCTTTATGGCTTGTGCTTGGCTCGCTCTATGCCTCGTCCCGAATTTGGCCGCACTGACCATCACCACCTTTCGTTTCTCGGACCTTGACCCAGTCCCTGACCGCCGCAGTCAGCCGGTTGTGGGGCCCGAAGGGGACATCTGGTTCACGGTGAATAATCCCGCAAGATTGATGAGGATTCGTGATTCTCGGATCGAGTGCGTTCTCGACTCAGGTATTACACCGGGTGATGCCCTCGATCTCTCCGTGTCGCCGGATGGCCGACTGTATCTGTCCAATTGCCGTTACGTTTACTTACCCGAGGAAGGGATTGTGCCCAGCGGGGTCAGACAGCCACAACGCGGAGGCTATATCCAGGATCCCGGCATTTTCGACGCAGACCTCCGGATGTACTGTACGATAAACTCGCAGTACATGTTTTGGCGGGAGGGATACCTGTTCGAGATGTCCATGGGTGAAGAGGCCATTCTAAGGTTTCAGACGTCGGTCATAGGGCGCCCCCTGATCGTGTCCTTGAACGAGTGCTGGATGACCTATGCGCCCTATCTGTCCAAGATTAACCTTGAGACGGGAGAAGTCGAAGAGAGATATAGGATAGACCCCATCGCCTACCGCGTCTGCGCTAAGGACTCCATGGGTCGGCTGTGGCTATCTGGCGAGAATATCGTGATATTTGATGGTGAGAACTCCGAGACGTTCGCTGCAACATTCGACAGCCCCGACCATGAATGGTACCAATGGTATGATTATGTCGCTCTCACGGGGGACATGACCACATGGGCAATAACTGGAAGGAACGCGGATACCATAGGTATCACGAGATTCAAGCGTGATGACGCCCTCCTGCTCACGGCTGAAGATGGCCTGTTGAGCGGCCACGTCTTTTATCCACCGTCGATCGACATCGACTATGACGGCAACGTCTGGGTACTTCACAATGAGGGCATCAGCAGGATAGCGGACGGGGGATGGCCGCCGATGCGTTTGATGCTGCATCGGCTGGAGACGCCGGAGAGCATTGCGGTGGAGGCGCAGGTGATAAACAACGGGCCGGTCGTTGGCGTTGACGTGTATGTGGCGCTTGAGCTGAACGGGCAGCTTCTGTTCTGGCCGAACTGGCAGCCGGAGCCTTCGCCTGTCCAGGTCAACCTCTGCCCCGGCTTCAGCGAATCGGCGACGATCATCGAGATGCCGAGGTCGCAAATTCCGCCCGGGAGCTACACGTTCTGGGGCTGTATGACCGGCCGAGGCACGCAGAAGCTCATCGGCCCCCTCGACCGCAAGTTCGAGGTGCTCCGCATAGATGTGAACGAGGGCAACTGATTCGCGAGAGGTGTCATGTTCGAGAACAGAACAATTGACATCCAGATATCCCCGTTTCAGGGGATGACGGCCGTGGTTGATAGGGTTGTTTTTGAGGACACCTTTGAGCCATATCAGAGGCACGTCTATAAGATCGCACGCGAGGGATTCGATCCGGGCATCATCCTGCCGGACGACCCTGGAGTTGTCCCATATCTGTTTATCACGCAATTGCAGGACTTGTTAATCGAGCGCCTGAGCGTTGGCGCTTAACGCTATGGTGGGAGACCTATCATGAGAGCGTTCCTTTGCTGCTGCGCCATTTCGTGGGCCGTTATCGGTATCGCGCCATTTGCTCTATCGAACGTCGTTGAGACATTCATCCTGCCGATGGAGCCGGTCCCTGTGTGGTGTTCCGATTTCATGGATGACGGTAGGGAGGTTGGCCCGGAGGGTGACATTTGGTTGATCCTGCCCATGCCGGAGCGTCTGATGCGCATCTCGGGTGATCAGATTCAGTGCGTTTTCGATAGTGGCATCATGGTCAACGGGGGCCCCCCTTTGACTTTCTCCCCAGACGGGCCGCTCTGGATCGGTAATTTCAAGTACGTTTACTCACCGGAGCAGGGATTGCACGAAAGCGGTCTCGAGATACCCCCGACATATTCCGGGCCTGGCGCGTCGACCGGTGTCTGGCGTCCCATGATCGACATGAACTGCCGGATGTTCCTCTGCGGAGGCTCCTCGTCTTGGGATTACCACAGCTCATGCGTCTGGGAGGTCAGGTCCGGCGAAAGCCCGCTCAAGCTGTTCGAGGCACAGGACCTGCAATTCCCTTTTTTGGTTTCGGCGGATGAGTTCTGTGCTTACATTCCCAATCACTGGGGTGGGCAGGAGTCCGAGATCGACTTGGACGCAAGTGTTGTGAAAGGTGAATACGGAGATTTCAGGATTCGTATGGACGCCGAGGATAGCGAGGGTCTTATGTGGTTTGCGGGCTATACCGGAATTTCGACGTTTGATCACGGTGATTTCTCGAGATACTGCGAGCCTGGCGATGGAGTCTCCTTTCAGTGGCCGCTGGTCTTGACGGCGGATTGGACTGTGTGGGTGGGGACAGCGACCGCAGGCGCTCTTCGGATTCGGGGTGCTCAGGGGGAGGAGCAGCGCTTTTTCACAACAGAGGAGGGTCTATTAACCAACCGCTGCCGCTATCCGAAAATTGACTATGACGGGCGAGTCTGGTTCTTCAACGCGAACGATGAGGGCATCATCGGTCTGAGCAGGATAACGGATGGGGGATGGCCGCCGATGCGGCTGATGCTGCATCGGCTGGAGACGCCGGAGGGGATTGCGGTTGAGGCGCAGGTGATAAACAACGGGCCGGTCGTTGGCGTTGACGTGTATGTGGCGCTCGAGCTGAACGGGCAGCTCTTATTCTGGCCAAACTGGCAGCCGGAGCGCTGTCCCGTCCAGGTCAACCTCCGTCCAGGGCACAACCAGACCGCCGTGATCATCTCCGCGCCTGGTTCAAGCATCCCGCCCGGCAGCTACACGTTCTATGGCTGCATGACCGGCCGCAACACGCAGAAGCTCATCGGCCCCCTCGACCGCAAGCTCGAGACCCTCCGCATAGATGTGAACGAGGGCGACTAATTCGCGGAAACTATTATGTTCGAGAACAGAACAATTGACCTTCAGATTCCGCCATCTCAGG